>OGPS01002067.1_pt1 | contig 13337 bp, 7 predicted proteins | sample 1552931 | NCBI WGS metagenome assembly OGPS01 (sample SAMEA2580252, study PRJEB22360) | human gut metagenome | biome: human gut; feature: human-associated habitat; material: faeces | place: Denmark | collected 2008/2010 | reverse complement strand
TCACAAAAAAGCACCTTTTTTTGATTAAAAATTCACAAAAAACATTTGTTAAATGAAGATTATTGTGATACAATTTTTTTATATTTGGGAGGTGCGCTAATGAAGGAAGTATTAATTACATCGGGAACAAGCTTTGAGGGATATGATATCGTTGGCTATGGAACATACAAGTTCACACAGACGATACTTAATTCCAACTTTTTGAAGGATTTCGGAACATCTATTGCGGATATTGCCACGGATAGAAGAGATATCTATCAGGAGAAGATCGATGAGATCCTCAATGAAACAATCAATAATTTCACAGATATGGTCCGTGAGACGAAGTACAATGCTGTAGTTGGATTCAGAACAGGTGTTGAGGAATACACCAACAACGTAACTGCTGTTGTTGCCAGTGGAACTCTGGTAAACATAAAGGAGCAGTACAAGTCGGAATTTGACAAGAGCAGCTTCATCAGAAACGAGATATATGTAAGAAACTATTACGACCTGCTCGTGCCAAGAGCATCAAAGGTGGTGCTTGCATCAGAGGGTAAGGGAACAAAGATTTCCGTGTGGTTCAACAACTACAATAACGACGATATAAAGGCACTTAAGGCAGAGCTTCAGTTCACCAATATCTATGGTGACAATATAACACTGCCGGATGTTGATTTTACATTTGATAAGACCAACCTCAAGCTCCTCAAGTCGGATTATGTGGAGTGTAAGCTTCCGGACAAGTATATAAAGATGATATCCTCCGTCAAGGTATACATCAAGAAGTATGTCAAGGCCAGCGGAGTATACGAGATAGATGCGGATTCTATCGGAATTGAGATGTCTGACGTTAAGTTTAAGGCACTCAAGCTCAAAAAGGGAATTGATGCAGTTGCAAACTACAAGTCAGACGGACTTGTGTGGACATGTAACTGTGGACACGTAAACGAAGGCGGCGCAGAGGAATGTGTGATCTGTGGAAGAAAGCAGGATGAGATGAAGAACTCTATCACATTCAACTACGAGCCTATGCTTGAAGAGATGAAGACAAAAGAGTATGTAATAGAGATCAAGGATGTACTCATGAAGTACATCAAGGACATTGATACAGGAATGAGAATGCAGCTTCTTGAGATCATGGAGTCCGGTCTTAATTACGAGAAGAGCAGAGGATCCATGAAGGACTCTGTTATCGAGAAAGTTGAGAATCTCTTCCTTGGATTATAGGGATTATAAGACGATATGCAACAGTACATGGTACAGATAATAAAAAATCTTAAGGAGAAGGGTTACAGACAACTCAATCCGGAAAGTAACAATGTATACGGCAGAGCAGACAGCGATGCCGTATATATTGTTGTTATAGGCAGTAATCATAATCTTGATTCTGAGACTCTGAAAAAGTTCAATAATAAAATATTGCTTGATGTTTCTTCGGATTCGCATATAAAAGTCAATCTTCTCAATATACTCATCACTCCAAACGGAATGTTTGATGATATGACAAAAAAGATAGTTGAAGAACTGGACAATGTCTGGCTGTTCGCGGAGGATTACGGAAAGCTGTATATATTTGAGAATCAGCCCACTGACTTTGACTCACTCTATGATGTGATCGATAAAAAAACGGTGGTGGATAACCGCAGATCCCAGCACAATCTGATAAGAATGTTCGGTGTTGTAACACCGATATTACTGTTGATAAATATTCTGGTGTACATTGCATGTATCTTTGTATATCAACCTACGGAACTGGCTGTGGAAGTGCTTGCGATATCAGAAAAAGGACAATATTACAGATTCCTGACATCAATGTTTACACATTTTGGAATAGCACATCTGGTTGGAAATATGGTGATTTTGATCGCACTCGGTGCGAGGGTTGAGAATATAATAGGCAGATTCAATTATATCATAGTTTATATTGCCACGGGTCTTACTGCGTCATTTGCATCATACATAGATTGTTTTTATAATAATACATATGCTTACTCGGCTGGTGCATCCGGAGCGATATTTGGTCTTCTGGGAGTGCTGGTTGTCATAGCATTTTATAATAAAGGCCGGGTGAAGGATCTGTCACTTATTAATATGCTTATATTATTTATTCTGACACTGGTTAACGGAAAGATGTCAGAAGGTATTGATAATGTTGCCCATGTGGCGGGATTTGCGGCCGGGTTAGTGGCCGGGATAGTCCTTTTGCTGACCAATCAAAAGGTTGTAAAGAATAGCCGTTTATGATAAAATAATACGATGATAAAAAAGTGGGAGGCTGGGTTATGAGTACTGGAATCAGTATGTCAAGTGTAAACAAAATAAAGGAACTTGCAGACAATGGCGATTACAGTCTCGCTCTCGATATACTTGAACATCAGGATCTGTCGAAGTCACTTAGTCCACAGTTTATTAGAATATGCGGCGAGGTGTATTACGAGAACAAAAGATATCCTGAGGCCAGAGCGGCGCTTGTCAAGGCACATGCCATGGCTCCGGCTGGTAACAAGATAATATATTCTTTGATAAAACTGTATTTATCCATGGGATTTACACAGCTTGCAGAGCATTATTTTGAGATATATACATTTAATCAGGCCAATAAGGATGCAGGTACATACAGACTTGAATATATGATAGCCAAGGCACACAGGAAGCCCGTGAATGAACTTTACAGCATACTGGTGTCGGCGAATGATGTTGAGACGGATGAAGAGTGGGATTTTGAGATGCTTCTGCTTCATGCGTACATAAGAAACAGGGAGAAGTTTGACAGCGCCTGTGTTGAATTCAGAGCGCATTACAAGAACTCTTCACATTTGTATATGCTGGACAAGCTCATGGGCGGCGATGTGGATCTTGAATCCATGATCTATTGTTATCCTGACACGGAGATGTCGGATGATGATCCTGAGCAGGCAGATACAAGAGCAAATGAAAATAAGATATTGGAAGAAGACGATCTGAGAATGCATCCAAAGGATGCTAAGATCATGATCATGGTCGAGGATGACGCACCTGTGACGAGTTCCATGAAATTCAAGCAGATGTGGATTAGATCGAAGGATAAAAAAGAGCAGAAAAAGGAAGCTCGTCAGGAAGAAGAGAATTCTGAGCCGAAGAAGAAATCCAGAGGTTTATTTGGATTGATGTCAAGGAAAGAGGAAGAGCTTGTCGAGCAGGAGATGGAATCTCTGAAGAACGAGAATCTTGACAAGGAACAACTGCTCGAGGAAGTTATTTCCGATACTGCTGATGATGCCGGGAATACGGCAAAGCCTGAGCTCAAGGCGATGAGCAGTGACAGTGAGAAAGCTCCTGAGGGAAAGTCACAGGATATGACTGAGATAAGCGGGGAGCTGACTCCTGAGGATGCAGCGGTGTATAACAAAGATAACGACAATGAGTATGAGGATTCCGAACCGGTGGAGGAAGATAACTATGTTATCGAAGAAGAGCCGGAGGAAGTAGTCATGGTTGAAGTTGATGGTGACGATTCTGATGACGTATCTGACAGTGCGTCAGATCGCGATTCTGAAGACGATACTGTTGTGGAGACCTTTGATCCTGAGTTCGAGGGAGACTTTGAGGATGGATTTGAGGCGGATGCAGAGCCGGAGACTTTGCCTGATGAACCGGTTGAATCAGAAACGTTTGATTTTGATAAAGCCTTTGAATCTCTTGAGGAGTTCGAGGTTGACGATGAGAATCTCGAGGATCTGATGGAAGATGCGGAGTCTCAGAATGATGTGGAAGAAACTGCTGTTGAGCCGGGTGTAGAGCAGAATGAACCGGAAGTTGATGAAGTTTCAGTTGAGATCGAACCGGAGATCGAAGAAGAATTCGAGGTAGATGCAGATTCTGAGCCTGAATTCGAAAAAGAACTTGAGGTTGGCGCAGAATTCACGATCGAGGCAGAGCCAGAGGCTGAGGAAGAATTCACAGTCGAGGCAGAGCCGGAGGTTGAGGAAGAATTCACAATCGATGCCGAAGCGGAGATTGAAGATGAATTTGAGACTGAAGCTGAGCCAGAGTTAGAAGAATTTACAATCGATGCGGAATCTAAGGAATCTGAGATGGAAGAAGTTCCAGTGGAAGTCGAACCAGAGGTGGAAGAATTTGAAGCTGAGGCTGAACTGGAGATCGAAGAAACTGAGGCTGAAGCTGAATCAGAGGTCGAAGAGGAATTCACAATGGAAGCAGAGGATAAGTCAGAAGAGAAAATTGCGGTGGAGACAGAACCGGAAAAGCCAAAGAATAATGGCTTCCCGGTGTTTAAGAGCAGTCTGTTCCCTGACTACAACACAGAGAATGCAGCACTGTATGATCTGTCGGCAGAGAAAGATATAAATGCAGAGATAGAGGCTGATGAAGCCAAGATATCGGAAAGTCTTAAGAAAGAGGAGGATCTTATCGGTGAAACAGACAGACTCCTTGCAAGACTTGGAATTAAATTCAACACGGAATTCAATTCTATATTGAATTTTGATGATGAAGATAAAGAGGATGATGTGGCAGCTCCCGACGAGGAGAAGACAGATGAGCAGGAATCCCCACAACAGGAAACGGTTGACGCTGAACCAGAGCAACCGAAGAAAAAGCCGTTCAGACTGAAGGGCTGATCAAAGAAGAAATAAAGTAGCATGATCATACATATAGTGTATTGCTTTTTATTTGAACAAACGGAAGGAGGCGAGGGAATTGGCTGTAGATCAGACAGAAGCAATGATTGCGGCGATCAAGGCACAGCTTGAAAAGGAAAGAGCTGCAGAAGCTGCCAAGAAAAAGAGGGAAGAAGAGGAAGAACTTCTCAAGAGCGGCAGCAAGAAGAAAGATGCTGAGACTGCTAAAAGCCAACACAAAACTTTGTCCAAGGAGGAGTTAGAACGAATCGAGGCTAAGAAACGCCGTAAGAGAGAAGAGGCTCTTGGAATTGTTCATGAGGATGAACCGGAAACTTCAACTGAGGATGAAAAGCAGGACGATGTTCCAAAAGAGGGAGAGGGACTGAAGCCTGAAGATAAAAAAGAAGATAAAAAACCAGAGGGAGCTGCACCTAAGCTCAGTCTTAACCTTGGAGGCATCGCTGATGATATGTCGGGCGGTGGTCTCGGAGGAGGCCTTGGCGGCGGATTAGGTGAAGGCGGTCTTGGAGGACTCGGAGGCGGCCTTGGCGGAGGACTCGGAAGTACACCTAAGACAGAGGGAGGCCTTGGATCAGGCGGCCTTGGCGGAGGTCTTGGAAAAACACCTAAAACAGAAGGCGGTCTTGGTGGCGGATTTAAGTTCGGCGCCGGAACTGAAGGTACAGTTAAGTCAACAGGTGGAAGCAATATTGTTCTCACTGATGATGATGAAAATGCTGAGGATGAAGAGACACTTGAGTGGGTAACTGATAAGAATGCAAAGGTGAATAAAGTTAAGTCACCTAAGGGAGGCAGTGATGCGAACGGAGATCTGTTCAGCATTCTCCCAGATAGAAACAAGCAGGCTGCGGCTGGAGAGGCATTGTATGATTTTGATGATGATGATGACGATGATGACGATTTCCTTGGAGCAGGAATAAAGAACCTGTCCAATATAGACGAGGAGAGTCCTGAGGAGATAGCCAAGAAGAAGGCTGAAGAGGAGGCTAGGAAGAAAGCTGAGGAGGAAGCCAAGAAGAAGGCTGAGGAAGAAGCTAAGAAGAAGGCCGAGGAAGAGGCTAAGCGTAAGGCTGAAGAGGAGAAGAAGCGCAAAGAGGCAGAAGAGGCAAGAAAGAAGGCTGCCGCTGAAAAGGCTAAGGCTGAGGCTGAGGCAAAGAAGCAGCAGGCGATCGACGATGCCAGAAAGAATGCTGAAGAGGCAAAGAAACATGCTGAGACCTCGAAGAAGACCATCGAGGAATGCGAGAAGACAGAGAAGGATCTCGAAAAGCAGCTTGAAGAATTTGCTGCCAAGAAGCAGAACTATGATGCAAAGATGGCACAGGAGGCTGAGGCAAAGAAGAAGAATGATGCTGAACTGCTTGAGCGAGAGGAGAAAGAGCTTGATGCCAATATTGCAAAGCTCAAGAAAGAGATATCAGATACAAATGAATCTGCTAAGAAAGAGTCAGACAGAATCCTCAAGGAGAGTAATCCTGATACATATAAGAACAATATGATCAATGAGGCTCAGGCTGCTGCCGACAAGGCTATAAAGGCACTTGCAGACACCAAGAAGACTAATGTGGATAAGGGTGTTGCTGAGTACAACAAGGCTGTTGATGCTGATAAGAAGAAATTGGCAGACATAGATGCGGATAAGAAGAAGTCTATAGAGACGGCCAAGAAGAAGCGCACAGATGAGGAAGCAAGAGCAGCCAAGATCATGAAGACTGCCGAGGCAGACAAGACAAAGGCTGGTGCAATATTCAGCGAGTCTAAGAAGGCTGAGGAAGAGGCTGATGCTAATCTTAAGAATACCACTGAGATGGAGAGTCAGTCACAGAAGACTCTTGATGAGCTCCAGAAGAAGCTTGAGGAGTCAGAGAAGGCTGTTAAGAATGCAAAGAACAGCAGAAATGATGCAAACACAAAGCTTGCAATACAGAAGGAAGAACTGAAGAAGGCAGAGAAGGTTGAGGAGGAGGCTGCAAAGGCTCTTGAGGCAGCAAAGAAAGCCAAGGAAGAGGTTCAGAAGAAGATTTCAGACAGCGAAGAGTTCATAAAGAAGGTTGCTGATCAGATTACAACTGCTGAGAACGACAACAAGAAGATCAGTGAGGATGTTGCCGCTGCAAAGAAGGAGAATGACTCATTCAAGGCTGCGAAGGCAGAGGCTCAGGAAGCTCTCGATTCAGCTAAGAAGTCTCTTGTTGAGGCTGAGGATCTTCTGGCAAAGGCAGAGGCTGCTGCCGAGGAAGCAGAGCAGGTAGTCGAAGAGGTTGAGATCCAGAATGCGGAAGCTGCTGCCAAGGAAAAGACAGATAAGCTTACGGCAGAAGGAAAAGATAGAGAGACCAAGCATGAGGTGTTCCTTGCTGCTGAGGAAGAGAAGTATGCTACGGCAGAGGCAAGTGAGCTCGAGAAGGTTCAGACTGCAGCTATGAAGGCTGAGAAGGAAGCCTCAGATACGAAGACAAAGGCTGAAGCTGATGCTAAGAAGCTTCTCGATGATGCAAAGAAGAAAGAAGAAGAGTTAAAGAACAAGATCGCTGAGCTCAAGACAAAACAGGCTGAGCGCGTTGTTGCAAGAAAAGAGGCTGCTGATCAGGCCAAGACCGAGGCTGAGGAGAAGAAGAAGAAAGATCTCTCAGCAATAGACAAGGCCGAGGCTGATGTCAAGAAACAGCTCGAGGATATAAGAAGCAAGGCTACTGCTGCTGCAAAGGTACTTGAAAAGGCTATAAAGCGTGAGGAAGAGTACAAGAAGCAGGAAGAGCTTCTGAAGGAAGGCAAGGTTGAGGAAGCTGCACAGGTTATCACACAGGATGAAGAAGCAACTATGGCTGCTTCAGTAAGTGAGGCTGTTGCTGCGAGACGTAAATCACTGCCTAAGGAGGCAAAGTACCTCTACAAGTATCTCGGAGTCGAGCCTGCTGGTGCACAGATCGTTAACGTTCTCCAGACTCTCAAGGTAGATCCTAAGAGATCTAAGAATGTTGTTATTCTTGGACAGCACGGATTTGGACTTACCATGGTCGGTGAGGATTTTGCAAAGTTCTATTATGATATGGGAATCTGCAAGTCTGAGGCAAAGGCAAAGGTTAAGGCAAAGGTTATAAACAGCGGTAAGCTTGCAGGAGCAGTTGGCAAGCTCAAGGGCGGATGTCTTATCATTGAGAGTGCAGGACTTATAACACCTGAGAGATTCAAAGAGATGGTTGATATGTGTTCACCTGAGAAGAATGATGTTAAGATCATCCTCACAGGAGAGAAGACAGCTCTCAGCAATATGCTTGCAGCAAATATGACTCAGGCAAGATCGTTCAACAACAGAGTATACTTTGACCAGATCAATGAGAGTGGAATGATCAATGTGGCAGAGTGCTACGCTGATGAGAAGGGCTTCAAGCTTGAGAGCGGAGCAGATACAGCTATAAAGAATGCTTTGATGGCGATGGAGTCAGGAAATATCGACAGACTTCTCGGTGCTATGGATGATGCCATGAAGGCTGCTGAGACCAGAGATCCTATCGACAAGAAGATTCTTAAAAAAGAGATAAAATAAGTTTTGTGACGGATATACCGTTGTAGAATTTTGTTGAAAAAAACAATACCAGTGCTTATAATATCTGTGTTATAGCACTGGTATTATTTTGTTGTGATAAAGGAGAATTTATATGCTTTCAACTGATATTGGAGTAGATTTAGGAACGTCAAATGTATTGATCAGCGTAAGAGGTAAGGGAATTGTTGTAAACCAGCCGTCTGTTGTCGCATATGAAGTATCTACAAAAAAAGTAATAGCAATAGGAACAAAAGCCAAGAAAATGATAGGAAAGACTCCGGAGAATATAGAGGTCGTCAGACCTCTCAATAAGGGAGTTATATCTGATTATACAATAGCGGAGATAATGCTTAAGGCATTTATCAGAAGCGCAATGGAGAAACGTTCGGGAGTTGGAAGACCAAGGATATGCGTGTGTGTTCCAAGCGGTGTTACCGAGGTGCAGAGAAGAGCTGTTGAGGAAGCAGTGTACAAGACCGGTGCCAAGACTGTGTATGTCATGGAGGAACCTTTGGCTGCTGCTGTAGGAGCAAATGTAGATATCTATGAGGCAAAGGGTAATATGGTGGTCGACATAGGCGGTGGAACCACGGATATTGCGGTCGTATCCCTTGGTGGTGCAGTGGAGAGCAGCTCCATAAAATACGCCGGAGATGACTATAATAATGCACTCATCAAGTATGCCAGAAGAAAATACAACCTGCTTATAGGTTATCAGACAGCGGAGAATGCGAAGATTGCTGTTGGCTCAGTCGTAAAGCGTGATGAAGATATTGAGTATGTGATCAAGGGCCGTGATCTTATCAAGGGACTTCCAAAGGCTGTAACAATAACTGCGAATGAAACAGTGGATGCATTTGAGGAGACTACAGAGCATATTCTTGGAGCAATACACAATGTTCTTGAGACTGCACCGCCGGAGCTGGTGGCTGACATTGCGGTATCGGGCATTGTGCTTACCGGAGGAGGAAGTCTTATATACGGAATGGACAGAATAATCAAAGAGCGCACAGGGATAGAGGCATATGTATCGGAAAAAGCACTTGAGGCAGTGGCTCTCGGCGCTGGAATGTCTGTCAACCTCAGCGATAAGAAAGAAGATTAAATGTATGGAAAGAGATTATTTGCCGATCTGTATGGAGGACATGAAGAAGAGAGGGTGGACACAGGCGGACTTTGTGTTTGTCATAGGTGATGCCTATGTTGACCATCCCTCATTTGGCCCTGCAATCATAAGCAGATTGCTTGAGAGATATGGATATAAGGTGTGTATGATTGCCCAGCCTGATTGGAAGAATGACAAGAGCATTGATGTTTTTGGCAGACCAAGACTGGGCTTTTTGGTGTGCGGAGGCAATATGGATTCCATGGTGAACCATTATTCTGTGTCCAAGAAGAGAAGACAGAAGGATGCGTACTCTCCAGGTGGACAGATGGGACTTCGGCCTGATTATGCCACCACGGTCTACTGTAATCTGATAAGGAGAACGTACAAGGATGTTCCGATCATAATCGGAGGTATAGAGGCCAGCCTCAGACGTATGGCACACTATGATTATTGGTCTGATAAATTGAAACATTCCATTCTGGTGGATTCATCCGCCGATATACTTTCGTATGGCATGGGTGAGCACAGCATGATAGAGATAGCGGAGGCGCTCGACAGCGGAATAGATGTGAAAGATATCACATTTGTCAGGGGTACATGCTACAGGACAAAGGATATATCCGGTGTGCCCGAGGATTCCATTATACTGCCGGATTATGACAGTCTTTCAAAGGATAGACTGGAATATGCAAGAAGCTTTTATACACAGTATATAAATACAGATCCATACTCGGCTAAAACGCTGGTTGAGGGATACGGAAACAGAGGATATGTTGTTCAGAATCCTCCGGCTTATCCGCTCACCCAGATGGAGATGGACGATGTGTATGATCTGCCATATATGAATAACTACCATCCGATATATGAGGAGGCGGGCGGTATCCCGGCTATATCAGAGATAAAATTCAGCCTGACGAGCAACCGGGGCTGCTTCGGAGGATGCAGCTTCTGCGCACTGACATTTCACCAGGGCAGGATCATACAGACAAGAAGCCACGAGTCACTGATAAAGGAAGCGGAGCGCATGACGCATGATCCTGATTTCAAAGGCTATATACATGATGTCGGAGGGCCGACTGCGAATTTCAGGCATAAATCATGTGCAAAGCAGGATAAATATGGTGTATGCACCAACAAGCAGTGTCTGTTCCCGGAACCGTGCAGGAATCTGAAGGTTGACCACAAGGATTATGTTGAGCTTCTGCGGAAGCTGGAAGCGGTTCCGGGTGTGAAAAAAGTATTTATCAGATCGGGAATACGATTCGATTATGTGATGGCGGACAGCAATGATGAATTCCTGAAAGAGCTTTGCGAGAAGCACATAAGCGGACAGCTCAGAGTTGCGCCGGAGCATGTATCGGATAATGTTCTCAGGATGATGGGCAAGCCACAGAACAGTGTATATGAGAAATTCATTGATAGATACAAAAGGGTAAATGCAAAGACTGGAAAGCAGCAGTATGTTGTTCCGTACCTGATGTCATCACATCCCGGATCTACGCTGAAGGAGGCGGTGGAGCTTGCCGAATATGTAAGGGATATAGGCTATATGCCTGAACAGGTGCAAGATTTCTATCCTACGCCGTCCACGATATCCACATGTATGTACTATACCGGAGTCGATCCTAGAACCATGAAACCGGTATATGTACCTCATAATCCACATGAAAAGGCAATGCAGAAGGCTCTTATGATGTATAGAAAACCGGAGAATTATGATCTGGTCAAAGAGGCGCTCATAAAGGCCGGCAGACAGGATCTTATCGGTTTTGATAAAAAATGTCTGATAGCGCCGAGAAAGATGGACAGGAAAGGTGAACACCAGGGACAACGTTCGTATGGCAAAAATGATAAAAGTAAGAACAATTCAATCAATAATGGTAAAAACAGCAAAAATAATAAAGTTGTTCCACAGAAAAACACAAAATCATCCGGGCAGAAGAATGCTAAAAATGGCAAAAACAGGAATAAAAGGAAATAGCTCCTTCGCGGAGTCGTTCATTTTTGGTTGCGTGGCACATGCTTTTGTGCTAGAATTATGGCAGATTGTGTGAACCTTTAAGGTTTTTTTATATGTAGTCTTATGTCACACTAATATTTTTTTAAATGGAGGATTTGAAAATGGCAAAGAAGATTGTTTTAGCAGGCGCATGTCGTACAGCTATCGGAACAATGGGTGGATCACTCAGCACAACACCAGCAGCAGAGCTTGGTTCAATCGTTATCAAGGAGGCTATCAACAGAGCAGGAGTTCCTGCAGATCAGGTAGACCACGTATACATGGGATGTGTTATCCAGGCTGGTCAGGGACAGAACGTTGCACGTCAGGCTTCAATCAAGGCAGGACTTCCAATCGAGACAACTGCTGTTACAGTTAACGTTGTCTGTGGTTCAGGTCTTAACTGTGTCAACATGGCTGCACAGATGATCGAGGCAGGAGATGCTGATATCGTAGTTGCAGGTGGTATGGAGAATATGTCTATGGCTCCTTACGCTATGATGAAGGGTCGTTTCGGTTACAGAATGAACAATGGTGTACTCGTAGATACAATGGTAAACGATGCTCTCTGGGATGCATTCAATGATTATCACATGATCAAGACAGCTGACAATATCTGTGAGCAATGGGGTCTTACACGTGAGGAGATTGATGAGTTTGCAGCAAAGAGCCAGCAGAAGGCTGTTGCAGCTCAGGAGTCAGGTGCATTTGATGCTGAGATCGTTCCAGTTATGGTAAAGAAGAAGAAAGAGATGGTTGAGTTCAAGAAGGATGAGGGACCAAGACCTGGTACAACAGTTGAGACACTTTCAAGACTCAGAACAATCAATCCTAACGGATTTGTTACAGCTGGTAACGCTTCAGGTATCAATGATGGTGCTGCAGCTATCGTTGTTATGAGCGAGGAGAAGGCTAAGGAGCTTGGCGTTAAGCCTATGGCTACATGGGTAGCTGGAGCACTTGGCGGAGTTGATCCTTCAATCATGGGTATCGGACCTGTAGCTTCAACCAAGAAGGTTATGGCTAAGACTGGTCTCAAGATTGAGGACTTCGATGTTATCGAGGCAAACGAGGCATTTGCTGCACAGTCAGTAGCAGTTGCTAAGGAACTTGGATTTGATGTTGACAAGCAGGTTAACCCTAACGGTGGTGCTATCGCTCTTGGACATCCAGTTGGAGCTTCAGGATGCCGTATTCTTGTTACACTTCTTCATGAGATGCAGGCAAAGGGTGCTAAGACAGGTCTTGCTACTCTCTGTATCGGTGGTGGAATGGGCTGCTCAACAGTCGTTAAGATCGAGGACTAATTTTAGATAATAAAGGAGATACATCATGGAGTTTGTTACATACGAACAGGATGGATATGTAGGAATTATCACAATCAACCGTCCAGGCTTTGAACGCACTCAACAGTGCAGTTCTTGAAGAGCTTGATGCAACATTCAAGGCAGTTGATCTTGATACAACAAGATGTCTTATTCTTACAGGTGCCGGTGAGAAGTCATTTGTTGCCGGAGCTGATATAGGTGAGATGTCAACACTCACAAAGGCAGAGGGAGAGGCCTTCGGTAAGAAGGGTAACGATGTGTTCAGAGCCATTGAGACATTCCCTATCCCAGTCATCGCAGCAGTGAATGGATTCGCTCTTGGCGGCGGATGCGAGATTTCAATGAGCTGTGATATCAGAATCTGCTCAGAGAATGCAATATTCGGTCAGCCAGAGGCTGGTCTTGGAATCACACCTGGTTTTGGCGGAACACAGAGACTTGCACGTCTTGTAGGTGCAGGCATGGCTAAGCAGCTTATCTACACAGCAAGAAACATCAAGGCAGATGAGGCTTACAGAATCGGTCTTGTAAACAAAGTAGTAGCTAAGGAAGAATTAATGAGCACTGCAAAAGACATGGCTAAGAAGATCATCTCTAAAGGAAGCTATGCTGTATCTATCGCAAAAGCTGCAATTAACAATGGTTATGACATGGATATCCAGAACGCAGTTGAGATGGAAGCAAACTTATTCGGTATTACCTGCTCTACACATGACAAGAAAGAAGGAAT
>OGPS01002066.1_pt1 | contig 13352 bp, 9 predicted proteins | sample 1552931 | NCBI WGS metagenome assembly OGPS01 (sample SAMEA2580252, study PRJEB22360) | human gut metagenome | biome: human gut; feature: human-associated habitat; material: faeces | place: Denmark | collected 2008/2010 | reverse complement strand
GTCATCAGGAAACTTGAAAGACATAAAACCATCACTCCAAATTCCGGAAGACCCATATTTTCATCTCTTTGATTTTTTTTCTGTTGATTCTCCAATGCCTCCAGCTGCACTTGGGTATGCTGCAAAGATACTACAAATTAGAAGAAGTAGCGAAGATAAACGGAAAAAGCCCGATTGAGAGGTTCTCAACCGGACTTTTCTATGCCATAAATCTTCCTTTCTTGGAAGTTCTTTATTAATCTGCGCGCAAGCTAAAGCGCTTGAAGTCGACGATTTCCAAATCTTTGTCAGCCTGTTTCAGATATTCAGAAACAGTGATTTTGCTGTCCTGGATATATTCTTGGTTCAACAAGCAGTTTTCCTTGAAGAACTTGTTCATACGGCCTTTAGCAATATTCTGAATCATGTTTTCTTGCAAATGCTCCTTCTTGTCAGCTGCTGTTTCAGCCTTGATCTTACGAATCTCGTCTGCTTGCTCAGCGGTAATCTCACCCTTGCGGAGGCCTTCCTCCATGTGTTCCTCGCTCTCAGCGATATACAAGTTGAAGCCAGCTTTCTTCAATGCTGCTGTGACAGCCTTCTCAATCTGCTCTTCTTTGGTCTTCTCTACGGCCACCTTGTACTCAGCATCTTTCACTTCTTGCGAAACACTCTCTTCATTCAAGGCTACAGGGTTCATCGCAGCAACCTGCATGGCGATGTTATGAGCCTGCTCTTCGGCAGGTTTGTTGGTCTGAACCATCGTGCACAAGATGTTCTTGTTCATGTGGTTGTATGCCTCGATGTTTTCTCCTTCGAGGAAACGATAGCCATCCAACTCCATCTTCTCGCCTGTGATACCAGAACGAAGTTTAACGGTTGTGGCAACATCTTTTCCATCTGCGAGCTTCAAAGTCAGAATTTCATCGATGGTCTTAGCCTTAGCAGCAACGGCAGCGTCGAGGATGTTTTGTGTACACTCGATGAAGTCCTTGCCGTTTGCCACGAAGTCGGTTTCGCACTTCAAGGCGATCATTGCAGCGAAGTCTTTGTCAACTTTCACGAGCACACAACCGTTTGAAGTCTCACGATCAGAACGTTTGGCAGCGATAGCCAGTCCGCGTTCACGAACCAACTCAACAGCCTTGTCCATGTCACCAGCTGCTTCGGTCAACGCTTTCTTGCAATCAGCCAGACCAGCGCCGGTCATTTTACGAAGCTTTTGTATATCAGCAATTGTTACAGCCATAATATAAAAATCTTATTTATTGGGTTAATATTATTCTTTTATAAAAAAGGACAGAGAAGAATGAAGAGATCACCAGATATGTTAAGAACATACCTTTCCCCCTTCGTTCTTCTCTATTCAATACGATTATTCAGCAGCAGGAGCTTCTTCTTTAGCTTCAGCTTCCTTGTTTTCCTCCTTTGCAGGCTCAGCCTTTTCAGCTACTTCCTCTGTTCCTTCAGCCTTCTCAGTCTCTTCGGTCTGCTTGCGAGCCTTGCGAGCACGCTTTGGCTTAGCCTCTGCAGCTTCCTCTTGTTGCTCGGCAGCTGCCTTTTCATCAGCCTTTTCAGCCTTGCGCTCCTCCAAACCCTCAGCGATGGCTTGACAGCAAGCAGTCAAGATTACTTCTACAGAATCTTTCGCATCATCATTTGCGGGAATCACGAAGTCGATGTTCTTAGGATCTGAGTTGGTGTCAACGATAGCGAACACGGGGATGCCCAAGCGATTGGCTTCCTTCACGGCGATGTGTTCCTTGCATACGTCTACAACGAACAGTGCAGAAGGCAAGCGTGTAAGGTCGGCAATAGAACCCAAGTTCTTCTCCAACTTGGCGCGTTGGCGTGTAATCTGAAGCAACTCACGCTTGGAGATGTTTTCGAATGTGCCATCAGCCATCAACTTGTCGATGTTTGTCATTTTCTTCACAGCCTTACGAATGGTTGGGAAGTTGGTGAGTGTACCACCAGCCCAACGCTCGTTCACGTATGGCATGTTTACAGATGCAGCCTTCTCGGCTACGATGTCCTTAGCTTGTTTTTTAGTAGCGACAAACAAAATCTTCCTACCAGACTTCGCAATCTGTTTCAAAGCTTCGGCTGCTTCGTCAATCTTAACAACCGTTTTGTTCAGGTCGATGATGTGAATGCCATTGCGCTCCATGAAGATATAAGGAGCCATGGCTGGATTCCATTTGCGACGGAGGTGTCCGAAGTGGCTACCTGCCTGCAATAATTGGTCAAAATTTGTTCTTGACATTTTTCTTTTCTTTAAATTGTTTACTTTCTTTTTAGTTGATTAGAACCAATCTTCGAGTAGTTCGCCACGCATGGGAAATCTCGAGGATTTAGATACTAAACGGATGATCAGTTTACGAGTTGATAGTTTACAAGTTTACAAGTATCACCTCGTCAACTTGTCTACTCGTGAACTTGTCAACTATTTCCCTCATTAACGCTTACTGAACTGGAAGCGACGACGGGCCTTGGGCTGTCCTGGCTTCTTACGCTCAACAGCACGGCTGTCACGTGTCAAGAATCCATTGTCCTTCAACACCTTCTTATCTTCAGCATTCAACTTGACGAGCGCACGGGCAATGGCGAGGCGAAGTGCCTGGCTCTGACCTGTGAATCCGCCACCATCAAGGTTGGCTTTGATGTCATATTTTCCTTCAACCTCAAGTGTTTCCAATGGCTGTTTAACCACATAACGCAAGATAGCTGATGGGAAATAGGTTTCAATATCTTTTTTGTTAATCGTTATTTTGCCGGTACCTTCAGTCAGGTATACGCGAGCGATGGCGCTCTTGCGGCGGCCTATTGCATTGATTACTTCCATCTTTCCTTATTATTTATACTGGTTAATATCGATAGCCTTAGGCTTCTGGGCAGCCTTGTCGTGCTCAGCGCCTTCGAATACATACAGGTTGCTCAGCAAAGAACGTCCCAACGGGCCCTTTGGCAGCATACCTTTCACGGCATGACGAACAATCTTGTCAACACCATTCTTGCGAGTACGAAGCTCGGCAGGAGTGTTGAAACGCTGTCCACCAGGATAACCGGTATAACGTGTATAAAGTTTGTCTGTCTCTTTCTTGCCAGAGAACTTAATTTTCTCGGCATTGATGATAATGACGTTGTCTCCACAATCAACATGAGGAGTGAAAGTTGGCTTGTACTTGCCACGCAGCAACTTAGCGACCTTTGAGCAAAGGCGACCAACAATCTGGTCGGTTGCGTCTACTACGACCCACTCTTTTTGAGCTGTTTCCCTGTTGACGGAAATAGTCTTGTAACTTAATGTGTCCATTAAAAATTTAAATTTTACTACTAAAAAACGTTTTTATTTCACTCATGTACGAACGATTCACTAACCGTGATGCTCGGCCAAAAGCACCACTATTAACACATCCGCACAGGGGACTCTAAGTTCATCCCCGAAATAATCGGTCTGCAAAAATACACATATCTATAAACATAGCCAACATAAGGCTCTCTTAATAGCTGTTATTTTATAATTTATTAATTATATTACGATTTATTAACGCTATCCACTTGGGTTAAAATCGTCTTATTGGAGAAATTGGTAGAATACCCAAAAATAAAGTGAAACGAAGGGGGTACAGACTGAAAACTTCAATTATTTTTACCAAAAAAAGGCCTAAAAACAGCCCTTCTGAATTTTCATTCTGGAGAAAAACAATAGGCTTGGCGGATGAAAACAAGGAGCTGTTTAGCCTGAAAATAGTGTTTTTAACCCCCGAAACGACGAAATTAGCCTCCAAAAGACGTCATTTATCACCCCTATACGTATGCTATTGCATGGCAAAGGCATGTCTATTAGCGTGTAAAAGCAATGCTTTTGAGAAAACAAGACTGATGAGAGAATTGCTATTTATAGCCGAAATGCTATAACGAGTTGTGTGATAATGAGATATAAATGTGTCTTATTCTTGGTGTATTTGAAGCCAAACAATCTGCTGTTGTCAAATAATGAAATTATGAAAGGTATGTTTGTAAAGAAAAATATCTCGGCTTAACCTATGGAAGCTTCTTCTTGATATCTTGCTCCGAGAGCATAGGGTGGGGGCGACGGAAGGTTGATGGGAGTTGTCGGGAGTAAACAGGGAGTAAACAGGAGTTAGCGGGGAGTTAAAGAAGAAGTTGGCGAGGAGTTAGAAAGGAGTTGGCGGACAATAGTTTTTTTGTTTGACTTCAAAAGCATTCGTTTATAATGCTCAGTCGAACTAATGTCCGCTAACTCCTTTTTAACTCCCTGTTACCTCCTGTTAACTCCCTTTCTACCTATAATTCAGTGACAAGCGTTTGGCGTGGAGACAACTTGATGTCTTTGCTCACGTCCACGTTCTCACCGGTAATGACGTCATGAGCAGCAGTTGATTTGCCGATGACTTCGGCATATCGCTTCACGTCCAACTGGGCTTCTTTCGATGTTCCGTTAAGTACAGTCAGCACTGTTTTACCTTGATATTGGCGTGCTAAGACGTACACCCCTTGGTGGGGAATGAACTGAATCTGCTTGCCTTGGGTAATTACTTCATTGCCTTGTCGCCAATGCAGCAGCTTGCTGAGCCAGTTGAACATTTCGTTTTGTGCCTTTGACCTTCCTTCTGCCGTGAATGCCGTGTGTGCATCGCCCGGGAAACCACCAGGGAAATCCTGACGTACATGCCCATCGGTCACCTCTTTGGTGCCATTCATCAGCACTTCGGTGCCGTAATATAGCTGCGGAGTGCGATTCATGGTGAGCAAAAGGGCTAAGGCTTGTTTGAGTGCGGCGACATCTTGTCCATTACCTAAGAATCGGTCGGTGTCGTGATTCTCGATGAAAGCCATCACATCTTTTGGATTTTCGTATAGGTAATCGTACACCAGTGAGTTGTAAACCCTGTTCAGTCCATTCCACCAGCCATCGGTCTCTTCATTCTTCGCCTTGTTGATTTTCTCAAAGAAACTAAAATCCATGACGCTTTTCAAGTTGCTGTTGATGTCCGACAGCTTACAGTCTTTTTGCCAAGCCGCAGTATAAGCGGGTTCTGTATTCCATGTTTCGCCCACCACATTGAAGTTGGGATACTCCTCGTTGAGCGTCTTCATCCACAGTGCCATGGCTTTACGATCGGCATAAGGATAGGTGTCCATGCGGATGCCATCGATGCCTACGGTCTCAATCCACCATATACTGTTTTGGATGAGGTACTTGATGACGTGCGTATTGCGTTGGTTCAAGTCGGGCATGGAGGGTACAAACCATCCGTCAACGGTTTCTTTCTGGTCTATTTCCGAAGCGTATGGGTCGAGTACCGGCGTGAGTTTATAGCTGGTCTGCAAATACTTGGAGTTGGTTTTTGTACCATTTGTCATGCCTGTCTTCTCGTCTTTGCCAGTATTCTTGCCTTCCTCGAGCCATTCAGGCACGTTCAACCAATCGTCAGAGGGCAATTCTTTGAGCCATGGGTGTTCAAATCCGCAATGGTTGAAAATCATGTCCATCACCACTTTAAGTCCTTTTTGGTGAGCTTCGTCAATGAGCTGTCGATATTCCTCGTTAGTGCCAAAGCGTGGGTCTACCTTATAATAATCTGTCGTGGCATAGCCATGATAGGTACTAAAGCCGTTGGTGTCGGGCGAATTGTTTTCCAGTACAGGCGTGAACCATAGAGCGGTCACCCCTAAATTCGTGAAATAATCGAGGTTTTTGCGAATGCCCTCCAAATCGCCCCCATGTCTCAGACTGGGTTTCGTGCGGTCGCAAACATATTTGTTCATGCCTTTTATCTGGTCGTTCTTGGTGTCTCCGTTGGCGAATCGGTCGGGCATGAGCATGTACAGCACGTCGGCATTGGTGAATCCCATGCGCTTGTCGCCACTCATCTCACGCTGCTTCAGCTCGTATTTCACTTTTTTTGTTTTCTTTCCCTTTGTGAACGACAGCGTGATGATGCCTGGCTTGGCGTCCTTCAGGTTGAGGTAAGCCAACAAATAATGTGCGTTGGGCATCTGTACCACACTGTCTATTTGCACGCCAGCGTCACGGGTGGTTACTTGAGTGCCGTGCAAGTCGTTGCCGTACACCATGAGTTGTAAACTCGCATCCTTCATCCCAACAAACCAATTGGTTGGGTCAATGCGGTTTATTTGTATTTGGGCATACGTCGCAAAAGTCTGTGTCAAAAGGGAAATGACAAATAATAACTTCTTCATCTTATTTTCTTTTTACTGCTGTTTTCTTAGAATCATGGCTGATTGGGCAGGGACAATGGCCTTGTCGGCATGTTCGTCGAGCATCAATTTCTCTGTTCCGTTGACATCAATGACCCCATCGTAGCACAGTACGTTGTACGCTCCAGCGGGTAAGGATACCTGCTTCTCGGTTTTGTTGGCATTGAGCAGCACGTAGATATCACTGTTGGTGGGGGCATCAAACAAGCGATAACCCACCAAGCAAGGTTCTGTTGGGAGGAAGGTGAGATACTGTCGAACGGCCTCGGCATTGCCCAAGCGGAATGCCTGGTATTGCTTTCGCAGTGCAATGAGTCCCTTGTAATAGCTGAACACTTGCGGGTAACGCTGCAAATTTTCCCAATCCAACCGATTGATACTGTCAGGTGACTTGTAGCTGTTGTGCACACCTTTCTTATCTCTGAACATCTCCTCGCCGCTGAGCATGAAAGGCACGCCCTGCGATGTGAAGACCGCAGTCTGCGCCAAGAGGTTCAGGCGTATCTGCTCCTCCACTGTGAGGTTGGGTATGCTGGCTTTCAGGCGGTCGTTCAGACACATGTCGTCGTGGCAGCTCACATAGCTGATCATCTGTGTCGGCTCTGTGGCCCACGCCTCTTGGGCATAGTTCACCTTGGTCATGTCTACCTGTGGGTGTGCTATTGCGCCGGCGATGCCAAACTTAATGCTTTCTTCCAGCCCTGCGATGCCGGCGAGAAACGCCCCCTTGCTGTCGTCCGAGAACGGGCCGCGGAGTGCATCGCGCAGTTCATCGCTGAAAGCACCGATGCGTGGCATCTGTTTAACGTTGGCCTTGAGTGCCAACTTTTCCGTAGGATAGGCACACGTTCCTGCACTCCATCCCTCACCATAGATATATATTGATGGATCTATCCTGTCCATTTCCTCGCGTATGAGGTTCATCGTTTCTATGTCGTGCACACCCATCAAATCCACGCGGAAGCCATCAATGTGATATTCCGTAGCCCAGTATTTCATGCTTTCAATCATGAATTCGCGCATCAACGGCTTTTCCGAGGCAGTCTCGTTGCCGCAGCCAGAACCGTCAGAATAGGTGCCGTCGGCATTCTTGCGATAGAAATAATCGGGAAAGGTGCGTTGGAAATTGCTGCCGTCGATGTCGAACGTATGGTTATACACCACGTCGAGAATGACGCGGATGCCCGCCTTGTGCAGTGCTTGCACCATCTGCTTGAATTCCCTGATGCGCACTTCGGGCTTGTAGGGATCCGTGGCATACGAGCCTTCGGGCACATTGTAGTTCAGTGGGTCGTAGCCCCAATTGTACTGAGGCTGGTCGAGTTTTGTCTCATCCACCGAGGCATAATCGTAGGAGGGGAGGATGTGTACGGCGTTGACACCCAGCGACACCAAGTGTTCGATGGCTTTAGGCTCGGTGAGTGCCAAGTATTTTCCCTTATGTTTTAGTCCGGACGACGCATCAATGGAAAAGTCCCTGTGGTGCATTTCATAGATGACGAGGTCTGCAGGCGACGCCAATGCTGGCCTGACATCGTGTTCCCAGCCCACGGGATTGGTGGTCTTCATGTCTATGATAGCTCCCCGTTTGCCGTTCACGCCTACGGCACGGGCAAACATCCCCGGCATTTCCACGGGTTGCTTCTTTGTTCCCACCACGTCGAAGGTATAGAACATGCCTTTCAAATCACCCTTCACATCTGCTATCCACCCGAAATTCTCTTCTCGCTTCATCTTGGTGGTCTTCACCGGCTTGCCGCCCAATCCCTCACGATAGAGTCTGATGAGAGGCCGATGCCGTGCATTGTCGGGGGCACACAGGAAAAAGGTAGTCTCTGATGACGTGTAGTCAACGTGGCTGGTGTAATCTATGGCCATTGTATCGAGTGACTGCGCGCGCATCCATGCGCACATGATTAAAAGGAAGAATGTTAGAAACAGTACTTTCAATTTCATTTTCTTCAGGCATTTAGGTTTTCAGATGTTTATTATTGCGCCATGAGCGAAACGGCAAATCCGCCACCGCTGGCTTGATTGATTTTCAACACGTCTCCACGCTTCACGGTTTTGTGCGTGATGACATAAGCTTGTGGATTGTGGTTGTAATGGGCATTTTTAGCATCGGCATAAATCGTGCATCTGTACTTCTTACCCTTGTCGAGAAAGTCGAGTTTGATGACACTCTTGTGTCCGTTCTCGTCGCATTTGCCCCCGATAAACCAGTTGTCCGTGCCTTTTGCCTTGCGAGCCACGGTGATATAGTCGCCGGGTTCAGCCTCCAAATACTTGCTGTCGTCCCAGTCAACAGCCACATCCCGTATGAATTGGAACGCATCATCGTACTTCTCGTAGTGTTCGGGCAAGTCGGCAGCCATTTGCAGCGGACTGTACATGGTGACATAGAGTGCCAACTGTCCTGCTAAGGTGGAGTGTACAAAGCTGGTATTGTCGCTCCATTCTGATAGTTTCGTTACAAAAATACCCGGTGTGTAGTCCATCGGACCGCCCTGTAAGCGAGTAAAGGGCAAGATAGTGGTATGGTCTGGATTGTTTCCTCCAAAGGCTTCGTACTCTCCACCCCTCGCACTTTCGTTGCCAACCATGTTAGGCCATGTTCGGCATAAGCCCGTTGGGCGTGTCGCTTCGTGGGCATTCACCATGATATGGTGCTTGGCGGCTTGCTTCACCACATACATATAATGGTCGTTCATGGATTGAGAGAAGTGGTGGTCGCCACGAGGAATGATGTCACCTACGTATCCTGTCTTCACGGCATCATATCCATATTGGTTCATGAGATTGAAAGCTTTTTTCAAATGTCGTTCATAATTCACCGCACTGGATGATGTCTCGTGGTGCATTAAGAGTTTTACACCCTTTGACTGAGCATACTCGTTGAGTCCTTTCAGGTCGAAATCGGGATAAGGCGTAACGAAGTCGAACACGTCTTGCTTCCAATGGTTCGCCCAATCTTCCCAACCTACGTTCCATCCCTCCACCAATACTTGGTCTAATCCGTTCTTGGCAGCGAAGTCGATGTATCGCTTCACCTTGTCTGTGTTAGCCGCATGGCGTCCGTTTGGCTTTGCTTTGCTCCAGTCTATTTGGTCGAGTTTGATAGACGGGAACTCATCGGTGTAGTTCCATGCGCTTTTGCCAACAATCATTTCCCACCACACACCGCAGTATTTTGTGGGATGAATCCAACTCGTGTCTTCTATCTTACACGGCTCGTTGAGGTTCAGTATGAGGTTGCTCGACAACATATCGCGTGCGTCATCGCTCACCATTACCGTTCTCCACGGACTCTTACAAGGGGTTTGCATGCACCCCTTGGCACCGTATGCGTCTGGGGTGAGCCAGCTTTCAAAGGTCATGGTCTTATCGTCTAAGTTGAGGTGCATGGTAGAATAGTCCACACAAGCTGCCTCGTGGATGTTGATGTACAGTCCATCTTGGCTTTTCATTTGTAGCGAGGTCTGCACGCCTGTTGGCGAGAATACCGCCACCGACGAGTTTCCCCAGTTCACTGCATCATGGAAACGCCCCCTGATTTCGGAGAGTTTGCTTTGCTGTGTCTTTTGCTCTTGCGTATCATAGTCGCCCGGAATCCACCATGCCGTATGGTCGCCAGCCATGACAAACTGCGTATGTTCTTCCTTAATGAGGAAATAGGTCAAGCTGTCTTGCTGCGGAAATTCATAGCGCAACCCCATTCCCTCGTCGTAAACACGAAACCGAACAATGATGTTGCGTTGCGAAGCGGCTTGATGCAACGTTACCGCCAGTTCGTTATAATGGTTTCTGATGGTTGCGGTCTCCCCCCAAACAGGCTTCCATGTCTCGTCAAAGGTGGATGTCTGCGTGTCTTTAACCGTAAATCCATTCATTAAGTCGGTTTCCCGAAGCCCCTTGGAGGCGTGCTTGTCCTTCATGAGTTCCAAGCCTAAGCGCGACGGTTTCACCACAGCTTTGCCTTTGTAGGTCATGGAATAGGTGGGTACGCCATTGCCTTGCAGACTGAAGTTGACGCATACATTGCCATTGGGCGATTTGACTACTTGTGCCAACATTGCCATTGGCAGCATAAAAAACAAAAGGATAAGATTGATTTTCTTCATGATGTTGTGGTTGAAAGGTATGCCACAAGGGCGCAAACCCTTGTGGCTATGGGTGTGAGGGGGTAGGGTGTTAGCCCCTTCCCGATTGTGAGTTCAGTTCACATAGATTGCTCACCAAGCTGTTGTCGGTCAGCATGTCTTCTATGTTCAGGTGCATCCGATAACGCCAATAGTGCTTGGGATTGGCAGGAATGTTGATGCGTTCGGCATTGGCATCGTCCAATCGGAGCCGTTCGTCCATGGATAACCAGTCTTGTATGGACAAGATGCAGAGCATGGAGGGTGATGCCAAGTGTTGCCAAATGATGTCGCGAGCCAACCAACCTGGCAGTGGGTGAGGGGCAGGCCCTTCTTTTCCAAGCATGGTGTTGTAATAATGCTGTGTGCGTGGGTAGTCTTCGTCCCACCATTGGCGCAGCGTTGGCATGTCGTGCGAGGATATGGTAGCCACACTTCTGTAGGGGTTGCCAGGCAAATAACCAAAGGTTACCTTTGGGTCTTTGGGCATAGACTGCACCTCGAGGCTGAGGATGCGCAGCTCATTCATCACCCATGCCACGCAATCGGGTACCATTCCCAAGTCTTCGGCACACACCAACATGCGGGTAGCCTGTACCAATTTAGGCAATTTCTTCATCGCCTCGTGATACCAGAACTGGTTGTTGCGGCGATAGTAGTACTCGTTGTACAAACGGTTGAACGCCTGTTTGTCCACATCCCACAGACTTTCGTAGATGAAGTTGAATTGTGCCGTGATGCGTGGGTGGAACAGATGTGGGTTCTTCTTGTCACGAACAAACAACACATCGTTGGCAAGTGCATACAGTCCGTCGCGTATCCATGTGTTCTTCTCGTCCATTTCTTGCCCCTCGAAGGCTGCTTCAATCTTGCGCTCGGTGTTGAAATGCTCGTTCAGCTCAAACACGTCGTCGTGAATATGGTTGAGGTATTTGGCGATGACCTCTTCACGATGTTCGCCAAATACCCTGTCGATGACCCAGTTGCGGACGTAAGGCTTGGTAAACAAATCTTCTTGGAAGTTGAGTCCGTAGGATGCTATCTCCTCGCGCGACATGCCCAGCGAGGGCGAAAACTGACCGCACAAGCCGTTGACACAGCTGATAGGTATTTCCCAAATGCGGAAGAATCCCAATACATGGTCGATGCGATAAGCGTCGAAGAACTCTGCCATGTTCTTGAAACGGCGTTCCCACCAGGCGCATCCGTCTTTCAACATCTCGTCCCAGTTGTAGGTGGGGAACCCCCAATTCTGTCCGTTTACAGAGAAATCATCGGGTGGCGCACCTGCCTGTCCGTCCATGTTGAAGTATTTGGGTTCTACCCAAACGTCACAACCGTGACGACTCACTCCAATCGGCACATCGCCTTTGAGTACGATGCGCTTGCTTTGTGCGTAGGCGTGCGCCTCCTTCATTTGGGTGTATAGCACAAACTGCACGAAGTAGTAGAACGCTACTTGTTGATATGCCTTGTTGCTTGGGGTGCTCAACGCCTTGCGGTCAGCCTCGTTCCATGTGTGGTGGTCGTTCCATTGTGTAGCGTCTGCCGTTCCGTATTGGTCGCGCAGGTAGCAGAACTGTGCGTAAGGCACCAGCCAGCGAGCGCTCTTTTCGAAGAACGCCTTGTATGCCTTGGTGCCCAAGGTGCGTTTGCCCTCTTGTTTGAAGAGCAGCTGTAAGAAATCTATCTTGCTTTTCATCACGCGCACATAGTCTATCTGTGGCAGGCAGTTCAGCTCTTCTTGCAAAGCGTCAAATTGCGCTTGCTGTTCCTTGTCGTTGAGTTTGGGCAATTGGCGCAAGTCGCAATAGAGCGGATGCAACGCAAACACGCTGATGCAGCTATATGGGTAAGAGTCGGTGTAAGTATAAGTGGCTGTGGTGTCGTTGATGGGCAACAACTGAAGAACATGCTGTCCCGTGGCTTCCACAAAGTCAATCATTGCCTTGAGGTCGCCAAAGTCGCCCACGCCAAAGCTGCCTTTGCTGCGTAGTGAGAATACGGGTACTAACGTTCCAGCCACCTTTGTGTTGGGCATGGGCATGAAAGCCTGATCCAGGTGGTACACCACTACGTCGCCACGGTTGAGCTTGGGTACGTCAATGGTGCGGTTGAAGCACGGTTCCCACATAGGCTCCTTGGAGGGATTAGCATACGACAGGGCAGCAAACTTTAGTTCTATGTGCTGCTCGCTCAGTGTTTCAGCGTCCACGTCCACCACCCATTCGTTGTGCTGGTGCTGGGTCATGGGCAGTGCCTTGCTGATGTTCCACTCGCCCAAGGCCTCGGTGTCGCCCGACAGCACTAAATGTTGGTCGGGTTTGAGTTGTGGAGAACGTACAATGATGCGCACCGTCTTGTCGTAAGTCGTGGGCTGCAGGGCTTGCAACGTGCTGCGGTGAAGGCAGTCGGTGAAAGCCGAAGAGTACAGATACAAGTCTTCTGGTATCTGCATCCAGTGGTCGTACACATGGTATTGCTTCGCTTTGGCTGCCGTGAGGTCAAGGCGGTGGGTAAGAGTGGTCCATTCCTTGCGCGTTACTTTTCCGTCACATTCTACCGAGTAGTAGTAGCAAAGGGAAGCATGGTCTGCGGAGGCAGGCAGCTTGAGGTCGCACTGCCAGTGCAGTCCGTCGGTGGTGTACATTCTATAAGGGGTATAAAGCCCATCTGCAGGCTGACCTTCATTCACTACATTCAAGATGAGGTCTTCCCCAAAAACCGTTTTGTATTCAATGTTAAATAATAGATTCATAGACTAAGGGTTAGTAGTTGTTCGACTGTTAATAAGTCGCTTATCTGCAAATTTATAAAGAATAGGTAGGGGGTTGCTGCACTGTGGAGGTAAAAACGTTAAAAAGATTGTGCAAACGTTTGCACTTACTTGCACTGTAATGAATGCACAGGGGAGATGAGTGTCTGTGGTTTTGTCCTGATTTTTCCTTTTCAGAAAGTTGAGAAATAGATGTTGAAACGGTTACT
>OGPS01002062.1_pt1 | contig 13369 bp, 10 predicted proteins | sample 1552931 | NCBI WGS metagenome assembly OGPS01 (sample SAMEA2580252, study PRJEB22360) | human gut metagenome | biome: human gut; feature: human-associated habitat; material: faeces | place: Denmark | collected 2008/2010 | reverse complement strand
AGAGATTACCCCTCGCAGGCGGCAGCTGCCAGCGAGATCATCAGCACACAGGCGCTGCTCAAGCTGCCCAAGGGCACGGAGCATTTCATGAGCGACCTGCACGGCGAGAACGAAGCCTTTGTGCACATCCTGAACTCTGCCTCCGGCGTCATCCGGGAAAAGGTAGATGCCGTGCTGGGCGATACCATGCCGGAAGCAGCCCGTGCCGAGCTTGCCACCCTGATCTACTATCCCACCGAAAAGCTGCCCCAGCTCAAGGCGCGCTGCACCACCGAGGATGCGCTGGAGCAGTGGTACACCCAAACCCTTCTCCAGCTGATCGATATCTGCCGTCTGGTGTCCTCCAAGCACACCCGCGACCATGTGCGCAGCTGTCTGCCTTCCAGCTGCGGCTATATTCTGGACGAGCTGCTCCATGCCCACTTTGAGGATCACGATAAAGACCTGTACTACGGCCAGATCGTGGGCAGCATCATTGAGAACGGCCGCGCCGACCGCTTTATCGTGCGGCTGTGTGAGCTGATCAAGCATCTGGCGGTGGATAAGCTGCATATCGTGGGCGACCTGTTTGACCGCGGCCCGCGCCCGGACATCATTCTGGATCTGTTGATGCGCCACCATAACGTGGATATCCAGTGGGGCAACCATGACGTGGTATGGATGGGTGCTGCCGCCGGCAGTCCCATCTGCATCTGCACCGTACTTAAAACCACGCTGGCCTACCACAACCACGGGATGCTGGAAGACTGCTACGGCATCAACCTCCGTCACTTGCAGCGGATGGCCGAGCAGTTCTATGGCGACGACGACCTGACCCTCTGGATGCCCCACACCGACGCGGCCCGCGGCCCCTACACCCCCGGTATGCTCCACCGCTGCGCCGTCATGCACAAGGCCGTCACCATCCTGATGCTCAAGATGGAGTGCCGCGTCATCGACCGCAACCCCGATTTCAAGATGCAGGGGCGGGATTTCCTCCGCCGCATCGACTGGGAAAAGGGGACCGTCACCGTGGGCGGCAAGGAGTACCCCCTGCGGGATACCAGCTTCCCCACCGTGGACCCCGCCGACCCCGCCAAGCTCAACCCCGACGAGCAAGTGGTGCTGGATAAGCTCGTGCAGTCCTTCCGCCAGAGCGAGAAATTACAGCAGCACATTGAATTTTTGTACGCTAAGGGCAGTGTCTACCACATTGAAAACGGCAACCTGCTTTACCACGGCGTTGTGCCCATGACCAAAAGCGGCAGCTTCGCCGTGGAGCGGTTCGAGGGCCACAGCTATTCCGGCCGTGCCCTGATGGATTACTGCGATGAGCGTGCCCGCCGGGGCTACTTTGCGCCGGAGGGCTCCGCCGCCCGCCAGAGCGGACAGGATTTCCTGTGGTATCTGTGGTGCGGCAAGCTGTCGCCGCTGTTTGGCCGCAGCGCCATGACCACCTTTGAGCGCATTTACATCGCCGACCCCGCCACCTATGAGGAGATCAAGGACCCCTATTATACATGGTATAACGAGGAGGCCGCTTGCCGCCGCATCTTGGCCGAGTTCGGTCTGCCCGGCACGAACCACATCGTCAACGGTCATGTTCCCGTCCGCGAAAAGAGCGGCGAGAGCCCCATCAAGGGCGGGGGACGGCTCGTGGTCATCGACGGCGGTTTCTGCCGCGCTTACCACGACAAGACCGGCATCGCGGGGTATACGCTGGTCTACTCCAGCCGCACCATGTCCCTGCGCACCCATCAGCCCTTCGAGAGCGCCGAAAAGGCTGTGAACGAGAACATCGATATCATTTCCCAGAAAAACATTCTGGAAACCGAGAACCACCGCATCCTCGTGGAGGAGACCGACGAGGGCGAGGTGCTGCGGGAGCGCGTGCATGACCTGAAACAGCTCGTCAAAGCCTATCAGCTGGGCTGGATCAAGGAGACCCACTGCGAAGACTGCATCTGGTAAGGGCGGTTTGCATCGTGCAGTCTGCTGAAGTTTCTGGCAGATTTTTGAAAAAACGAACAAATTCACAGAATATCTTCGTTTTTTCTGGGCAAAACAGAAAATAATCCCTGCTGTGCAAATGGGTCTTTGCTTTTTGGCCGAAGTTGTGTATAATAAGATAGCATATCATGAGGGCTTTTGCCCTTTTGGTACGCATCGGATATAACGAGTGAAGAGAAACGGAACCCTTTGGGGGCGGTCACACGCAGCCCCACGACAAGGAGATCATAAAATTGGAAAAGTTTGTTATTACGGGCGGTAAGCCCCTGCACGGCGCGGTCACCATCTCTGGCGCAAAAAATGCGGCTGTGGGCATTCTGCCGGCCACCATTCTGGCCGGTGACGTCTGCGTTATTGAGAATCTGCCCGATATCAGCGATGTGGCGGTGAGCCTGAAGATCCTGAGCGTCCTTGGCGCCCAGATCCGGATGCTGAACCGGAACACCTACGAGATCGACACCACCCACCTCACCAGCACCAATGTGCCGGACGATCTGTCCCGCCAGATGCGCGCCAGCTACTACTTCCTCGGCGCGCTGCTGTCCCGCTACGGCAAGGCACAGGTGGCCATGCCCGGCGGCTGTAACCTTGGCCCCCGCCCCATCGACCAGCACCTCAAGGCCTTCAGCGCCCTCGGCGCGGAGGACAGCGTGGACTACGGCATGATCACGGTCCGCGCCAAGGAGGGCCTGACCGGCGCTCATATCTTCTTCGATAAGGTCAGCGTCGGCGCGACCATGAACGGGATGCTTTCCGCCGTCATGGCGGAGGGCCAGACCATCCTTGAGAACTGTGCCAAGGAGCCTCATGTCGTCGATCTGGCAAACTTCCTGAATATGTGCGGCGCGGATGTGCGCGGCGCGGGCACCGATGTCATCAAGGTGCGCGGCGTCGAGCGGATGCACGGCTGCACCTACAGCATCATCCCGGATCAGATCGAGGCGGGCAGCTATATGGTGGCTGCCGCTGCCACCGGAGGCGATGTCCTCATCGAAAACGTCACCCCGAAGCATCTGGAACCCATCACCGCAAAGCTCCGCCGTGCGGGTGTCGAGGTGGAGGAGTTTGATGACTCCGTCCGCGTCCGCCGCACCGGCGATATCCTGCCCCTGAAGATCAACACCATGCCCCACCCCGGCTTCCCGACTGACATGCAGCCCCTGATGGGCGTGCTGCTCAGCGTGGCCAAGGGCACCTCTACCATCACGGAGAGCGTCTGGGACAACCGCTTCCGCTATGTGGACGAGCTGCGCAAGATGGGCGCGAACGTTCAGGTGGACGGTCAGGTGGCCGTTTTCGAGGGCGTGGAGAAGCTCACTCCGGCCCCGCTCCGCGCTTCCGACCTGCGTGCCGGCGCGGCCATGGTCGTCGCGGCCCTGATGGCCGACGGCACCAGCGAGATCGAGGAGATCGGCCACATCGAGCGCGGCTACGAGAACATCGTGGAAAAGCTGCGCGGCCTTGGTGCCGACATCTGCAAGGTGGATCGTGCGCCCGCTGCGCTGGAATCGGCGATGTAACAAATAAATCATGCAGCCTACTGCGGTCCCGCGGTGGGCTGCTTTTATGAGGAGATCAATGTCTGAATTCATCTCATTATACTCCGGTTCCTCCGGCAACAGCAGCGTGGTGCGCTGCGGGGAACGGTATCTCATCATCGACATGGGCAAAGGCGTGCGCACTACCAGTGCGGCCCTCAAGGCGCTGGACCTGAACATCTCGGACTGCGCGGGCATCCTCGTCACCCACGAGCACAGCGACCACGTCAAGGGGCTGTCCACCTTCCTCAAGAAGAATCCGCTGCCGGTCTACGGCGCGGCGGCGACGCTGGATTTTCTGGACGCCAACGGCATCGTGCCCGTCTCCTGCGAGCTGCGCAGCCTTTCCGGAGGGGAAGAGGACATCGGCGATTTCGGCGTTACGGCCTTTCCCACCAGCCACGATGTACCCTGCGTGGGCTACCGCATCCACACCCCGGACGGCAAGACCATGACCATCGCCACCGACCTTGGCGTGCTGACGCCGCCGGTGCACGAGGCGCTGTCCGGCTGTGACCTCGTTGCACTGGAAAGCAACTATGACCTTCACATGCTCCGCAGCGGCCCGTATCCCTACTACTTACGCTCCCGCATCGAGTCCCAGCGGGGCCACCTCTCCAACGACGAGTGCTCGGCAAAGCTGCTGGAACTCATCCAAGAGGGCTGCGAAAAGTTCGCGCTCTGCCACCTCTCGCAGGAGAACAACACCCCACAGTTGGCATTGCAGACCGTTTTCAGCACCCTCGGCGCCGCCGGTGTCGTGCCCGATAAGGACTGCGTTGTCCAGACCCAGCGCCGAAATGAGATCAGCCCGGCGCTGGCGTTTTAAGGCTCCGGGCTGCTGTCCGCACCGGGTCCTTTGACGAAGTTCGAATCCTTCCTGCAGACCATCTTTGGATGGTCTGCTTTTTTATGCTTTTCTCTCTGTTTTCTTGTGCAAAACTGCTACATTTCCACAGGTTAGATGAAACGGGAAGGCTTGAAATCAACGAAATAAGGTATCATTACAAAAACAAAAAAATTCGAATGTCCAAGAATCCTATAAACCTATTGACATTCTAGGAAAATGGGTATATCATACGGCCAACGGGAAACGAGCCGGGGAAAAGGGAGAGCACACAAACCGAGGCAAAAACGTGCTGCTCCGGCCCGGCGGACCGGAAATTCTGACAAAAGGAGGGGACGGCAATGGACTGGAACGTGATCGCGCAATATCTGCCGCAGTACGAAAAGGCCGCGTGGCTCACGCTGCGGCTGGGCGTCATCGGCATTTTATGGTCCATCGGCATCGGCCTTGTCTGTGCCGTGCTCCAATACGATAAAGTTCCGGTGCTTCGCCGGATTGTAGGAGCTTACATCCAGCTCAGCCGGAACACGCCGCTTCTGGTGCAGCTGTTCTTCATTTACTATGGTCTGCCGAAAGTCGGCATCAAGACCAACGCCGAGATCTGCGGCATCGCGGGTCTGGCATTTCTGGGCGGCAGCTACATGGCGGAGGCGTTCCGCAGCGGCTTGGAGGCCATTGAACCCATCCAGACCGAAAGCGCCTACAGCCTTGGCATGAGCCGTCTGCAGACGCTGCACTACGTCATCCTGCCGCAGGCGGTGTCCACCAGTATGCCGGCCTTCATGGCAAACGTCATCTTCCTGCTCAAAGAGACCAGTGTTTTCAGCGCGGTCAGCCTGATGGACCTAATGTTCACGGCGAAGGACCTCATCGGCCTGTACTACAAGACACCGGAGTGTCTGTTCCTGCTGGTGGTGTTCTACCTCATCATCCTGCTGCCGGTGTCGCTGCTGGGCAGTTGGCTGGAAAGGAGGGTGCGCTATGCCGGATTTGGGTCTTGAAGTCCTGTTCAAGGGCAAAAACATGCTTCGCCTGTTGGGCGGCCTCGGCGTGGCGCTCCGGATCAGCGCCATCTCCGTTCTCATCAGCTTGCCGCTGGGCATCCTGCTGGGCGTGCTGATGACCTTCAAAAATCCCATCCTGAAAGCCATCCTCCGGGTCTATCTGGAGATCATCCGGATCATGCCGCAGATGGTGCTGCTCTTCCTTGTCTACTTCGGCACGACCCGCGCCTTCGGGTGGGACCTGCCCGGCGAGACGGCCTCCATCATCGTCTTTGTGCTGTGGGGCACGGCGGAGATGAGCGACCTTGTGCGTGGAGCGCTGATCGCCATCCCGAAGCACCAGTACGAGAGCAGCGAAGCGCTGGGCATGAGCCGGGTGCAGACTTATTGGTACATCATCATCCCGCAGACGGTGCGGCGGCTGATCCCGCTGTCTATCAACCTCATCACCCGCATGATCAAGACCACCAGCCTTGTGCTGATGATCGGCGTGGTGGAGGTGCTGAAAGTCTCCCAGCAGATCATCGAGGCCAACCGCATGGCCAGCCCCAACGCGGCCTTTGGCATCTATCTGACCGTCTTTATGCTTTACTTCCTCGCGTGTTGGCCCATCAACCTGCTTGCGAGCTGCCTCGAAAAGAAATGGAAGTGACCGGAAATGGCAGAACCGATTTTGACCGTAGACCATCTGGTGAAAAGCTATGATGGTCATACCAACATCCTTGAAAATGTCAGCTTCGCCGTCAAACCCGGCGAGGTCATCGTGGTGGTCGGGCCTTCCGGCTGCGGAAAAAGCACGTTGCTGCGCTGTCTGAACGGCTTGGAGCCGGTGCAGAGCGGCCGGGTGCAGTTGGGCGGCGAGACCGTCGCCTACGGCGGCAAGAACCTACAGGCCCTGCGCCAGCGCATCGGCATGGTGTTCCAGAGCTACGAGCTCTTCCCGCACCTGACCGTGTTGGACAACATCCTGTTGGCCCCGACCAAGGTGCAGAAGCGCCCGAAGGCCGAGGTACAGAAGGAGGCCGAAGCCCTGCTGGACCGGGTGGGCCTTCTGCAAAAGGCCAAGAGCTACCCGCGGGAGCTTTCCGGCGGCCAGAAGCAGCGCGTCGCCATTGTGCGGGCACTGTGTATGCACCCGGAGATCCTGCTCTTTGACGAAGTGACCGCCGCCCTCGACCCCGAAATGGTCCGCGAGGTGCTGGACGTCATGCTGGACTTGGCGCGGGAAGGGAAGACGATGATCATCGTCACCCACGAGATGCAGTTTGCCCGTGCCGTGGCGAACCGGGTGCTGTTCCTTGACGGCGGGCGGATCGTGGAAGAGGCTGCACCGGCCCAGTTCTTCGACCACCCCCAGAGCGAGCGGGCAAAGAAGTTCCTGAATACGTTCACGTTCGATGCGGTGAAGTGAGGGCAAAACTCCCCTCGTGCAGCCTTACGCACCTGTTTTTGTGTTAGAAACTGCAATGGTGTGCAGTTTGAGATCGTATGGGAAAGATTTTGTAAAGGAGAAACTATTATGAGAACCAATAAGATCACTCGCCGTTCCTTCCTGCTGGGTCTGGGGGCTGTGTCCGCAGCTGCTGTACTGACGGCGTGCGGCTCCTCCGGCAGCACCGCTTCTGCGGGCGGCGATACCGTTTACCGCACACTGGACGAGATCAAGGCCGACGGCACCGTGAACATTGGCGTCTTCTCCGACAAGAACCCGTTCGGCTATGTGGACGAGAACGGCGAGTATCAGGGCTACGATGTCTACTTCGCCAACCGTCTGGGCGAGGATCTGGGCGTCGAGGTGAACTTCGTCTCCACCGAGGCGGCCAACCGCATCGAGTACCTGCAGACCGGCAAGGTGGACATCATCCTTGCCAACTTCACTGTGACCCCGGAGCGCGCCGAGGAAGTCGATTTCGCACTGCCTTACATGAACGTTGCGCTGGGCGTCATCTCGCCGGACAGCAATGTGGTCACCAGCCTCGACAACTGGAACGCCGACGACCAGATGATCGTCATCTCCGGCACCACCGCCGAGACCTATCTGGTCAAGAACTACCCCGATATCCCCCTGCAGAAGTACGATTCCTACGCTACCGCTAAGAACGCGCTGGAGAACGGCAACGGTGTGGCATGGGCCAACGATAACACCGAGGTCATCGCTTTCGCAAAGCAGAACCCCGGCTATACCGTCGGCATCCCCTCGCTGGGCAGTCAGGACACCATCGCCCCGGCCGTCAGCAAGGGCAACACCACCCTGCTGGACTGGATCAACGATGAGATCAAGTCGCTGGCCGATGAGCAGTTCTTCCACAAGGACTACGAGGAGACCCTTGTGGACACCTACGGCATTGATTACGAGGACGAGCTCGTGGTCGAGGGCGGCGTGACCAACGCATAAGCTCAACAGCAAACAGAAAGGGAGCTTCCCATTGCGGGAGGCTCCCTTTTCGTGTGGGTTGCGTTTACTCGATATCCTCGTATTCGGGGTCTTCATCTTCTTCGTCGTCGGAAACATCCTCGGCGTGGATGCGCTTGCGCAGCCGCTCACGGAATTCCTCGGCGCGGATGCCGCTCTGGTTTGGTGTCAGGTCGGGGGCAGGGTGGCCATCCGGCAGATGGGCACCGAAAGCGGGCACGAAGAAGAATTTACGGACGATGAAGATCAGCGCGATAGCGCCGACGCTGAGAAGGTTCTCGATGGCGGATTCATGCCCGACGACCATGTGGCGGGCGATGGCATAGAGCAGCACCTCCAAGCTGCTGCCGGGGCTGTGCTTGGCCAGCATCTTGATGAACTCGATGCCGATGACGATGTCCAGCGCCCGTTCCAGAAACGACCGGATCTCCACATCGTTGCCGTCGAACAGCAAGCCGGGCATCCACTTGATCAGCGGTATGATTGTCAGCAGCAGCCCGATGAGCACCAGCCCGGAAAGTACGATCTCCAACAGGGTGGACGCTTGAATGATGTAGTTCTTCATGGCAGCGCGGCCGTGGCTCTCCACGCGGGAAGTCTCTGGTTTGAGCATGATCGGTTCTCCTTCACATCAGAAATCTGGGGGAAATACCCAAACTTTTTCTTCATTGTAGCAAAGATTCTGAGGGAAGTCAAACAAACTGAACAAACTGTAAGAATTTATTGGGCCGCCACATAGCCAGACTGCTCAACACAGGCGCGGCCCGCGTCGGTGGAGAGCCAATCGTAGACCTTGCGCTCCGGGCTGTCGGCGGCGGAATCCTGCCGGATGGCGGCATAGAATTCGTTGCACAGCGGGTAGCTCTGGTCGGCGATGGTGTGGTTGGAGGGCGTCACGCCGTCCACGGCAAGCAGCCGCAGACCGGGCTTCGAGTACATCTCGCTGATGTAGTAGTAGACCGAAAATCCGATGGCGTTAGCGGAGTTGTTGTACTCGGCGATGTCGTCCACCAGTTCGTCCATCATGGTGGGGGCCAGCTCGGTGGGGGCGTCCATCAGCTCGCCGCCTTGGATCAGAAGCTTCTGGAACAGGGTCTGGCTGCCGGAGTCCTCCCGGCGCTGGAAGGCGACGATCGCAGCATCCGCGCCGCCGACCTCCTTCCAGTTGGTGATCTTCCCGGCGTAAATGTCCCGGAGCTGCTGCTGGGTCAGGCTCTGGACCGGATTTTCCTCGTTCACGATGAAGACCAACGCATCCCGGCCAAGGGCTTTCTGGTCCAGCGGGGCACCGTCTGCGGCCAGTTCTTCCTTGACCGAGTCCGGGGCCTCATACGCGATGATGAGCTTGGTGCCGTTCTCGTTGTCACCGTACAGGCCGAGGTTCCGCCACGCCCACGCAGTCGTGTTGGTGGTCACGCAGCTCTGGGCCGTTTCCAAGTCCATGCCGGTGGTGTCGGCCATGACCTGCGCAATGAGGGGGATACAGGCTGTGGAACCGTCGGTGACCGGGAACTCATCCACGGAGAGGATGGGCGTGGCGGGCACCTCACTGGAAGCCGAGGATGCGGGCTCTTCGGGCTGGGAAGAGGAGGCGGGTTCGCTGGAGGAAGCGCTGCCCCCGCCGCACGCGGTCAGCACCGCAGCGGACGAAAGGAACCCCAGACCCAGCAGGAAAGAGCGGCGGGAAATCTTAGACTGTCTCATGAAAAATACCTCCCTTAGAAGTAGTAGTTCTCCGCGTCATCGCCGGAGGAGTAGAAGATGTTCTGGCAGTAGACCCACTGGCCGTGGAGGTCCATCCAGCCGTACTCGAAGCCTTTGCGCGCCACGAAGACGCCGTCGGGCAGGGGATTGGCCGTGTTGGTGTAGTAGCCGTTGCAGGAACCCAGCCCGGCAAGGACCACGTTGCCGGTGCTGTCGATGAGGTCATAGAGCCAATTCTGGCCGGGGCCTTGGTAGGAGACGGAGAAATAGAACTCACCCCCGGCGGCGGTGACGGGCCACAGGTAGCCGTGGAAGCCGGCCCCGTAGCGGGCTTTGATGGCGTCAAGGTCGAGGGTCTTATTCGTGCCGTTCGGCCCGCAGATGGTGCTGGTGGTCGCTTCGTAGTCGTCGTTGTCGTACTGGCGCAGCCAGACCCAGCCGCCGTCTACGTTATACAGATCCGTGCGCTGTAAGCCCTCAATGGGCGCTACCACCGTATCGGTCAGGACAGCACCGGTGTTCTGGTCATAGACGCGGAGGGTGCCGTCCTTGGCGTAGACGGCGAGGGTGTCGGTGCCGAGGGATTCGTCGCGCACTTCCAGCACATCGCCGGTGTTCAGGTCGTGCAGCTCGTAGTCGCCAAGGTCTTGCCGATAGGTCACGGCCACGCCGGGGGCATAGGCGCTGATGGGATCCTCAAACTCACAGAGTACCTCGCTCTGGCCGGTGCTGGTGAGGTCAACGAGCTGATACGTTCCGTTTTCGCTCTGGAAGCTGGCCACTCCGGCACTCAGATAGACGACAAAGCCGCTCCGCTCCTCGCCGGTGGTGGCATTCAGCAGGGAGGTCTGCTCAATAGACGATCCGTCATCGGAATAGGTGTCGATCTCCAGCCAGTCCGTCGGAGCGGAAGCGTCCCCGTTGGAAAGTGCCACCGAAAGGACGGCGGCATGGTCGTTCCGGTAGACCACAGTGCCGTCCCGCTCCTGTATCTGCACGGCGGAATACTGGTAGAGGTCGTCGTTTTCCTCGTCGGGCACGGCGTCACCGGGGGCATAGATGCCGAACGCCAGCCGGTCGCCCGCCGTAACACAGGTGTAGGCGTTTTCGGGCACGGGCAGCTCTTCGCCGGTGGCAAGGTCAAGGACCCGGACATCGCCCGGCGCATGATCGTGGACGGGGGAATCAGCAAAGCTCGTCGGGGTCGTCAGGATCAGCAGACCGCCGGAAAGGGCGGCGTCATAAGGGGCCTCCAACGAAAGCACTTCCGCACCGGTCTTATCGAACAGGCCGCAGCGCCGCCCGCTGGCGGTGGAGTTGTCCGACCACTGGCAGAAATAGTAGTTCGTCTCGCCGGTGATGCGATCCGTCAGCAGGTAGGAAGTCTCTGTAATTGGGGACTGGCGCAGCACCGTATCCCCGCAGAGGATGGTATTGCCGCCCGGTGCATTGTAGCTGTACAGGATGCGCAGTTTGCCGTCCTTCAGGGAAGCGGCGTCGTAGTTCTTGGGCGCGTCCTGCTCCTGCTGAGCCGGGCGGGAAGCCGGAGCGGAAGGCTGGGGCAGCACCGAGCAGGATGCCAGCAGTCCTGCCGCCATGGAGAGGCTGAGCGCGGCGCAGCCGACACGGAGAAGTTTCTGTTTCATCATTCGTACCTCACTGGGTCAAGGGGAAAAATCAGAGGGAAGGATTCCCATTTGATTATAATACGAAACACCCGGACATTCCATTGCATTGGAACATCCGGGTGCGGTTACAATTTGGTTACAGCGAGTCAAGCCTTCGCCGTCTCCGCTTCTTCCATTTTGACGAGTTGGTGGAGGAAGGGGAAGAGGAAGGGCACCGTGACAACAAAGGTCAGCACGTCGGCGATGGGCTGACAGATCTCAACGCCCAGCAGCCCGAACATCCGGGGCAGGGTAAGGATGAGCGGGATGAAGAAGACGCCCTGTCGGCAGCACGCAAGGAAGGTGGCCCGGCCGGATTTGCCGATGCTCTGGAACAGCATGTTGCCCGCTACGATCACCGGCTGCAGGAAGCACGCAAAGCACTGATACCGGAAGGCGGGCAGGGCAATGGCGGTCACTTCGGGGTCATCGCGGAACAGCTTGATGAGGGCTTCCGCGTTGAACCAGCACGCTGCAACGATAACGCTCAAAAAACAGAAGCTGGCGCACATGGTAAAGACACAGGCCTTTTCCACCCGGCGGTATTTGCGGGCACCATAGTTAAAACCCGCCACCGGCTGAAAGCCCTGTCCGGTGCCGATGGCCACCGAGATGATGAACATGAAGATGCGGGACACGATGCTCATGCCCGCCACAGCAGCGTCGCCGTAGCTGCGGGCTGCAATGTTCAGCAGCATACCACCGATGCTGTTCAGGCCCTGCCGCCCGAAGCTGGGCAGACCGGTCATCAGGATGGTGCCGAACTCCGCCGGGCTGCGGGTGACGGCGCTGAGCTGGAACTGGCTGACCGTCTTGCCGCGCAGGAACATGGACAGCAGGATGCAGAAGCTGATGCTCTGGCTCAGGGCAGTGGCGATGCCCGCCCCGGCGGTGCCCAGCCCGAACCCGAAGATGAACACCGGGTCCAGCACCATATTCAGCACGCCGCCGGTGACCAGACCGATCATGGCGAAGCTGGCCTTACCCTCGTAGCGCAGGATGTTGTTCATCACAAGGCTGGACATCATCAGCGGTGCCGCGATCAGGATGGGCCGCGCGTAGGCGCACGCGTGAGGCAGGATGGTCTCGGTGCTGCCCAGCAGCATCATGAAGTGGGGCAGGGTAGTGAGGCCGACAGCGGCAAGGATCAGGCCGAAGGTCAGCGCTGTGAAGAAGCTGGTGGACGCGAACCGGGTGGCAGCCTTGGTGTTCTGGCTGCCGAGGCTCCGGCTGATGATGCTGCCCGCGCCGTGGCCCAGCATAAAGCCCAGCGCCTGAATGATGGCCATCAGGCTGGAAACGACCCCCACCGCGCCGGACGCGCTGGTGGAGATCTGGCCGACGAAGAAGGTGTCAGCCAAGTTATAGATGCTGGTGATGAGCATACTCAGAATCGTCGGTGCGGCAAGGCTGAGAATGAGCTTCGGGATGGGCGTCTCGGTCATCTTCCGGAATTGCTGCGCCGTGCGGTCTTCTGCGGACATAAAAGGACCTCGCTTTCTCAAATGGCATAGAAAAGCCGCTCTTTTTGTAAAAGAGCGGTAAAATATCGCACACTATTAGTATAGCGGACAAGTAGGATTTTGTCCAGTGGGGCCGCTGGGGCCGCATCTCCGGGAGCTTTCTCCGCGAACAGCCCGGAACCCCGGTTCCGCCCCAACGCTTCGCGCCGGGGCCCCACTTCCCGGACGTTCGACGGAGAAACTCCCCTCGTGCGGCCGGTCAGCAACGAAAAAGTTCAGTTGAACCTTGCAAAAGAAAATAAAAAACGGGCACTTTTTGTGAAAAGTGCTAAAGGAGGGTCGAAATCCTTGTAAAAAAATACGACAAGTGGTATAATTTAACAGTACTAAGAAGAAAGATTTGTTCGCGAAGAACAAACTTGGAGGGAATTATCATGAAAACTGTTGCACAGACTGTGATCGAAGCAGACCGCTTTTACACCATCGCTGCCCGTACCGGCAGTGTCATCGAGGCGGTGGAGTCCGCTAAGAACGAGGGCAGCATCCGTCTGGGCAAGTATGACCACAAGCCCGAACAGGAGTGGTCCTTTGTCCGCGTGGGGGATGGCGTCTACCGCATCCGCAACCGCGCTTCCGGTAAGCTCATCGACCTGATGATGACCGGCACCGCAAACGGCACTTGGCTGCACCTGTGGGAGGACGTGGGCGGCACGTCCCAGATGTGGACCGTAGAACCCACCCCCG
>OGPS01002059.1_pt1 | contig 13380 bp, 12 predicted proteins | sample 1552931 | NCBI WGS metagenome assembly OGPS01 (sample SAMEA2580252, study PRJEB22360) | human gut metagenome | biome: human gut; feature: human-associated habitat; material: faeces | place: Denmark | collected 2008/2010 | reverse complement strand
ACAGATGTTTGGATACTGTTATTTATTGAGTATATTCTATTCATTTTAAACACCTTCTTCTTTTGCTATTCTTATGTATTTATCTTACTATTTTTATATTTTATTGTCAATACTTTTTTTAATTTTCTTCTTAACCAACCTATACACTTCTTCACTAATAGTATCCTTATCCTTAAATGTATCACCATCACTACAATCAACAATATTCCAATTTAAATAATTAGATATATAAATAGCATTATTATAAATATCTTCCATCAAGATATCATCCTTTTCATAAACATCATTAACAATTCCTTCATTATCTATTCTACTATTTTTTAATTTTCTCACCAAATCATAAGGTGCTTTTAAAAATATAACTAAATCAGGTTTTTTTATCTTATTTTCCTCATATTCATATTTTATAACATAATCAATAAACTTATTTTTCTCATCCTTATCCTTAATAAATACTGACTGATAAATAATACTAGAAGTAGTATATCTATCTAAAAGAATCAAATATCCATCATCATAATATTTCTTTAATTCATTTTCCCATGTATAAAATCTATCATACGCATATAATTCATTAACAAAATATGGTGACAAATCACTAGGATTGCCATATTCTCCTTTTAAAAACTTTTCTACTCTTGCTCCTTGCACTGTCCCATAAGAAGGAAAATGATGAGTATATATCTTAATACCATCTTTTTTTAACTTATCAATAAGCATATTAAATTGAGTCGTTTTCCCTATACCATCACAAGCCCCTTCAATTACAACAAGCATTCCCTTATTCATATTTTACCTTCTTCCTCACATATTTATTGTGCCTATAAGAAATACCATTTTCTTTCATCAAATCTCCAATTGTTATATCATAATTATCTTTATCAAACAAAGGAAAATAAACCGTAGCATCCTTAAAACTATCATCTATCTCTGTCAAATATAAAATATTTACCTCATCTATTAATAAATTATATATCTTACTACCACCAATAACATAAAATATTAAGTCTTGATTACTATTAATAAAATCTAATAAACTTTCTTTATTATTAAATACCATTGCATTATCATAAACAATATTCTTATTACTAGTTAGTATTATATATTTTCTTCCTTTTAAATTTTTAGGCATTGACAGATAAGTATTTCTTCCCATAATAATATAATTACCCATCGTCTGCTCCTTAAAAAAATTTAAATCTTCCTTAATTCTCCAAATTAAATCATTATTATAACCTAATTCATTATTCTTACCAATTGCCCCGATTAAATATAAATTATCCATATCCCCACCTACTGTGTTACTTTAAATTTTATACTACCCATATGTTTATAATTTTTTATCTTAACATGTTTAATATCTTTAGAATTATCAAAATCTTTAAATTCATGAATACTTTTATCTAATTCTAAAATTGGTTTAGTAGGATAAAGTAACATATCAATAATTTTAAGTTCAGTATCTATCTCTTTATATAAATCATCTTCTTTACTTAGATAATTTATCTTATTTTCTAAATCATCCTTCCTGCTCTGTAATACAGGTATCGTATTCATACTTAATTCGTTATATAATTTCTCTCTACTTATTTGTTTCTTTATACCTTCAATCTGATTCATATATATATGAGCATCCTTAATAGAATAAGATATTGATCCCGCTTCTAAACCTGTTACTTGAGCTATCATCTTTAAAAACGTAGCATATTGAGTTACATTAAAAGGTAAACCTAAAGGAACATCACAGCTTCTTTGATGAACATGTAAATTAAGTCTATTACCAGTTACATCCCATTCAGTACTCCATACACATGATGGTAAAACAGCTCCCCTTAAATACTCATCTTGCCACATAGACTTAACCATTCTTCTATCATTTTTATCTTTCCTAATCGTTTCAATTAAATTATTTGTAAAATCATATCTATTAGTAATATATCCATAAGCAGTACCTATTGTATGAGCAAATTTCTTTCCATAGTATTTTGCCATTCTTATATTTTTCCCCTCGATTTTACTCTTAGCCATTAAAACCTTCCCATTTTCCATTTTAGGTTTCATTTCATGAGTCTTACCAAAAGAATCCGTAACAGGTAAACTCATTGGATCATATACAATAACTTCCTTATCCTTATCATAATTTAAAGTATTTGGTTCATATATTCTATAAATTCCATCCTCATCTACTTCCCATTCATCCCAAATATGAACATTCCTATCTTGTAACCATCTAACATCATTACTACATACTTGCCATATCCATAATAATTCTATAATAGCCTGTCTATAAAATGTTTGCTTAGTTGTTAATATAGGAAACTCCTTACTTAAATCAAACTCAAAATTATATGATGGAATCTTTATTGTATTAACCCCAGTCCTATTTTCTACTTCTATACCTTCTTTTAATATTTTCTTACATAACTTTAAATATTCAATATCAAAATTAGTCATTAAAACACCTACCATTCTAATAATATTTTATCATATATTTAAGTTTTTTTTATTAAAATTGACACCTTCTTGTCAAAAAAAAAGAAAAGCATCACTATTCCAAAGCAAACTTTTCCTTTATATTTCTTTCTATCATTTGAATACTATTGATTGATACATTGAGAGACTGTTTATATTGACCCTTTTTAAATAAAACTTCAGCATCACCTAAACTCTTATCTATTTCCTTATAACTACTTCTATATCTATTACCATAGACAATAACTTTCTCTGCCATTAAAGCTTCCTTTAACATATCATTAGTCTTATTATATATCTTAAACACTAAATCTCTAGCCGTATCTACTCTAATATTTAAAATTTTTATCACTATTGGTTTCTTATCTAATTCCTTATTTATCTCTCTAATAGCTTGATAAGCCTCTTTTAACTCAATAAAATAACTATCAGGAATAACAGGTAATTTATAATCATTTATCTTTAACTTTGTCTGTTTTAATAAATTTTCTATTACTATCAATTGTTCCCTTGCTCTTGTCTCATCATCCTTCATACTAGTAATAGATTTGAGTTGATAATCCAAATCATCATTTAAACGCATTAATTTATTAAATAAGCCATCTAATTCCAAAGTTAATTTAGTATAAGCAAAAGTATGCATTTTACTATGTTCTATCAAAGACTTAAAATCCTTATTTAAAAGCTCTAAGTTTTCATTAATAATATTAAATTTATTTATATCATCATCCTTTAAATCATAAGTCGTCCTAATATCATCAATACTAAGATAAATATTATATACTATCTTATTTGTTTTATCTATTTTACTCTTAAATAACTTACTATTTTCCCTAAATATATTTCTAGCTTCCTTTTCCTTATCAAAATCTTTAAATAAATCATCAAAATAACCTAATATTGTTTTTAATTCTAAAATAGAATCACCCAAATCTAATATATTAAGTTTATCCATAATAACACTAATTTTCTTATTTATTTCCTTAATATTATATTCGACATTTAAATAATCCATTGGATATCCATCTCTTAACATCCTAGCATAAGTAGTAGTAGCCTCCTCTATCTTCTTAGGAATTAACATCTCTGCCATTAAAACTATTTGAGGAACCTCTTCTAAAGTTATTTTCATATCATTTAACATTGTTTGCAAACTCGTAACAATTTTTTCTACCCCAACATAATCATTATGATCCATCGCATATTCAAATTCTGTAAACCTTTTATCGATATTTTCAAACTGCAAAGCGATTGGTTTAGCAATACTACCATAATCCTTCATTGTTCTATCAAACTTATTTTGTAACTCCCTATACTCTACCTTTAACTTAGTAATTTCATTTCTATTTCTCTCCGCGGAAGTAGTTATTACCTTTAATTCATCCAATAAAGCACCAGACTTATTCTTAAGTTCACTTATCTCCATCTCAATATTAGCAATCTTTTTAACTGCACCTTTATATTCATTTCTTGAAACCAAATAATCAGCTTCAGTAATCAAGTCAGTCAATTTAGGAACACGATCATCTTTAATCAACTTAAAAGTAGTATCCCATTCATTTAATTTCTCTTTTAAATTATCCGTTTTAACCAAATCTTTTACTTTAGATAATTCCGTTAAAATAGGTACTCCTACCAATAAATTCCTTTCTATATCCAATTTTTCTATTTCTTTTTTTATCTTACTAGTTTTTGTCCTTCTAATAATTAAATAAGTTGTTAAAAATAATATTAAAGCTATTACAAAGATTAATACTATCATTAGTAACACATTATCCAAAATAATCACCATCCATACTACATATCCTATAAACATTTTACCACATAATAAGATAATTTTCACCAAAAAAATACTTTTTTTTAAAATAATTTTTTATATGCTTTTGCTATGCTGTTATAGTCTTTAAAATCAAACTAATATCAAGATATTTTGCATCAATTACATTTCTTCTTTTACTTATTCTTTTTACTTTGCCTGTAATATCTATTTAAATTTGACACTAAAGGGTGTTAAAACAAGATAACTTGTAGTTAACATATAATTAAAAAACATAAGTAACTAAAAAACAATATTTCTTTAATTACTCATATTATATTATATTTTTCATAAATTTTTTAATGAACTAAAACATGCATAACAAAAAGAAAATACTACTTGGCATTAAAGTAGCATTTCTACTCTATCTATAAGATAAAGAGGTTTAGTTGTACGTTAGAGCTTTTTCTAATCACTCTAACTAAATTAATATTATCATAGTTATCGATATTTGTCAACTAATTGTTAATTTTTAATACCTTAACTATTTTTTTATCCAATTCCTCTTCACTTAAATCATACAACTTATATAACTGTTTCAAATAATAAAATTTATCTATATCACTTACAAAAACCATATCGCCCAAATGCATAGCATCCTCATAATCAAAATCATTAAATAAATTAATATCACTTACTACTTCCCTATTATTAAACTTATCATTTAAATAATCAACATCTAATTTACCACTGATAACACTAGTTAATAACTTAGAAAATAAATTAATATTATTTTGAATTACCTTCTCATCCAAAGTTCCATTTGGTATTCTAACCTCTATCGTATTCTTATATTCTATGCCATATTCCTCACTTACTCTAAAAATATTTATACCTAATTGTTTACCTATATAAATACCATTTGAACACATTAATTTTAATACACTTAATAAATGATTATCTCTTTTTATTCTATCTATCTCATTAAACCTAATATCATTAATACTCCTTGCATAAGTGTAAATACTCTTTCTAGGGCCATTATCTTCTCCATAATAAAAATTATATAATATCTTTTCATAAGTTATCCATATCTTAATTAAATTAATCCAAGAATCATACTTAGTACCAATTATATGTGCCCTGAAATGCATATGAGTCGCACATCCCTTAGCATAAGCTCCATATTTAGTTAAATCGTTACACATTATCTGCAAATTCTTCCAATCCCTCTTCTTATCATTTAATATTGGAGTAGTTATCTCACAACCATTCACATCAGTAGTAGACTCCGTAGTATAAGCATAAACATTCTTATTGCTTATTTTCATCGCATCTTCTATTGGAAGTGTAAACTTATTATTCAAAACCAAATCTAAAACATCATCATATAATAACCCCAAAAACTCCAGTTCAACCCCAAAAGTCATATTCTTATTATTTACATTAATCATATCACGATATTCCAACTCTAAATTGTTTAAATAATGAAACAACTCTATAACACTGCTAATATTTAATTTATTTAACTTCATATAACATCACTCGGTTAATTATTATAAACTAAACACTAATTTTGTCAATAAAAAGGGACTTAATTCAACAAACAACATATAATAAATTAGGTGAATGTCATGATATTTAATATATTTAATTTCTTAAAAGCTTGTATTGGTTTTCGATTATTTTGTTTCCTCTTAGCCTTACTTCTTACCATAATAGTATTCTATCAAGCTATCCTTCTATGCTTTTTTACCATCAAATTAAATGCTTTTATCTTACTTATCGAATACATGGCTTTAATGTGGGCTTGGTTCTATTCCATATTTGGTTTTTGATAATTATACTCCGTAACCAATTTCTCTGTTTTATATAAATAATCAAATAACTTCCTAGCATTCTTACATAAATTATACTCAGTATCATCAAACTCAAATTTCCAAGGAATAGTCATTAAACTAAAAAGTAAGATCCTCTCTTCTTTAAGTAAAGGATATTTACTTTCATAATTAAGAAATAACTCACTAAAATCAAAATCAAGATAGTGATTAAGATACAAATTATATAAATCATAAATAGGATTATCTATCTTACTCTTTTCCCAACTAATTAAATATGGTTTATTACCCTTAATATAATGCTCTAGTGATAAATTATTATGAATATTTACTACTCTTATCCTTCTCTTATTCTTAACTAATTCATACCACTTATTAATATTTTCTTTACTATAATTCAAACTCTCATATATCTTACTAATATTCCTAGCAATTAAATATTCTACTGGAGACATATAAATACTAGTTTCTATTAAACTAATAATATCAGTATAATAGTTATATATATAATCTATCTTATTAATAGTACTCTCATAGATTTCCTTAAAATAATCTATATCTACTTCCTTATAAAATGTTGTTTTATAATGTAATATTGTTAATAAATTAATTAAATCTAATATCTTTTGCTCATCTGGTTCATTATAACCATTTATATACTCATATACATCATAATTATTATTTTCAAATACTCTCTTAGGATAATTATCAAAAGATCTTGATTCCAAGTAATTAAAAGTATTTGTTAAGTTAATATTATTATCTTTCTTTTTTAACACCAAAGTTCCTCGATTAGTATCAAGAATCTTAGTCTTATTTTTAATTGTTAACCTATTTAAACTTAAATCATTCTTATTTAAGAAACTTCTTAAATTATTCATTATTAGTAGGTATTATTAATTTATCATTAGCCTTAATATTAGATATATCATTATAATTAGATAATTCTTCTTTAGTTACCTTAAATTCTTCTAATATCTTATCTATAGTATCACCATCTTTAACTATATAAACATAATAAGTAGAATACGTCTCAGCATTAGAAATATTATCAAATAGATTAACACTCTCATTAGTATTAATATTCTCATTAGTATTAACATTCTCATTAACATTCTCTATATTTATAGTAGGTTCATTATCTCTTCCATCATTAACAGGTAAAACCTCTTCCTTTTTATCTACTTTAATACTATCTAAAGTCTCCTCTTCAATACATCTTTCCTTTTCTTTTATTTCATTTAATCCATCTACATAAACATCAATATTTACCTTTAAAGTATCAGCATTTATAATTTCATAATAAAAATCATCGATATCAAACTTAATCTTACTAGTATCATACCTAGAATCTAACGCTATATCAAAAGGTATTTCAAAATTAAACGATTCCTTATTAATACTAGTCTCAGTCATCTTATATTCACCAGATACATAGAAAATACCACTTATTAAATCATTCTCTTTTTCATTAATCGTATGTTCTAAAGAAATACTAGATATTTCACTGATATTTGTCTTAAACGGTAATTCTTTCTTAAATGATATTACTTTTTTCATATATTCACGCCCTTTCGGTAAAATATATGATTATTTTTTTATTTTATGCTATTTATTATTATCTATATCAATAACTTTTAATATTTTTTTAGCATAGTAAAAGCACCTCTGTTATAGGTGCCTTACAAAGAAGTTTACAAATAGATTATACTTAATATCATACACCAAATATTAAGCAATCTAGTTCTATGCTATGTTAGAAACATAGAACAGTATGAAAAGTAAATGTAGAAAGGAAATCTTGCATATTATATAGGCAATTACAAGAACTACTCTTCCTCACTACAGGATGTATTCTATCACAATAATATTCATATGTCAAAGAAAACTTGACTTTTTTTAAAAAAATTCTATTTTTTATCAATTATCTGAGTATATCTAACATCCTTATACAAATGCAATATAGCATAAATATTTACAATAATTAAAATAACAACAAAAATATCTACCAAAGACCAAATAACATTTGAAGAAACTATACCCCCTAGAGATATTAGAATAATAGATATAATCTTAAAAACATTTAAACACTTCTTACTAATATTTGGTTTCAAAAACTTTAAAGAAGATTCACCATAATAATAACCCGAAATAATAGTAGAAAAAGCAAATAAAATAACTATTATAAGTAACAAAATATTACCAAAATTACCCAAATGATATTTAAAAGCATAACTAGTTATTTCAATACCATTAACATCAGTTAAAGATAAAGTCTCATAATTACTAGTTAAAATTATTAAAGCAGTTATAGTACATACTACAAGAGTTGTAATATATATTCCTAATACTTGAACATAACCTTGCTTAATCGGTTTATCGTTCGTAGTAGAAGAAGATATTGCCGAAGTTCCTAATCCTGACTCATTAGAAAATAAACATTTTTGAATACCTATTATAAATGTTCCTAAAAATCCACCAAAAAAACTCTTAAAATTAAAAGCACTTTTAAATATTAAACCTATAATACTAGGCATAATTGCAATATTCTTAATGACTATAAACATGCCTATTATTATATATATAATCCCCATTAAAGGAACAATAAAAGAAGAAAACGATGCTATTTTCTTAACACCTTTAAATATTACTAAATAAGTACATAAAGAAATAATTAAAATAATTATAAGTGGTTTAATATTAACTACCGTGTTCACTGATTTAACTATAGTATTTGACTGTATCGTTAAAAAGCCCAATATATAACTAATAATAATCATAATAGCATAAAATATTGCTAAACCATTATTACCCATTCCTTTTTTTATATAATAAGAAGGACCCCCTACATTAATATTCAAAGTATCCTTATTTTGATAAATTACCCCCAAAACACTCTCCGTGAACGTATTAGAAGAAGATATAAATACAGTAACCCACATCCACAAAATTGTCCCTGGGCCTCCCAAATATATTGCTAAAGCCACGCCTGCTAAAGAACCAACTCCCACTCTAGCACCCAAAGATAACGACAAAGCTTCAAAAGTACTAACACCATCATTACTTTTATCATTACCCTTTAAAGACCTTAACATCCCCTTAAAATTTAATTGAGGAAAACCTAATTTATAAGATAAAAATAATCCCGAAGAAAGTATACCCTACCGTACCAATAGCCCATATAAAAGAATTTAAATATTTAAAAATACTTAATTTTAATAAGAAAGATATCGTAATAAGAATACTAATAACATAAATAAAAATATTAAACAATTTATTCTTCATACATTTATTCCCCTTTATATTTAACTAAAATATCCTCATAAACTGAATATACATCTAACTTTAAATACTTAATTATTTCTTTCTTCTTACCATGAGTAATATAATTATCAGGAATATTATATAAATATATTTTACCCTTATAATTATAATTATTTATAACACTAATTAACTCTTCACCTAGACTACCTCTTGTAACAACCTCTTCATAAATAAAGATAGGCTTATTAGTTTTAATTAATTCTTCTATCATAAGCATATCTATTGGTTTAATAAATCTAGCATTTATAATATTCAAATTAATATCTTTTTTATTTAACATCTCATTAATAGAAATCGCATTCTCTAAAAAATCCCCATAAGAAATAATTGTTCCATCACATCCCTGATTAACATATTCCCATGAACCTATATCAATTATCTTATCATAATTCTCATCTATATATTTAATACTATTTTTAGAATATCTTATGATAAAAGGATGCTTATTATGATAAATCGCAGTATATAACATATGAGAAGCTTCGACACTATTCTTAGGACATGCTATTATAATATTAGGTATAGCACTTAAAAAAGATAAATCATAAATACCTTGATGTGATTCTCCATCCTCTCCAACAATACCACATCGATCCACCCCGATTATCACATGTAAATTCATTCTAGCAATATCATGAATAATCTCATCATATGCTCTTTGCAAAAAAGTAGAATAAATTAATACAATTGGTATCTTACCACCCAAAGCAAGACCTGAAGAAAGTGTCATAGCATGTTCCTCACAAATACCTACATCAATAAAATTATTAGGAAACATATTAGCATATTTAAGTAGCTTACTACCACCAGCCATTGCTGGAGTAATTACAAAAATATTCTTATTTCTCTTAGTTAACTTAATTAAAATATTACTTATAACTTCACTCCATGATATTAAATCATTATTACTCTTTACAATTTTACCAGTTTCCTTATCAAATTTACCAACACCATGCCATGTACCTACCTTATCATTTAAAGCATATTCATAACCTTTACCCTTTTCTGTAATAACATGAAGTAAAACCGAATGTTTTTCCTTCTTAGCCATATCTAAATACATAAGAATCTCATTATAATCATGCCCATTAATAGGACCATAGTATTTCAAACCAAGTTCCTCAAATAAAATACCGTTCCTATTGTATAAATTCTTAATACTCTTCTTTAAATAATGATTAATCTTATATAAATAACTTCCAACCAAAGGAATATTATTTAAAATACTTTTTGTTTTATATTTAATATTATTATAATTAGAATTTACTCTAATCTTATCTAAAGTATTATGTAAAGCCCCAACATTTTTACTAATACTCATCTCATTATCATTTAAAATAATTATTACCTTAGTATTAAGACTACCCAAATGATTAATAGCTTCGAATGATAAACCATTAGTAATTGAAGCATCTCCAATTAAAGCAATAACCTCATATTTCTTATTACTATTATCTCTTGCAATAGCACAGCCTAATGCCGTTGAAATAGAAGTACCAGAATGACCTGAATTATAAGCATCATAAATACTTTCATTAATATTAGTAAAACCACTTAAACCATTAAAAGACCTTAATTTCTTAAAATCTTTAGCTCTTCCTGTCAAAATCTTATGTGTATAACACTGATGTGATACATCGAAAAATAGTCTATCCTTTTCTAAATCAAATACCTTATGTAAACATATAGTCAAATCTACTATACCTAAATTAGAAGATAGATGACCTCCTGTTTGAGACACACTATCTATTATAAAATTTCTAATATCATTACTTAAAATAGTTAATTGCTCTACATTCATTTTCTTTAAAATTTTTGGGTTTTTTATATCAAGTATATTCATCAATACCACCTAATAAAATTTTACTACAAAACAAGAAAAAAAGAAACAAATATGTTTCTTAAATAAATTTCTATTAATTATCTTTACTAGCACATTCATCATCAATCCCAATATCACTATTATTAGCTATTACTAAAGGTACATCTTTACTTACTCCAGTATCTATATTACCACTTGTATTTAATGCTGTTGTAGTAACTGTTTTATCTTCTACTACTTCTCCTATTATTACATTAGTTAAATCACTATTAGAACTATAATATATTTCATAATAGATAGTACCATTACTAGTATTATTTATTGTAGCATAAAAACTAGCTATACTATTTTTACCTATATGAAAACTTTGTGTACCACTTATATCAAAATTATACTTTAATGTAGTATCCATATTAACAACATTACCAGAACTTACATTAGCGGTAAACATGGCATATGTATAATATAATCCTACTGATAATAATATTGCAATAATAGTACTTAATACATATATATATTTAAGTGGTATTCTTTCTTTTAATTTCTTCATAATCATTCTCCATTCTTAGAACAGCATAGCAAAAAAACTAAACAAAAGAACTAGTATTAAAATACTAATTTTTTATTTAGTTTACCTACTTTATATATTTTTTTAATGTTTAAAATAATAGAATATTTATACTGCCCCCCCCCATACAGATGTTTGGATACTGTTATTTATTGAGTATATTCTATTCATTTTAAACACCTTCTTCTTTTGCTATTCTTATACGTTAATTTTACTATTTCTAAGCTTTAGTGTCAAGGTATTTTTATAAATCTTTTAGACTTTTTTAATATTTTATCGCTTTCTTCATATGATTTTAGGTATTGTCTTAGAAAATATATTTTATCTAAATTATTATTAAATATTAAATCGGCTAATTCTTGGGATTGTTCTAATGATATGATTTTGTAATTGTTTATGTTAGTAGTTGTTTTTCTTTTATCTATAATATCATGATTAAAGTTATTGTTTTTGGAATATATTAATAATTTAGCAAATAAATTAGCATTATTTTGCCAAATAATTGGTTCTAATGTGCCATTTGGACATCTAAATTCAATAGTATTAGTAATATCAAGATCATTATTTTTATTAGAATATTTATAATTATCTAAAGCATTTAATAAATTAACACTAAAATACTTATTTAAATTTAACTTAGAATAATTATTAAAAAAGTCATCATAATCACTATTGTTTTTTAATAATTCATATAAATAAGTAAATGTATCAGCAATAGGATAGGCAAATACTTTGATATTAGGTCTTTCGTTTAGGTATTCCCCGTAAGAAAATCTAAATATAATGTTTTCATATGTTGCCCAGATTTTAATGAAATTAAGCCAATTGTTTATGTCATTACCTAAGATATGGGCTCCAATATGAATATGGGATGCTGTATTATTACCTACTTTGGCATATTTTTCAATTATGTTACAAGCTTCTTTTAAATCAGTCCAATTTTTAGTATTATCATACATAATAGGAGATATTATTTCTATTCCATTAGTTAATGATCTATCATAACAAAATTCAAAATCAAATACATTCTTTTCATCTAATTTTTTTATTATTTTACTTGTTCTGGCATGTTCGTATTCTATTTCAAAGCCTAGTGTTATATTGTCTTTTATGTTTAGAGTATCTCGATATTCTAAGTAGTAGTTATTTAGTAATATGATAAAGTCTATTAAGTCATTTCCTTTTAGGTTACTTAACATATTGTTTGCATTTGGTTTTAAGTATTTGAATATATAATTGCCTTTCATAATCTACCTCGTAAGTCTTCTATAATTAGATTCTTTTATATCTAATATTTCTTTATATTCTTCTATTGTTAAATCACTATATCTATCATCAATTCTTCTAAGTATTTCTTTTAAATTTATCTTATGATTATATTCATTAGATAAATATATTAACAATGAAATAATAACAAAATAAGTAACAAATAATAATTTAGAATCTATCTTATTATTACAATTATCTTTAATAATAATATAATCATTTTCTATTGGAAAATACAATGTTGCAATGACTATTTCATTATTATCTTCTTTATTAATATTTTTTTTTATTTCTTTTTTTTCATCTAATCTATATAATATTCTATCTATATTAA
>OGPS01002055.1_pt1 | contig 13412 bp, 8 predicted proteins | sample 1552931 | NCBI WGS metagenome assembly OGPS01 (sample SAMEA2580252, study PRJEB22360) | human gut metagenome | biome: human gut; feature: human-associated habitat; material: faeces | place: Denmark | collected 2008/2010 | reverse complement strand
CGTTGCCGATGAGCGTGCGGATGCTGTCTTCCAAAAACGTTGCGCCGTGCTCTTTGGCGAAGTCGCGGATTTCCTCGGTTGTCCTGCCCTCGGAGATCATACGGCGAAGGTCGCTGTCGATTTCGATAATTTCGTAAATTGCGGTACGTCCCTTGTAGCCGGTGTTGCCGCAGCGGGGGCAGCCGACAGGCTCATAAATGTGAGTGATTGACGGATCTTTCAACAGCGCGGCTTCTTCCGCCTTGATTTCGCGTTTTCTCTTGCATTCCGGGCAAAGCTTTTTGACAAGCCTTTGCGCGACAACGCAGTTCACGGACGACGCGACCATGTATGACGCAACGCCCATGTCGATAAGACGGACGATACTTGACGCGGCGTCGTTGGTGTGCAGCGTGGACAAAACCAAGTGGCCTGTGATAGCGGCGCGGATTGCGATTTCGGCGGTTTCCGTATCACGAATTTCACCGATCATGACGATGTCCGGGTCCTGACGCAGGATTGCGCGAAGTCCGCTTGCGAACGTTAAGCCCGCCTTTGCGTTGGTTTGCACCTGATTGACGCCGAAGATTTGCTTTTCAACAGGGTCTTCGACAGTCGTGATATTGACGTTCGGTTTGTTGAGTTCGCTAAGGACGGCGTACAACGTCGTCGACTTACCTGAACCCGTAGGCCCCGTGACAAGAATGATCCCGTTCGGCGCTTTGATGATGCGGGAGAACTGATTAAACAGTTTGTCGGGCATGCCAAGGTCGGGAAGCGTGATGAGCGCGGCGTCCTCGGTTGCAAGAAGACGCATGTTGACCTTTTCACCGTAAATCGTGGGCAGCGTGTTGACACGAAGGTCGATGTTGATGTCGCCGTTGTTGAAGTCGATACGACCGTCCTGCGGGATTCGCTTTTCAGCAATGTTGATGCCCGCAAGGATTTTACAACGCGAAACGATACTGTTAAGCGTGGAAATGTCCAAGCGCATACATTCGACAAGCTCGCCGTCGATACGCATGCGGACAAGGATTTGCTCCTCAAACGGCTCAATATGAATATCAGACGCGCGGCGCATGTACGCCTGCGTGATAAGGCTGTTGATAAGTTTGACGACAGGAGTGTTGTCAACGCGGCTTTCGATTTCGGACAACTTTTGCTGGGTTGCCGCCGAAGTCTGCTGGACAACCTTTTGCGTCGCTTCGTCCGACACGAAGAAGTTGCCGGCGTTGGTGTAGTACTTTTCAATCGCGCTTTCGATGATACGCTGCGGCGCAAGGACAAAACCGACGTCCATACGCGTGACCATCTTTACGTCCTCGAACGCGCCGATGTCGTGCGGATCGTGCGTGGCGATTATTATCTGCCCCGCCTTCACGTCAAGCGGCATTATGCAGTGCTTTTTGACGATTTGCTCAGGTATGTTTTTCAGAATTTCGGGACGACGGACGACAAGCTCCGTATTTATATAGGTCGTGTTGAAACGCTCCGCCATTGCTGAGAGCATCTCGTCCTCGGTGATAATGCCGCGCGACAACAATATCGCGCTGATTTTTTCGTTGGGATGTGTTTTTTGCCAACGTTTTGCGTCATCCAGTTGCGCCTGCTTAATAAAGCCTTTCTCCAACAGGATGTCGCCTAAACTTGCTCCTCTTTGCATCTCTTCTCCTTATGATATATAAATATTATATTCCAAATAAGTTTTTTATGCCGTCGATTATGGGCGTGCCCGCAAATACCGTGACCACCGCGCCAAGCGCGATAAACGGACCAAGCGGAAGCTCGTACCCCTTTCTGACCTTTTTCGTCAGTAATAACGCGCCTCCGATAAGCCCCGCCGACACTATCGCGATAAACGCCGACACAAGCGTCGGGTAAAGCCCCAACACAAGCCCCAGCGCAAAATAAAGCTTTATGTCGCCGCCGCCGATGCCGCCCGTCACGAGCGCGATTACGTAAAGCGGCACGCTGATAACCACCGCGCCAACAAGACGGTGCCACCACACAACGTCCTTCGCCGTGAAAAACAGCGGGATCGACAAAATTATGATGAACACGACGATGCCGTTCGGGATCTCTTTCGTGTCGATATCTATGAACGTCATCACGATGAGCGCCGAAAACAGCGCGTCGTATATGAACGCGTTGGCGTTAAGCCCGATAAAATATGCCGACAACGTCCACAATACGGCGTTGAGCGACTCCACAATTGGGTACCTTGCGGAGATTTTTTCCTTGCAATTCCTGCACTTTCCGCCAAGAAAAATCCAGCTGAAAACCGGCACCATGTCGTACCATTTCAGCGGCTGCCCGCACTTCGGACAATAACTGTGTTTTTCGGTGAAAAACGTGCCTTTGGGAATGCGGTAAATGCAAACGTTCAGAAAACTGCCGACCGCAAGCCCGAAAAATGCGGAAAATATCGTGAATAACAGATGGCCAAGTTCCATTTTATCAACCGCCTGTCACGGTTCGGAAATAAAAATTCTTGAACCCTTTGTCGTTGTTATTGTACGGCTTGTAGTTAGCGTCCAGCAGCATGTTTTTGTATTGACCGGCGGCTGCGTCGCCCGTGATTGCCCCGATATTGCCTTGCTCGAAACTGAAAATACCTTTGAAACGTTTGGTTTCCGTCGATTGGCTGTAATCCGCCTCGATAAAGTCGATTTCAAGCCCCGGGGAGTCAAATTTTCTTTGCCCTTTGGCGTTATAGACGTCGCAGAACACCTTGACGGACGTAATCTCACCAAAGGTATTGACAATCGCACGGAAGTAAACCTTAATCGTGAAACTGCCGTAAAACGCGCGCTTTTCGGCTTCAGTTGATGTGAAGTATTCCTGCGCGTTCTGCGTGGTGTTGCCGCTGTCCGTCGAATACATAAGCCTGCCGTCGTCAGACGACGAGAACACCTTGTACTCGCCCGTCGGCGCGTTTTTCATCTGGTACGTGGTTTGAGTATCGCCGATTGTAATCATGTTGCTATCGGTCGGAAGATCGCCGTCCTGCAAATATACCTCAACCGACGACCTTGCCGCCCGCTTGATTTCGTTCTGGACGATTGTGCCAAGGTCTTTTGCGGCGGCGTTTTCTTTCTGGCGCATATAAGCCGTCGTGCCCGCCGTGACCAGCCCGCCGATAACCGTTGCGAGAATACCCATAATGGCGACGACCGCGATCGCTTCGACCAAGGTGAAGCCTTTTTTATTTTTTAAGATTTTTGCGAGTTTTCTCATGTCAGTTCTTATAGTTATCCTTTACCCAGTCTTTGGATAGCGAGTATTTTTCGACGTCTTGCGTGTTTTTAAGGTCGTAAGACTCAACGTCGTCGTTGAAAATGAAAATCCAGCGTTTCGTACCCTTGTCCGACGTCACCTGATACCTTGTGAACGGGTATATCGGATAAGTCGTCGCCTGCACTTTGGTGGGTTCGATTGAAATCGCAAACGGTACCGGGCCGTAATCGGTGTCGTAATTAAGCACCGCCGCGTACTGCGGTACGTTTTGCTCCACGTTGTTTTGCGTCGTTCTGATGTACGATACCTGCAAAATACTGTGCGGATACACGATATATTTGTCCTTGTACATGAACGTGTTCAAAAGAGCCTGCTCCTGCGCCTGCGCTCTTTTGGCTTCTTCCTTTTTCGCCTTGGACATATAGCGCGTCGCCGTGTTGAACATGGTGAACGCCAGCGTGCCGACGATCGCAAACAACGCGATTGCAACGATACATTCGGCAAAGGTAAAGCCTTTTTTATTCAGTTTTAAGCGTTTCAAAACCTTTCTCATTTTAGCCGTAATAGTAATCGCCCGCAACCCATTTTGTGTCGTGCGACACCGTGTCGGGGTTAATCAAACCGTCCATAACGATGCCTGAACTATTATTGTTTTTGCTGCCGATTTTTGCCGCGTCGTAGCTTGAAAAAATCAGTTGTCCGCGGCTACTTCCGCCGATATAAATATCTTTTGCGACAATAGACGCCTCGTTATTGCCCGAGTTTCCGATCGGGATTGAGTTGAAAAGACCCGACGATTCGTTGGAATACATGCCGTTGGGGATATAAACCATCGCGTTGACCGAACCGCCACGTCCGAACTTGACGTAGTTTCTGCCCATACCGATTATGAACATATTGCCAACTTTTGCCGGATCGCCGTCAGTCAATGCTTGCATTTGGATTGAGTCAATCAAGTTCGAAATTTCCCATGCTTTCAATTCTTTACCGTGACCTTTGAATCTTGCAACGTATTTTTGATACGTGTTCGACTTGAAATGCGTGCCGACTTTTTCGTCCGTCTTGTCCTCGGAAAGCATTGTATTGCTTATTTCCAGACTGAATGCGTTTGCGGCAAACGAAGTGTCATCGACAAGCATAATGTAAGCATTGTTTGTGCCCGTCACCTGGAACGAACATTTCTGGAACAAGAACCTTGTTTGTTCACTCTTGTCTTTTGATTTATCAAGCGCCTTGCAATGGAAAAACACATAAATGTCTTTTTCCGACGTGTCGATAAGGAAGTTCATACGAGTTCGGGCGTCAACACCGTCTGTGGACGCCGCAAACACAACTTGCGTATTGCTTTCTTCAAAATTGAAGTACGTATTTTGCTTTATCGTATATTGCACTTCCGAACGTTTTGCTTCAATCTTGAAAGAAGACCAATCGAAGCCCTTGTCTTTCAGCCCGGTAAACGTCTGATTGTATTTTTCGTCGATTGCAAACGTGCTGTCCGCGCGAAGGTGCTTGCCGTTTTTATCGTCCTTGTTATAAAAGTCCATGAGCCTGAGCGAGCCGGAATCTTCAACGTCGTTTGACGGTTCAAGATAATACCATCTTCTTATATTGAACCACGAATTTTCGTTGTTCAACGTATCAGTCGTAAACCACGATTCCGCATTTTCCGGCTTTGTGTCCCCGCCCTTGGAACGGACATATTTCTTTGTCAGTTTTTTATTGTCTGCACATATATAATTAGAGACCGTTTTGCCACTCGTAATGCCCAAATATCTATCATACTCGTTGATTGAGCCATAAATATCGAAGGTATTGTACTCTTCGATATCGCCCTTTTCTTTCAAATCTGCCAGGATTTTCTTGACATTCTCTTTGGCTTGTTCCTGATTGGCGTTCGCTTCCACGACGGTTGCAAATTTCGACGACTTGATTTCTTCAAAAATCGCCTTTACGGACGCGGTGTTGTCAACCAAGGAATATCTATTATCCACGGCAAGATACATGCCGTATAAGCCTTCGTTGAACGCCTTTGTGGTGCCTTTCATTGCGTCAAACTGATTTGACGTGCTGCCTACGCCAAACGTTTTTAACTTGCCGCCTATGATTGCCGAGCCGACAAGTCCGTTTGCCGCCGCGCCCAACAAGGCGTTGAGGTCGATGCCGTCAAAGTCGTTCGCGCCGTTGCTGAACATTGTGATAAGGTAATCGGTATTAAGGAACGCACTTCTCAGAATATCGTTTCCGTTCAGCACGTACGACAGTTTGTCTAAACCTGCAAGTCCTTTTCCTCCGGTAATATCCTTAAACGGTTTCAGCGTAAAGTCATATCTTGCCGTGATTGTGCGACTTGCCTCTGTTTCCCATTCTTTATAATATGTTTTGACATCTGTCGCACAGTATTCTTTGTCTTTCTTTTTAACATAGTTTACTTCGCTGTTAGCAAACGCTTTAGGGTTATCCGTTGCAATACCAAAAACATTATTTCCAATAAAGTACTCCTTGAAATTTTCGTAATTTTCGGGTTTTGCTCTAAAATCGATAAACGCGTCCTTAGCAAGGCTTAATGCATACTTATATTTCGCCTCATTTCCCTTGAGATCTTTTGTGCTGTCAAGATACTCGACAAGCGCAAGTTCGTTGTCATTCAAACCTAAACTCTTCCAGTCTTTGCGTTCAACGATAGTGCCGTCCGACTTGACAATCTTATTGGTTGCATCTTTCTCGTTTTTATATTTTTTTGGCGGATTTTCGACTGTATCTTCAATACAATACATCAAATCTGCAACAAATTTGCCTGTGGTATAAGTGGTTTGTGTTTTTTTCCAATTAGTTGGTTTGGTTTGTTTCCATGTGACAGGATAGTGTTTCCAATCTTTCCAGTAGCAATTAATCTTTTCCCAATCTTCATCGTTTGTCCAAGTAACCGTTTCGGTCATTTCATAATGTGCGCGAATAACAACAACCTTTCTGTCATGGGTAATATCATAATCTTTAAATTCTTCTTTATAAGTAAACTTGTTGTCGTCCAAAACATCAAAAACAAAGTTGGTTTCGCCCTTGAAATTGTTTTTGTTGCCGTCAATGCCGAAATACTCTTTCAAAATCTCTTCGTCAGTCAACTTTGCATTGTTTTTTTGCAGAACGTATTTCAAAAAGTCCATAATCGAGGCTTTTTTAAGTTCATTTTTCACAAAGTCGCTGCCGAAATAATTGTTTTTCACATTGACCGCCGCCGAATTTACAAAGTGTACCTTCTCTTTTACATCTCCAAGGTCACTGGAAAGCACGCTGATTGTGCCGTCGCAATATACGTTGTTGACGGTAATTTCGCAGTATCTGACGGAAAGTGCGGCGGTGTAAGATATGCCGCCCACAACCGTACGGGTATTGTCTTTTTCGTCAACGTTTTCGACAACGCGGTATTTGTCATCGGACGCGTACTTTTCAAGCGTGCACGGGTCAATGTTGTTGCTGTTTTTGTGTTCAATATCACCGCACGACGTGCCTTTTCTTATCGGCGAGTTCTGGATATAAAGGTTGGAAGTCTCGCTGAATTCGGGCTTGCGGAAATTATACCACTTTGTCTCGTTTTTCTCTTTAATATCGGCACCGTTCAGGCCGTTTCCGTTGCCAAACTGCGTGTAATCGTTGCCCAAAAGGTATGAATATCCGTCTTTTCCGAGTTCTTCAAACTTTTCTTTAAGGCGTTTTATCGACTCGCTATTGCTTAATTTTTGCTCATTGTATGCCGCCTTATATGCCTCGATAAACGACTCCATTGAAAAATTCTGTTTTTCTTTAAGCGTATCGGGGTTTGTAACCAGTTCGTTTGTGTCAAACCTTCCGTATGTCACATCAAGTTTTACCGTGCCGAAGTTGAACGCTTCACCCTCACTCTTGCCCGTGACTTGCTGCCATTTGTCTTTGATTTGTTTTAAAAACTCGCCGCTGTTCTTTAAGACAAAGTCGTCGCTTGCAACAACCTTCCCGCCTATGTATTTTTTTGTGTCTGAAAGGTCTGTCGATATGCCAAGCCATTGTTCGTCCTTATAGTTTATATAAGACTTTTGTGTTTCGGGCGCGATAATCAAGCGTCCCTGACAAAATACGTCGCCCTCAATCTTTGTGTGGACGGGAATTGTGCCGTCGCCTGTGCCGTCAAGGTTGTAGGCATAGCTGTAATACGGGAACCTTGGATTAACAAGGTCGATACCAAGATGTTCGCTTAACCACTTGTTGATTTTATCAAGGGCGGAAGCATCGGGTTTTTCGTCCTGATCTTCATGACCTGCGTCGGTGGAACCGGTATTGAAAACACCTGCGTCAAACGAGAAAACGTTGCCGACGTTGACGGTGTCAAAGATAATGTCGCCGCTGCAATAAATATTGCCGCCCTGCGGATATTGCATGATGGGGGTGCCGTCCCCTTCTTTGTCGGAGTACATCGACGCGCCGAGATATTGTGCGTTGTTTATTCCGCCCTGGTTATATTCCGCATCGATATTCTGCCAGATTCCGTTTTTGTCTTTTACCCTGAGCGTAATCGTGACTTGTTCCCACGTATAACTGCCGGTGGTATTGTTTTCACCGTAGTTTTTCGTCCAGAAAGTATATTCGTTTGCGTCGCCCGCAAGATCCATCAGTGTGAAGTGCGAAAGCTTGTCATACGTTTGAATAGGTCTGTACGTGCCGTCGCTCAACTTTTCGTACATCGCCTCGCCAAGTTTTGTCGTACTCGAATTTTTATATCCGGCATTATTGTTTGGCGGAACCGCAACGCTTCCAAATTCACCATACGCGTAGGTGTAATAATAAAGGTATTTCTTTGCGTAGTATTTTTTCGTCAGCGCGGGAAGATTTACGCCAAGCGCAAGCCCCCTGATTGTAAGGTTGCCGTCAACGTACACGTTGCCCTGCACCCTCAGCATATTGTCGGGCGCGCCGATGATAAGGTCGCCGTTGGCATAAACACTGCCTGTCACGCCTTCCAGAACAACGGGGTTGAATATACGCGTCTTCATCACGCGTTCACCGTTTTCAGTATCAAAACAGTTGATTGATACGTCGCCTTCGATACGCTTATAAATCTGATACGGCGACGTAACCGACGAGCCCATATTGTTGCTGACAACAAACGAGTTGCCAAACGTGTCCTGAATCGTGGTCGAGTTCCCGTCAGGTACAGAGTCCGCCTCAAAACTTACCGTGCTTTCCTGCGAGCCTTTGACGCCTTTTATGTCGACAAGAACTTTGTCGATTTTGCTTGCGCTGCTGCTTGGCGATTTCGACAACGTGACGTAAACTTTCACGCCGTTGACTATCGTATAATTCACCGCTTGGTTATCAAAATCGGTATCGTTGTAAAACTGAACCTCGGCAAAGCCGTTTTCTTTGATTTTGGTAAAGTAGGTTTCGATAATCGTGTTGAGTTGCGTCGAGCCTTTCAACGTGTCCGAAACCGTGAGTGCGGCGTTGTACGCGCGTTCCTGCTGGGTGTCCGCAATACTGTTCGAGAAGGAGGAAAGCGTCACAAAGAGCATAGAAGTGCCTACGACGATAATAATCGCCATAGTCATAAGTACCATAAGCATCGCGCTGCCGCGTTTTTTATTGTACCGCTTGTTAAACCTTTCTATATTATTTAATAACGTCAGCATAATTGACCTCCTTCCGTCAATCGTACTTTTTTATTTTTCCCGTCTTATCTTTGTGACTGCGCTTTCGCGCGTTTTCGTAAGTTGTAGTTATATTATAATATAATATCCTTTATTTTAAGGTGCCGCTTCCGCACAAGTAATGTCGTGCTATTCGTTCAGAATGTACGTGATCGTCATCGTGAACGTGCCCGAAACGTCGTTTCCGTCCGGCGTCATCGAAAGATACGTCAGATTGTACGACTTCACGCGCGCGATCGCGTCGGTCACCTTGTAAAGCGTCTGCATGTCCGTCTTGTATGCGCTCGATATGGTGTAAACCTTTTTGGTGGACGTCGTGACGGGCCTGCCAAGGCTTATCTCAACGTTGAAACCAAGGTCGCCAAAGAACTTGTACAGCGTTTCCGCAATCGCCACAGAGTCCTGATGTCCGGGCATATTGCTGGGCAGAAGCTCCTCGTTAAGGTTGTTTTTGGTGCTGGTGAGCTGCTTGTACGCCGCCTCGTTTTGTCTGATTTCTTCAACGAGCTTGTTGTACCTTGCCGGGCTCACCGCGTCGATTTGCTTTTTGACCTTCGCGATGTCGCCTTCGACCGTCTGCAACTCTTCCTGAGCGGTTTTTTTGTCGTTGTTTTTCGGCATGATGCCAAGAGTGTACGTGCCGCCTACAAGCAGGAACAGGATAAGCACGAAAATCAATATTTTTTCTTTTCTGTTAATCGTCATTTTCCCGTCCTCCTTATTTGTCGCTGCCGCCGAAAAGTTTATCGTTCACGACGTCGAAACTTACCGAAAAATCGGTAGCGGTGTCCATCGACGGCTCAACGCTCTGAATATAGCCGCTGCCGTTTTCCTTAATCGCCGAAACGTAGTTTCGCATCGACTGGGAACCCTTGCCCGTAAGTTTTAACGTGATCCTTCCGTTGGTGAAAGTGAACTGCGTCACCTTGCACTCCGTCTTGTTCGCGCTTGTGAAGATTATGTCGAAAATCGTGCCGGTAAGGTTTATCGCGGCGTCGGCTTCTTTCGACGTTGCCTGCGCGCCCGCAAGTGCGTTTGCAACGCGCGTCGCGACTTCCGTCAACGACTCGTATTGGTAAATCGTGTTGCCGTATTTGTCGGTGCCTTTCGTCACGGGGTTGCCGTTTTTGTCAAGCACCACCGTGAAGTTTTTGAACTTGTCTTCGTTCTTGGCAAGCGTGTTTTTCTGGTTGGTGAGTTCCGTCTTGGCAGATTCAAGGTCGGACACGGCAGTGTTGTACTGCGAACGCGCCACAAGATACCACCCGACCATCGCGCATGCCACCACGACGACCGTAACGACAAGAATAAACTCAAACGAGGTGCTTTGCCCCGATTTTCCAATCGCCTTTTGCGCGGCGATAAAATCTATGTTTCTCTTTCTCTTTGCCATAATCCACCTCGTTATTTGAGCATTGTGCCGATAAGCGGTGAAAGCGCGTTGAAATCAAGCTGCTCGACGCCCGATACGCTTTCGGGTACGGGAAGCATCTTGACGTTAAGCCCCATGAAACCGTAAAGGTCGCTTTCGACCGACTGGAACCTATCAAGGTCGCCCGTGATAAACACGTCGTCGAATTTGTAATCGGTATATTTCGAGCGGAAGAACTGAATCGCCTCGCTCACGATGCCGGAAAAGTCGTTGATGAAAAACGCCATTTCGTTCGCATAGTTTTCGTTGGGCATCGAATAAATGGGTTTCGACAGCGAGAAGACGTGCTTGTAATCCGCGAAAAGATACGACGTAATCGTCGTCATGCGATAGTCGACAAGCACAAAATATTGCGGCAGGTCTTCTTTCATAAAATCGACGAGTTTCGACAGCGCGCTTTGCGAAATATCGATTGCCGTAAGTTTCATGCCGACTTCGCGGCAGCACTTTTTCAGGTTTTCGATGACAAGGTTGTCTATGTACGTGATCATAAGACGCGCCTTTTTCGCTTTCTTTTTCTTTTCGCTCTTCTCTTCCTGTTCTTCCTCGCCCTCTTCGGGGGAGTTCAGCGCGGCTTCCTGCATCTCTTCGTCGGGATCTTCGATATTTCTGTCAATCTCGACAAAGTCGACGGTGTGACTTTCCGCAAGTTTTTTATCCGTGAAAAGTTCCGCCGAAATTATCGGATACAGAATCGACGGCTTTGCGTAAGGCAAAATCATCTCGCGGAACGGTATCTTGTTGTTTTCAAGGACGAATTTCGCCGCTTTCGACTTGATATCGTTTTTGCGGATCATATCGAGCATCGCTTCGGTAAGTTGAAGGTCGATATTGGTTGCGCTCGGGTCGTTCAGAAATTCACTGGGGAAATCCATATCGTAAAATTCTTTCACGGTAATTCTCTTTCCGCCCGCCGTCGCAAACATCGCTTTGAGTTTGTCGTTGTTCAAGTAGTAGTAAATCATAATTTTGCTCCAAATCTGCCCTTTATTCGGTATCCGTGCCTATCGAGTCGTACATCGAGAACATAGGCATAAGTATTGCGATAAGTATTACGCCGATGACAACCGCCATTACAACCATAAGGGCGGGGTTTATCATTGCGGTAAGACTCTTGATTGCAGTGTCCGCTTCGTCTTCGAAATAAGCGGCAGTCTGCCCGAGAACCTCGTCCAGAGAACCGGATTCTTCACCGACGAATATCATTGTCGTAAGCAGCGGGTCGAACGCGTCGACCGTCTGCAACGCGGCGGATATCGACTCGCCGCGACGGATTGCTTCGACAGCGTCGTCGATCTGTCGCGATACGTAAGTGTTGTCCATCATCTCCGACACCATCGTCAGCGCGTCGAGAAGATGTACGCCCGAACTCGTCAGCGTGCAAAGCGAGCTTGCAAAACGCGACGTATAAATCATTTTTTGCAATTTTCCGATGCCCGGCATTTTGACTTTCATTTTGGAAACGAAAAGGTCAACCGCCTCGATTCGCTTAACGATCGGGATGAAAATAATAAGCGAGGCGACGATGCCGATAATCAGTATGTAGTCCTTCATGATGAAGTCCTTGATTTTCAGCAGGATTTTCGTGACCAGTGGCAACTTATCTTCGGACACCATCGAAATCATCTTCGGCATAATCCAGATAAGCAAAACCACAACGACGACAAGACAAATCGCCAGAACGATTTTCGGATATGACGTTGCCGATTTGATTTGCCCTTTTCTCTTTTTTTCCTTTTCGTAATAGTCCGCCATTCGGATAAGAGTCTCTTCCAGTTTACCGCTCATTTCGCCCGCCTTGACCATGCTCACGAGAAGGTTGGGGAATACGCCCGGAAGCGCACCCATCGACTCCGCAAGAGAGTTACCTTTCTGAACCTCTTCAAACAATGCGGCAAGCACGTTTTTGAGCTTCGGTTTCTCGGTGCGTTCGTAAAGCATTTCCAGCGACTTAATAAGAGGCAAGCCGGCGTTCAGCATCGACGCGAGCTGTCGGCAAAACTGCAACACCAGCGCGGTGTCGAGTTTTGAAAGTTTGCTTGCGTCGCCCTTTCCCGTGGCATGGACGTAATAGCATTTCAGACCGCGCGACGAAATGACCTGATTGAAGTCGTCTTCGCTCGTGGCGGTGATCGTGCCGCTTACGCGTTTTCCTTCCGGCGAAAGTGCCTTGTAAGAATACTTGTACATATTACCTCGCAATTATTTTGTCAAAACAAAAAATATTCTTTTGCTAATTTATTATAACATACGACTTGTTAAAATTCAAGATTAAAAAAAATTTCGGCGCAAAATATTTCAAAAACATAAAAAAATCAGGCGGAATTACGGCGGTTTAAGGTATTTTTCAAATTTTTCGGAAAATTATTTTGATTTTTTTGGCACGAGTTTTCAACACTTTCGTACGAAAATATACAGTCGTACAATAAAATTCCGCCGTGCGTTTGCTTTCCGAATTTTTCAAAAAATCGACGTTTTTTCGTAAAAATTCGCCAAAAATACGCAATTTTTTACACGCAAAATAATATACTTTATCGTTCAATTTTGCATTATAAAGTCGCTTTTATGTCAGTCAAAAAAAATTCCGCCGTGCAAATTCATAATTTTTTCCGACGCGACCGAAAAAGCATTGACAATATTTTTTTCCTTTATTATAATTTATGGTACAACATACAGTTTTTTGTTCAAAATTTTAAGGAGATATACTATGGCAACAAAAAAGAATGTCAATGTCGACGACGCTTTGGAAACGGCCGAAAACGTGACGGAAACCGTTACCGATAACGTGGCAAACAGCACGACGGAAAATGCTGAAATCGCCGCGGACGAAACGCCTTCCGTAAGTCCCGAAACCGTTGACGAAACCGAAAAAGCAAAGCAGCCTCTGAGTCTCGAAGACGCCCTTGCCGCGGCTGAATTTGCGGCAGGTCAGTATGAGTCTTTCGCCGCCGAGGAAAAGGCGGAAAAAGAAAGCGTCAGCCTGTCCGAACCGGAACCTGCGGCGGACGAATTGCCCGAAATCGGCGCGGCAACCTTCGATCCTTCGATGTTCGACGAAGGCGAAATCACGATGCCGGAAACCCCTGCGG
>OGPS01002052.1_pt1 | contig 13438 bp, 5 predicted proteins | sample 1552931 | NCBI WGS metagenome assembly OGPS01 (sample SAMEA2580252, study PRJEB22360) | human gut metagenome | biome: human gut; feature: human-associated habitat; material: faeces | place: Denmark | collected 2008/2010 | reverse complement strand
GTATCTGAATATAAATGACATAGCCCTATGATAAGCAAATCGGATATAGTAGAAGCCATACGTGTGCAACGTGAACGGTTGAGGAAATTTCAAAGTTTCCGACGTGACCTATTGTTGTCTTTACCTCCCTTGGTAGCAGACTATGCACTGATTATATCTGGTATTCGCCGTTGTGGTAAGAGTACATTGCTGGCACAATTATCGGTGGATAGATACAAGCCGGAAGAGGTGCTCTCCTTGAATTTTGATACCCCTTTACTGTATGGATTTGAATTCAGTGATTTCCGTATAGTGGATGAAGTTATTAAGGAACATGAAGGGTGTATCGCTCTTCTTTTTGACGAAATACAGATTGTTGATGGTTGGGAGGTGTATATTCGGGGCAAGTTGGATGAAGGGTTTTATGTGGGAATCACCGGCTCCAATGCTTCGATGTTGAGTCGTGAATTGGGCACGAAGTTGACAGGAAGACATATTACGAAAGAACTGTTCCCTTTTTCGTATGCTGAATATTGCGGTTTTACGGGTAAGACTATCGGTGACAGTTCCTTGTACGACTATCTGCATCAGGGTGGCTTCCCTCAATACTTGCAACTGGATGATCAGGATGTTCTGACGGATTTAGTCAATGATATAGTATATCGTGATATTGCCGTGAGATATAATATACGTGATGACCACTCTTTGAAAAGTCTCTTGGCCTATTTGATGGGGAATGTGGGCAATCTGGTGTCTGCTACAAAACTGAAACAGATACTGGGAATGAAAAGTACTTCTACTGTGTCTGATTATTTCTCCTATTTCGAACAGACTTACTTGATAAACTTTGTTCCGAAATTTTCATATTCATATAAAGCGCAACTGTTGAACCCGAAGAAAGTGTATTGTGTGGACAATGGTGTTGTATTTGTCACCTCTCCATCTTTCACCCGTGATGAGGGTCGGAGGCTGGAGAACATGGTTTTTGCGGAATTGCGTCGTCGTTACTCTGAAATATTCTATTACAATGAGAACCGGAAGGAATGCGACTTTATAGTTGTACGCAATTCTGTGCCCCAGCTTGCCATCCAGGTATGCTATGCCTTGACCGCAGAAAACCGGAAAAGGGAAGTAGATGGTTTACTGGATGCCTTGTCTTTCTTCAAGATGGGGCATGGACTGATACTCACTTATAACCAACATGACAAATTTTCCGTAGGAGATAAAACGATAGAAGCATTGCCGGTGTCTGAATATTTTAAAGACTAATCTTCTTGTCTCTTGCACTCCACCACATGATACAGCGTGCCGAACCGTGTTCTGCGGGACGGCACTTCATGTTTCTGTAGTATCCTTCCGAATACATTCACTCTCTTGGTGGACAGCGGGATGGCGCTGTACCGGCGCAGGCGGTTCAGTATTTCGGCAGACGACAGCCATTCTCCCTCCTCGTCATTTCCGGCAATGCGGAAATAGTGGTAGAACAGTTGCTCTTCGGGCGGTATCTGTTCGAAATCGTGGTTGTTTTCCGTCATAATCCGTTCGTCCGACTGGTCGAACCAATAGCGTTCGCCGTGGTCCAGTTCGTGCATGGCCTGGGCATAAAGCTGGTTGTAGTCTATCGGGCGGTTGGTGTCTATTGCTTCCGTCACTTCTATGCAGATGAACCGGCGACTGCCGCTGGGGTCGGTCAGCAAGTCCTTCTGGTTGCTGGTGGCGATGAACGAGGCGTATCGGCGCATCTCGAGCACGGCATTGGCGTATGGCTTGCGCACGTTGACCACCGGCTTCTGGAGGATATGTTTCAGGAATCCTTGCTGGGTGCTGCTTATCTGGTCGAATTCATCGATGTTGATGAGCGCAAAACGGTTGAGGTAAAGTTCGGCGTCGCGCTTGCGCGAGAAGTCGATGCTGTCCGTATAATAGGCACGCAGCTCGGGCGGGACGATGCTTCGGCAAAAGGTGCTTTTGCGGGTGCCTTGTGCACCTACCAATAAGGGGGAGACGCTGTTGGCATATTGCTTGTCGGTATTGCCGCGCCAGTGTGCCACCATGTTGAGAAACCAGCGGTGGAACAGTTCGGCCCAGTACGGGTTGTTGCAGGGTACTGTCCGGGCGAGTGCCAGGATACGGTCTTTCCCGTCCCAGTGCGGAAGGTCGTACAGATAATCTTCCAGCGGATTGAATACCGGGATGCGGTTGGAGTAGATGTACCGGCTGATGTCTCTGTCCCACAAGGGAATGCCTTCCGACTGTGCATCCAGTGCAATGCTGTTCAGCGTGCGCTTGTCGATGGGGGAGAAGCGGAAACGGAACGAGTGGCGTTCACGGTATTCCACTTCGCCCACCTGGGTATTGTAGCGGAAGTCGTAGCGGCGTTTCATGAACTCGTCCGTCTGTATGGCAAGTCTTTGCTCTTTGCTGAGGCTGCTTTGGGTATTGAAGCCTTTGTTCTCTTGGTAAACGCTTCTTACAATCTGCCGGATGACAGTCTCTTTTTGGCGCAGATAATAATGGAAATAGGTACGCTTCACGGTCTCTTCTTCGGGGATACCCGAACGGAAACAGTTCTCGGCAAGGCGTACGGTCAGGGAGTGCAGGCTGTTGTCGGCACCGGCACCCGTCGCTTCGGCGAAAGTCTTCTGCAAGGCGGCTTCAAACTGCATGATGATGGCTTCTTCGGCTTCATATCCCGGCACGGCGCGCGTCAGGGGTGACTTCTCGTCTTGCAGGGCTTCTCGATAGGTGGTTTCGTCGGGCATGGAGACGGGCTGTGCAAGATAGAACTGTATGGAGTCCGGGCGGTACATGGCTTCGGGGTCGAAGGAGAGGCGGGAGTACTGTTCCAGCTTGGGCTCTTTCAGCAGAATGTCGAAAGGCAGTTGGGGCTGGTAGCATTTCACGGCAAGGCGGTAGGCATGGGCGTGGAATACTTCGGCTTCTTCCCGTTTGCCCGGCAGCGAATTGTTCGGACGGGTGAAGGTAGTCCAAATCTTTACAGTCCGTCCGCTGGAACCGGTGAATACGAGCCGCGTCTGGGGCTGTTCCCAGGCAAGACGTTTCACAAGGGCTATTTCGGACTTGCCGGAAAGCGGGCCTACGGTCAGTTCCACGATGCCGTTGTAGGTTTTCATCTGGCAGACACCGTTCGTCTTGCGGAATTCGGCTGCCGGGAGTACTTTGGGCAGTCGGTCTGCCTCGTTGCAGCGCTTGCCGGGCAAGCAGTATCGCAGTTGCTGGCGGAAAGTGGATACGGGCTGGGTTTTGGTCTCCGTTTTGATTTTCTGTAGGAAGGTGTCCAAGTCTGTCGTGCTCAGTGTTAGATTCCCGTCTTTTTCTCTCAGTTGGGTGATTTTCATTTCTATTTTTTGTTTTGTCACATGCAGGCAAAATGATTTGCTTACAGTGTACTAAGGTACGACAATCAGGCTCTTTTTGCAAGTGATTCCATGCTTTTTTAGGTCGATTCCAGCGTTTTTCTGTGGAAAATCTGATGTTTTGAGTCGAAAAAGCAGGTGATTTGGGATGCTTTGTGCAGACTTCCACGCTGGTTTTTGCTTGTCGGAACAATAGTTTTCGGCTATTGAAACAAAAGGTTTTACTTGTTGAAACCAATGGTTTTCCTAAGGAAAAGACAGAGATTCTTTGAAGGACTCGGGCTGAAAGTGTATGTCACTTTGGCCATTTGTATGGCCCTTCTGTTGAATGTTCAGTTCTTGAACGCACAGAGTTCGACAATCAATGTAAAAGGTGTGGTTAATGATGCGATGGGACCGGTGATTGGCGCCAGTGTAGTGGAGAAAGGGAATGCGACGAATGGAACAATTACCGACATTGACGGTAATTTCTCTTTGAAAGTCCCTTCGGATGCCACTTTGACAATCAGCTTTATCGGTTATAAGACGGTAGAGCTGCCGGTGGCTGGAAAAACATCCTTTACTGTGACTCTGAAAGAAGACAGCGAAATGCTGGACGAGGTGGTAGTGGTAGGTTTCGGCACGCAGAAGAAGGTGAACCTGACAGGTTCTGTGGGGCTGGCTACGGCGAAGGAAATTGAAGCACGTCCGGTAGCGAATGCCACGCAGGCATTGCAGGGCTTGGTACCGGGCTTGCAGATTACGACCAATACCGGTGAACTGGACAAGAATATGTCCATCAATATCCGTGGCAACGGTACCATCGGTGACGGCTCAAGCGGAAGTCCGCTGATTTTGATTGACGGTATGGAAGGTGACATCAATACGGTGAATCCGCAGGACATCGAGAATATTTCTGTATTGAAGGATGCTGCCGCTTCCTCTATTTATGGGTCGCGTGCACCGTTCGGTGTTATCTTGGTGACTACCAAGAAAGGCAAATCGGGCAAGCCGACTATCAACTACAACAACAGCTTCCGCTTCAACAGTCCGGTGAATCTGCCGGAGATGATGGACTCCTATACCTTTGCCAACTACTTCAATGAGGCTGCACGCAACGGTCAGGACAATGCCCAGTTCTCTGATACAGTGATGCAGCAGATGCTTGACTTCCAGGCTGCGGGAGGTACTAATCGTGGCGGTTTGCCTACTGATGGCAATGTATGGGGTAAACCGGCAGGCGACCCGTTTACTACGGCGTATGCCAATACTGACTGGTTTTCCGAAATCTACAAGGGCTCTTCCTTCTCGCAAGAACATAATTTCAGTGTAAGCGGTGGTGGTGACAAGTTCAATTATTATGCTTCATTGGGCTATCTGGATCAGAATGGTTTGCTCCGTCATGGTTCCGATGACTTGAAGCGCTATAATGCTACTGCCAAATTTGGTGCCGAGCTGACCAAATGGTTGAAGTTCAATTACAGCTTGCGTTATGTCCGTCAAGACCTTGGCCGTCCTACCAATTTTGGTGGCGGTTTGTATGAGAGAATCGGCCGTCAGACTTGGCCTAATCTTCCGGTTTATGATGAAAACGGCTATTATTTTAATGGTAATGCCGATACGCCGGCGATGTCACTTGCATTGGGTGGTGAGCGCGATGTGCAGACAGATAAGGTTTATCATCAAGCAAGCTTGGTATTCGAACCCGTGAAGAATTGGATTACCAATGTTGAGTTCAACTATAGTACCAATTCTATAGATACACGTGAAACCGGACTTCCTTACTATAACCACGATGTGAGTGGAAATATTGTGGATACGCAAGGAACCTCAAGTCTCTATCAAGACTACAAGAAAGAGAGCTACATGAACTGGAATATTTACTCCACTTATTCTCTTGCTATCAATGATGATCATAATTTTAAGGTAATGGGTGGTTTTCAGTCCGAAGAAATGCGCCAGAAGTTTTTTAGTGCCAAAGGATATGGTTTGCAGGTGGAAGACCTTCCGGAACTGGACTTGATATCGAATATTGACGGCGCCGGTAAGGATAAGGTGCCCGAGGTGGGTGGCTATCGTAATGAGTGGGCCACAGCGGGTTTCTTTGGCCGCTTGAACTATGATTATAAAGGTCGTTATCTGGCAGAGGCCAATTTGCGCTATGATGGTACCTCCCGCTTCCGCCGTGGCAATCGTTGGCAGTTGTCTCCCTCCTTCTCTTTGGGTTGGAACATTGCCCAGGAAAACTTCTGGGAAGATTTTGCGGATGTTTGCAATCAGTTGAAGTTCCGTTTCTCTTATGGTGAACTGGGGAATATGAATACAAACGGCTGGTATCCTACTTATCGTGCCATGACATTGAAGCAGGCAAACGGAAGCTGGCTGCAGAATGGACTGAAACCAAACACTGCTTATGTAGGCGACCTTATCAGTACAGCCTTGACTTGGGAGAAAGTGCGTACCTGGAATATCGGTCTTGACTGGGGGCTGTTCAACAACCGTCTGACCGGGTCATTCGATGCTTATATCCGTTATACGGACAATATGGTAGGTCCGTCTGTAGAGTTGCCCGCTACATTGGGTATTGCGACTCCCAAGACCAATAACTGTGACTTGAAGACGAAGGGTTGGGAACTTACCATCGGATGGCAGGACCGCACCAACTTCGGTATGGGCTATGGCATTAAGTTCAATGTTTCTGATGCACGTACTTATATAGACAGATACCCGGGTAACCCGACAAACTCAATCAATACTTATATCGCAGGCCGCGAGATTGGTGAAATCTGGGGCTTTGAAACCGTGGGAATTGCTAAGACAGATGATGAGATGCAGGCGCATCTGAATAAAGTGGGCGGACAAAGTGCCATCGGTTCCGGCGTTTGGACTGCCGGTGACATCATGTATGCCGACCAGGATGGAAAACCGGGCATCACCAAAGGTGCACAGACTTTGGAGGACCACGGTGACTTGAAGGTGATAGGCAACAATACTCCCCGTTATCATTTCGGTCTTGACTTGAATGCCAATTACAAGGGATTTGATGTTCGCCTCTTCTTCCAGGGAGTGATGAAGCGTGACTACTGGCAGGGTTCCAATATCTTCTGGGGCGTTGGCCAATGGGGTATGTGGTGGTCAACCGGTTTGAAGGAACACGAAGATTACTTCCGTGATGAACCCGTCGGGCTGGCCGGTCATGAGATTGCCGCCAATGTCAATTCATACTATGCGCGTCCGAGATTTGACAGTACCCAGAACCAGGAAACCCAAACCCGCTATCTGCAGGATGCGTCTTATATCCGTTTGAAGAACTTCCAGCTTGGCTACACATTGCCTGCTTCCATGATTCGCAAAATCGGTATCACCAACTGCCGCATCTTCGTATCGGGCGAGAATCTGTGGACGGGAACCAAACTGAGCAAGTTGTTCGATCCCGAAACCATCAGCGGTGGTAACACGGACAGCAATGCTTCTGCACCTATCAAGAGTGCCGGTAATGCATACCCGCTTTCAAGAACTTGGTCTTTTGGACTTAGCGTATCACTTTAATCCCATAAATAATGAAGAATATTATGAAATCGAATTATAGATATATTGTAAAAGCGTTCATGGCAATGGCAGTGATTGCCGGAACGACTTCCTGCGATGATTTTCTGGACAGAGAGCCGATGTCAAGCATTTCTCCCGAAACCTATTACTCCACTGCGGCCCAGTTGGAAGCCAATCTGAATGATGAATATCCCAATGTCCTTCCGTCATTCGGCCAGTGGACTTATGGCATCTTCGGTGAAGACAAAGGAACCGATAACCAGATAGAGGTGAATGCCAATGACCGCTATACCCAGGATCGCTGGAAAGTACCTCATAGCGAAAGTGACAATTGGAAGTTCGAACGCATCTATCGTATTAATTTCTTTTTGTCTGAAGCACTTCCCAAATTCGGTGAGGACATGATCGGTTCACAAAATACAATTTCCGGGAGTGTAGCCACCATCAAGCACTATATCGGAGAAATGTACTTCCTGCGTGCTTACGAGTACTTTAAGAAGCTCCAGTTGTTCGGCGACTTCCCGATTATCAACCAACCGCTTGCCGATGAGATGGAAGCTCTCCGTGAAGCCAGCAAACGTTTTCCGCGTAATGAAGTGGCACGTTTCATCATTTCCGATCTTGACAAGGCTTATGCCTATATGAGTGATGTCGATATGGCGACGACGCGTATCAATAAGGATGCTGCGATGCTGGTTAAGTCACGTGTGGCACTGTTCGAGGCTACTTGGTTGCAGAATTTCAAGGGTACGGCATTCGTACCTGGTGGAGAAGGCTGGCCGGGGGCATCTCTTCACAACAATTATCAGTATCCGAGCGGAAACATTGATAATGAAGTGAAGTACTTCTTGGAACAGGCCGTAGAGGCTTCCAAACTTGTAGCAGATAAATACAAAGGGAGTTTGACGGAGAATACCGGTGTGTTGCAACAATCAGCTGATGACCCGTCAAATCCTTACTTTGATATGTTTGCACAAGAAGACCTTTCGGATGTGAAGGAAGTACTGTTGTGGCGCCAGTATGCCCGCGGACTCTCTACTCATAACATCAATGCCGCTGCCGGACGTGGTAATTACCGTATCGGTCTGACCCGTGGATTCGTACAGAATTTCCTGATGAAGGATGGTACTCCGGTTTATGCTCACGGTTCTTATGCGGATGGTGACGGCTATTATATGGGCGACAAGACGGTTGCTGATGTACGTGTAAACCGTGACCCGCGTCTCAGTATCTTCCTGAAAGAACCGGGACAGAAGAACATCCTTTTTGAAGTTGATAATAATGAAGGTACGGAAGTTGTGATGGAAGAGCCCTATCCGGCCATTACGAGTGGTGACGGTGAGCGTGGCTATGCTACCGGCTATGCATTGCGCAAGGGTGGTTCATTCAACCGTAAGTATTATGCCAATGGCGGTGGTTATACGGCAGCTGTATGTTTCCGTGCGGCTGAGGCTCTGCTGAATTATATGGAAGCAAGTTATCTGCTCAATGGAACGCTGGATGCTACGGCTCGTGAATATTGGACTGTACTTCGTCAACGTGCCGGCATCAGTACTGATTTTGACAAGACTATCGCTGCAACGGACATGAGCAAGGAGGCTGAAAATGATTGGGGAGCCTATACGGGTGGAAGTGTCATCTCTGACAAGACTCTGTATAATATCCGTCGTGAACGTCGTTGCGAGTTCCTGGCTGAAGGTCTTCGCTACATGGACTTGTGCCGTTGGCGTTCTATGGACCAACTGATGACTGCTCCCAGCCATCTGGAAGGTATGCATTTGTGGAATACTCCGATGGAGGACTGGTATCTGGATGATAATGGAAAATCCATTTTGGTTGCTGACGGGACAGACAAGGCTAATGTCTCATCGAAAGACAAGAGTGAGTATCTCCGTCCATTCGAGAGAAGCAGCAACCAGTCTGCCTATAATGGCTGCACTTGGAAGATGGCACATTATTTGAATCCTATTATGATAAAACAGTTCCAGTTGACAGCCTCTTCGGGAGCGGATGTATCGACTTCTATTCTTTACCAGAACCCTTATTGGCCGGTGGTAGCTGACCAGCCGGCTGAGAAATAAAGGTATTTTTCAATAGGTATTTGATTTAGGGAGGAGGATACACTTTCCGGTGCGAAGGTATCCTCCTCCCTTCTTTATAAATAGAAACAAGACAGAATATGACTCATTTGAATTTCAAGTTTTTAGTGGTATGCTTGGTTGTCGTGGCGTCAGTCGTCGGCCTGCAGGCACAAAATGATGTCCCTATAAGGGGGGAAGGTGAAATCGTTCCAGCCGGAGTATGGAACGATGTAAACGGGGAGTACATTAATGCACATGGTGGTGGTATACTGTTATTTGACAGTAAATATTATTGGTTCGGTGAACACCGTCCTGCAAAAGGATTCTCTACGGAGGTAGGAGTAACATGTTATTCTTCTGCCGATTTATGTAATTGGAAATATGAGGGGGTGCCCTTGTCTGTATCGGAGGAAGGTGGCAATGAAATAGAGAAAGGCTGTATTATAGAACGTCCCAAGGTGATTTATAACGAAAAGACGAAGAAATTTGTCATGTGGTTTCATCTGGAACTGAAAGGGAAGGGCTATGCGGCTGCCCGTGCAGGAGTGGCTGTCAGTGACTCTCCGGCGGGACCTTATCGTTTTGTTTCTTCAAGTCGTGTTTGTCCGGGAGTATTTCCGCTGAATATGACGGACGAAGAACGGGACATACAGTGGAATATGGAACAGTTTGAAGAATGGTGGACGCCTGAGTGGAGAGAGGCTGTCAATAAGGGGTTGTTTGTGAAACGTGACTTGAAGGGAGGACAGATGTCCCGGGACATGACATTGTATGTTGACGACGATGGAAAAGCTTATCATATCTATTCTTCGGAAGAGAATCTAACCTTGCAAATTGCCGAGCTGACTGATGACTATCAAGGACATTCCGGAAAATATATCCGTCTCTTCCCGGGAGGGCATAATGAAGCTCCGGCACTATTCAAACATGACGGTACGTATTGGATGATTACTTCCGGCTGTACGGGATGGGAGCCCAATGAGGCACGTTTGTTTTCAGCATCCTCCATCTGGGGACCGTGGAAACAGCATCTGCATCCTTTTATAGGTAAGGGGGCTGAAAAGACTTTCGGCGGTCAAAGTACCTTTGTCATTTCTACTCTGGAAAATAGATTTGTCTTTATGGCTGATGTCTGGAAGCCGGAGAGTTTGATGTATTCAAAGTATATCTGGCTGCCGATTGGTTTTGATGATACTGGTAAACCGGTTATCGAATGGAAAGAAAGTTGGAATCCTTGCTGATATATTTGAGAAAAAAGGAAAGGAACTTGCCCCGTTATCGCGGCAAGCTCCTTTTTTTATGGATAAATCTGTCCGGCTTAATAGTTGAAAGCCTTGGATTTTACGTAAACCTTGAAGTCTTTGATTCCACCCGGTACCTCGCTCTCCATTCTGGGAAGATATTGTATGCCAGTCAGTGTGCGGGTACTGCCCAAATCAATCACGACTGCATGCGGGTATGGAGTACCTTTTGTCGTGCTCCAGTAGGTTGATTCCTGGAGGTCGAAGAGTTTGTCTGCAGAACAGTTGACACGGGATACGTCTTCGCTGTCGGCATAATTGACAATCCAGGGCTCGCGTGACAGGCGTTCTCCATTCTCATCCAGCAGGTACATTTCGGCAATGCAAGCCAAGTCTTTCCCGTCTTGGGAACTTAGTGCTTCCAGGCAGACGTAACGTCCGGTGACGGGTTGGCCGAATTTGCGTTCCTGCCAGCCGTTGCCGGAATTGAAGCTGCCGGAGAGGACGGGCTGCTCACCGGACAAGTCGAGGCTCTCGCCCTCATTGCGGTGCGTCAGCGGTTTGGTGACGAGCAACTGGTCCAGCAATGGCTCGCTCAGTCCTTCGGACTTAACTTCTTTGGGACCGATGATGTCGAAGACAATCACTTCATTCTCACCTTTCTTCAACCAGCATCCCGGGATGTAGAGGGTCTGTTGCGGGCCGATTTCCCAAATGCGTCCCATGGCGTGCCCGTTGACGTAGACAAGTCCCTTGCCCCAAGTCTCGAAGTTTAGGAATGTGTCGCTGGGCTTGTTCACCTTAAAGGTGGCACGGTAGCAACCCGGAATGCGTTGTCCTAACTCATCTTTCAGTGAGCCGATGGGCTGGAACTTCATGTTCTTATAGAAATCGTATGTATCTTCGAGATTATAGACTTCCCAATCCTTCAGGTTGCAGGTGAAAGGACGGCCGTCGATGTCTACGGTAAGTTCTACGCTTTGGGTGATACCCTTGAAGTCCTTGATGGCACGTCCAAAGTTGATGCGGCCCATGGCTTCTACCAGAATGTCGAGGCGTGCACCTTTGGGGCAGGCGGGGAATTCCAGTTGCTTTTCACCGTTGCGGCGGTCCAGTTTGCCGATGTATTTGCCATCCAGGAAAACTTGGGCATAATCGTGCGCATCGTTCACAGTGAGCAGGGACGGGGTTTTCATCTCGGGCAGTGTGGTGCGGTAGAGAATACTTCCGAATCCCTGGTTATATTCCTCCATGGTACGGATATTGCGGTCTTTCTTGGCAGCAGGAAGATTGTCGAACAAAGGAGCCATCTCTGTAAATTGGAAAGACGGAATACGGATGGGCTTGATTAAAGCGGGAACTTTAGCCTGCTTCTCGCCGTTCATGTATTTGGACAATGCTTTTCGCAATTCCCAGTATTTGGGAGTGGTCTGTCCCGATTCGCTGATGGGGGCGTCGTAGTCGTAAGAGGTTACGTCAGGGGCGAATCCGGGTGAGTTGGCTCCTGCCCAGTGTCCCCAGTTGGTCCCTCCGTGGGTCATGTAGAGGCTGAAGGAGATGCCTTTGGACAACATCTCGTCAATGCCGGCAATCATGTCGGCAGCCGGACGGGGTTCGTGGTTGGCTCCCCCCTTGTCGAACCAGCCGCTCCAGAATTCGGAGCACATCAGCGGGCTATCAGGACGGAGTTTCTTCAGCGGTGCAAACTGTTGGTCGATGTTGGCTCCTGTACCGAAGTTCATGGTCCATACCAGGTCGTGGAGTCCGTTCTTGGTGAAGTTGGACGCCCAGTCGCATTGGAACAGTGCTACGCCGGGGTAGTTGGCGCGTACGATGTCGCGGATTTGCGATACGTAGCCTTTGTCTTCCCCGTAGGAGCCGTATTCGTTCTCTACTTGTACCATGATGATGGGACCTCCGTTCTGTATGGTCATACCGGCTACCTGCTCGGCAACGGCTTTTTCGAAGATACCTACACGCTCCATAAAGTAGGGGTCGGATTCGCGCAGGCGGATATCTTTTTTCTTGAGTAACCACCAGGGCAGTCCGCCCATTTCCCATTCGGCACAGACATACGGTCCCGGGCGCAGGATGACATACATGTCGTTCTGCTGGCATAGGCGGCAGAATTCTGCCAGGTCATTCTGTCCGGTGAAGTCGAACACTCCCGGCTGAGACTCGTGGGAGTTCCAGAATACATAAAGGCAGATGGTGTTCATGCCCAGTGCCTTGCATAGCTTGATGCGTTGGTCCCAATAGGCTTTGGGGATACGTGGATAGTGCAGCTCTGCGGCTTTGATGACAAACGGCTTGCCATTCAATAGGAATGTTCCTTTGCCGGCAGAGAAGTCGCCTTGTCCTTCCCATTGGGTACGCGGGTCCCAGCTGTCGCGCCAGGGTATCGCGATTGTGCCGTCCTTGCCGAATTCAAGCGGGAGCCATACGTAGCGTGAGTCCTCAAGGTTTTTCTTTTTCCAGCGGTCGAACATGGCAATGTAGGCATTTCCTTTTCCGTATACTTGCTGCACGTAAGTGCTTTGTGCATAGAAGGTCTTATCTGCATCAGGACCGGTACACGGATTGCCGATGGTAGTCCATTGCCCCATGATGGAGTCGGCCACAGCCAGTTCGGCAACATTGGGATCCCAGCCGGTACAACCGGAAGAGAGCATATAGTACTTGCCGTTATACTTGAATACGGCGGGTGCTTCGCGGCTTTGCTTCACGAAATTGCGTGTATAGCGACCAGTGGGCTTTAGGTAGTCATCCGTTAGTTCGCTTATATATAAGGTAGCGTTGTTTTCCGACGAGTAGAACTGATATGCCTTGCCGTTATCATCAACGAACACTGTTTGGTCGCGGCTCATCGCACCGTTGGGACGGAAGCTGCCTACATAGGTGAATGTCCCGGTAGGAGAATCGCTGACCGCTACGCCGGCACATGCCTTACTGTAGTCGGCGCTTTCCACATGCGCCCACATGACGAATTTCTTTGTCTTTTCGTTGTAAATCACTTTGGGACGTTCCAACACCTTGCTGGGGTGCAGGTCGTGTTTCTTGTCATCTTTCACGGCAGGAAGTACAATACCCTCGAACTTCCAGTTCAGCAGGTCTTTCGAAGAGTAGCAGCTGACACCGGTTACGTCGGTGCGGTAGCATTCCCACGTAGCCCATTCGGGCAGGATGGTTTCCCCTTTTTTGTATTCGCCATACCAATAGTAGGTCCCTTCGT
>OGPS01002040.1_pt1 | contig 13480 bp, 9 predicted proteins | sample 1552931 | NCBI WGS metagenome assembly OGPS01 (sample SAMEA2580252, study PRJEB22360) | human gut metagenome | biome: human gut; feature: human-associated habitat; material: faeces | place: Denmark | collected 2008/2010 | reverse complement strand
GAGGTCCGCGCCCACCCCGGCGATCTGCATCTGCGCAGCCAGCAGCTGCTGTTGCAGCGTGCGTCCATCGGCACGGTGGATGCGTTCTGCCTGCATTTTGTGCAGCAGAACTTTTCGGCTCTGGATGTTCCGCCGGATTTTACCATTGCGGATGACGCTACCCTGGTGCGCCTGCAGCAGGAAACCCTTTCCACCGTGCTGGAACAGGCATATACCGATCCTGACTTCTGTGCCTTTGCGGACCTGTATGACCGCGGCCGGACGGATGATACCACAGGCCGGGCGGTGCAGGAACTGTATCACTTTACCCAGGCGCTGCCACACCCGGCGCAGGCGTTGCAGCGCTTTGTTGAAATGTGGCAGAGCGATGCCCCACCGGAAAAGACCCAGTGGGGGCAGGCCGTTCTGCGGGAAACCTCTGCGCGGATCAAGGGCGTATTGCGCCTTTTGCGCACGGCGCAAAAAATGGCAGCGAAGGACCCGGCGGCGGATAAAGCCCTGACAGCCGTACTGATGGATGACGAAGACCGCATGCTGCTGGTGCTGGATCGGCTCGATCACGGCGCGTGGGACACCGTTCCGGAAGCACTGGATAACGCAGATAACTGGCGCAGAGCCGGACGGGTGCCCGGTGGGATCGCATCCAACATAGCGGCAATGTCGGCCAATATGCTGCGGGACCGTGCCAAAAAACAGATAGCGACCCTGAAAACGGACTTTTTGCTCTGCCCGGCAGCTGACTATCAGGCAGACCGCCGCCGCGCCGCCCCGCTTGTGGCTGCGCTGGTCCGCGCAGTGGAGCAGTACCGCCGCACACTGCTGGAAGCTAAACTGGCAGAAAAAGTGCTGGACTATGCAGACCTGGAGCACATGACGCTGGAACTGCTGCTGACACCGGAGTACGAGCGCACCAGCCTGTGCCGCACCGTCAGCGCGCGGTACTCTGCTGTGCTGGTGGACGAATACCAGGATACCAACGCGCTGCAGGATGCCATCTACTTTGCCCTTGCCGCGCCGGATGCTTCTAACCTGTTTTTTGTGGGGGATATCAAGCAGAGCATTTACCGTTTCCGCCAGGCGGATCCCTCCGTCTTTGTGGGCAAGCAGACGGCGTGGCAGCCCTACCCGGCCGATGCCCCGGTACCTTACCCGGAACCGGCCACCATTGCGCTGGATGCCAACTTCCGCAGTGCGCCGGATGTAATCCGGGGGATCAACTACTTTTTTGAAACGTTTTTCTCCCGGCGGCTCGGCGGCATTGATTACGGCGATGGCCAGCGCCTTGTGGTGGGCAGAAAAGACGAAACCTACCCCGGCCTGTGCGAGCTGGATGTGATCCGCGAAGCCGATACCGCGGCAGATGCCCGCACCATTGCTGCACGCATTGCCCAGATGATGGCGGATGGTTACCCCGTGCGGGACGCCGAACCCGGCAAAACCCGCCCCTGCCAGTATGACGATTTCTGTATTCTGCTGCGCGGCCGTTCGGACTTTGCGCTGTATGAAGCTGCCCTGACCGCGCTGGATATCCCGGTTTATGCCGATGTGGCGGCTGACCTGCTGGACGCCCCTCATGTGCGCCCCTTTGCCGCACTGCTGCGTGTGCTGGATAACCCGGCACAGGATGTGGAGCTTTCCTCTGTGCTGCTCAGCCCGCTGTACCCTTACACGCCGGATGATCTGGTGCAGCTGCGCGCGGCTGTGCGCGGCGGCAGCCTGTATGCGGCGGTGCTGCACGGCAGCGACCCGCGCTTTGCACCGTTTTTGCAGGATATGGAGGTTTACCGCGAGCTGGCCCGTACCCTGACGGTGGGGCAGCTGATCGAAGAGCTGTTTGCCCGCACGGGTTACCTGGCGGCGGTCGGCGCCATGCCGGACAGTGCCCGCTGCCGGGATGACCTGCTGGCATTTGCCGCGTGGGCAGCGAACGCCGGGGCGCGCGGTCTTTCGGCCCTGGTGCGCGCAATGGATGCCGCCAAGGCGGGCAGCGGGGTGCAGGCGCCTTCCATCGGCCAAAGCCGCCCCGGCTGCGTGAGCATTATGACGGTCCACCGCTCCAAAGGGCTGGAATTCCCGGTGGTGTTTGTGGCCAACACCTCCCACAAGTTCAACCAGAGCGATGCCATCTATCCGGTGCTGTATCATAAGGAGCTGGGCATTGGCCTGATGCTGCGCGCGGGCAGCAGTGCCAGCCGCTACAAAACGCTGCCTTATACCGCCGTGGTGCAGACGATCAAACGTGAAACACTCAGCGAGGAAATGCGCATTTTATATGTGGCGCTGACCCGTGCGCAGGATGCGCTGATCATTACGGTACCGCTGAAAAGACCGGAAAGTGAATTGAAAAATCCGGCCATGTTTGCCAGCGCCGAGGCAACGGATGCCGAAGCCATGCTGGGGGCACAGAACTGGGCGCTCTGGCTGCTGACGGCAGCTATGCTGCACCCGGCCAGTGAGGAACTGTGGAAATACAGCGAACTGCTGCCCCATCATATCCCAACGGAAGCGCCGCTGAACATCCGCCTGCTGGACCCGCCCCCCGCGGTGCAGGCAGCGGAGCCGGAAGCCCCGGCCCTGCCGGACGATGCCCTGACCGAACGCCTGCTGGAAGCGTTTACATGGCAAAGCCCCAACAAAGCGCTGGAAACCATCCCGGTTAAAGTCAGTGTCAGCGCCGTGACCCACACCAAACAGGAACTGACCCTGCGCCGCCCGGCCTTTTTGCAAAAGTCCGGCATGACCGGGGCGGAACGCGGCACGGCCATCCATGCGTTTTTGCAGAGCGTCCCCTTTGGCCCGCAGCCGCCAGAGCTGGAAGCCGAAGTGCAGCGCCAGCTGGACCTGCACCTGCTGGACCCGGAGCTGGCCAAAGTGCTGGATCTGGAACAGGTACGCCCGTTTTTTGCCAGCGGGGTATGGCAGCGCATTGCCGCTGCCCGCCAGGTCCTGCGGGAAGAACCGTTCATTACCGCGCTGCCGGCCGGAGAAGTCGTCCCCGAAGCGGCGGGACAGGGGAGAGCGGCCAAGGCCCCGGTGCTGGTGCAGGGCATTGCCGATGTGGTGCTGGTGTTTGACGACCACGCCGAAATTCTGGACTATAAAACCGATAAAAGCCGCAATGCCACCTATTATATTGAGAGCTATGCCGCGCAGCTGCGGCTGTACCGCCGTGCGTTTGCCGTGCGTTTGCCGGTGCCGGTAACAAAGCTGACCATCTACTCGTTCGCCATGCAGGATGAGATCGATATCCCGCTGGAATGTGCTGCCTTTGGAATAGGCGATAAACTTTTGGGCAGATAACGTGATTTTTTTCTGCCTGCCCCCCTTGACGCACGGGGGTTGGTATGCTATTATAGTAATACCTCTTTTGCGGGTCTATTTTTTTGTGCCCATTTTTAGGCACAGGGCCCGCGGGCGCAAAGGGCGGCAACCCTTTGTACAACGAGGGAGGCCTTTGGGCGCAGCGCAAAGCATCAAGCTTTAACTTCGGTGCTGCACCCGTATAAACCGTTAATTGGAGGTGCCGAACGAATGACTGTCAAGATCACCCTGGCCTGCACCGAGTGCAAGCAGCGTAACTACAACAAGGAAAAGAACAAGAAGAACAATCCGGATCGTCTTGAGATGAAGAAGTATTGCCGTTTCTGCAAGAAGCATACTGTTCACCGCGAAACAAAGTAAGTTTGAAGGAGCTTTTAAGATGGCTGATAACAAAGCGGTAAACCAGACCGCCGCCAAGCCGGAAGAAGCTAAAGCCGACAAAAAGGCTAAGGCAAACGACGGCAAAAAGAAGGTTCCCTTCACTGCCAAGGTCAAAAACTTTTTTGGCCGTATCACCAAGTATTTCCGTGATACCAAAAGCGAGCTGAAAAAGGTTGTGTGGCCCAGCAAGGAAGACACCCGCAACAACACCATTACCGTTATTGTGGTTGTGGTAATCGCGGCTGTTGTGCTGGTGCTGCTGGACATGGCGTTTGGCGGTATCATTCACCTGCTGATCGGCGCGTGAACCGGCTTTTGAGCGGAGGCAACTATGGCTGAACAAGCATATTGGTATGTTGTGCATACCTATTCCGGCTATGAAAACAAAGTCGCAACGGATCTGATGACCATGGTGGAAAACCGCCGCATTCAGGATCTTATCTGCGATGTCAAGGTCCCCACCGAGACCGTGATGGAGGATCAGTTTGATAAAACCGGCAATAAGATCGGCGAAAAAGAAGTTCAGCGCAAGATCTACCCCGGCTATGTCTTTGTCAAAATGGTCATGAACGATAATACCTGGTACATTGTCCGCAACACCCGCGGCTGCACCGGTTTTGTCGGTCCGGCTTCCAAGCCGGAACCCCTCTCGGAGGAGGAAGTCGCCAAGCTCGGCGTTGATAACGGCGTTGCCGCGCCCGAAGTCGATTATGCCGTGGGCGACAATGTCGAGATCACTTCCGGCACAATGGAAGGTTCCATCGGTACGGTGGAAGAGATCAATCTCGACGAACGCAAGGTCCGCATCAAGATCAACATGTTTGGCCGCGAAATCCCGGCAGAACTTGGTCTGCACGAAGTCAAACTTCTGTAAGCGGAACTTAGCGCAAATCGCCTGGCAACAGGCAAGTAATTCCGGTAGAAACTGCGCATGAGCAGTTTTTATAGAGCGTGCGAGGGTCGCATGCTCGTGGGAGGCCTGCACCGCGGGCCGCAACTCACCACAAATTTTGGAGGTGCAATTTATCATGGCACAGAAAATCACTGGCTACATTAAGCTGCAAATTCCCGCCGGCAAGGCAACTCCGGCTCCCCCTGTTGGTCCTGCTCTGGGCCAGAAGGGCGTTAACATCATGGCGTTCACCAAGGAGTTCAACGAACGTACCAAGGGCCAGATCGGCATGATCATCCCCGTTGTCATCACTGTTTACGCTGACCGTTCCTTCAGCTTCATCACCAAGACCCCGCCGGCTCCGGTCCTGATCAAGAAGGCCGCTGGCATCGACACCGCCTCTGGCGTGCCCAACAAGAACAAGGTTGGCTCCATCACTCTGGCTCAGGCCGAAGAGATTGCCAAGACCAAAATGCCTGACCTGAACGCTGCTTCTCTGGAAGCTGCCGTCAGCATGATCAAGGGCACCTGCCGCAGCATGGGCGTCACCGTCGAGGGCTGATCAAGCTCTTTTGCGTGGGAGGATAAATCCGATAACTACCACAATGGAGGAATAAAGTAATGAATCACGGTAAACATTATGTCGACAGCGCTAAGCTGATCGACCGTACCAAGACCTACGAGCCCCAGGAAGCCCTGGAGCTGTGCTGCAAGACCGCTAAGGCCAAGTTCGACGAGACCGTTGAGCTGCATGTCCGCCTTGGCGTTGACAGCCGCCATGCTGATCAGCAGGTCCGCGGCGCTGTTGTTCTGCCCAACGGCACTGGCAAAAACGTTCGCGTTGTTGCTATCTGCAAGGGCGACGCTGCTAAGGCTGCTGAGGCTGCCGGTGCTCAGGAAGTTGGCGATGATGATCTGATCGCCAAGATCCAGGGCGGCTACCTGGACTTCGATGTTCTGGTTACCACCCCGGATATGATGGGCCGCGTTGGCCGCTTGGGTAAGATCCTCGGACCTCGTGGTCTGATGCCGAACCCGAAGGCTGGCACCGTTACCCCCGACGTTGGCAAGGCTGTTACCGATGCCAAAGCCGGTAAGATCGAGTACCGCCTGGACAAGCAGAACATCATCCATGTTCCCGTTGGCAAGGCTTCTTTTGGCGCTGAAAAGCTGATGGCCAACCTGGACACCGTCCTGGAAGCCATTGCTAAGGCTAAGCCGACTGCTGCCAAGGGCCAGTACTTCAAGAGCGCAACCATCGCCACCACCATGGGCCCCGGCGTTCGCGTTGCCACCAACAAGTATGGTGTATAAGAGAATTTTCTCTTAAAAAATGCTTGACAAACGCACATTCCCGTGCTATTATAATTAAGCTGTTTTTAAGACAGCAGGCGCCCTTTGGGGCCTAACGGGTTTGACCCACCTGCCGAGAAACGTGCGTTTTGAATTTGCTTCAAAGCCATTTTCCCGGCAACGGGAAAGTGGCTTTTTCTTTTGATAGAGCCGCTTGCCTGTATATCTTACAAGCGGAATGAGGTGAAAACAAATGCCCAGTGCAAAGATTCTGGAAGCCAAGAAGGCTTATGTTGCAGAACTGAACACCAAGATCGCTGGTTCTCTGGCTGGCGTTGTCGTTGCTTACAACGGCATCAGCGTTGCTGATGATACCAAGATGCGTAAGGAACTGCGTGAAGCTGGCGTTGAGTACATGGTTGTCAAAAACACCATGCTGCGCCGTGCTGTTGCTGGCACCCAGTACGAAGCTATTGCTGAGTACTTCAAGGGTGATACCGCAATTGCTCTGTCTGCTGAGGACCCGGCTGCTGCTGCCCGCATCCTGTGCAAGGTTGCTGACGCAGACAAGTCCAAGCGCTTCACTGTTAAGGGTGGCTTCTGCGACGGCCAGGTGCTGGATGCCGCTGGCGTCAAGAGCCTGTCCACCATGCCCAACCGCGAAGGCCTGCTCTCTATGCTGGCTGGCTCCCTCAACGGGATCATCGGCGGTCTGGCTGTTGCGATCCAGGGGATCGTCGACAAGCAGGAAGAAACCCCCGCTGCCTGATTTATCTTGCAGCATGAGGAAAGCGGCGTAAACCTCAACAAAACCGCCGCACACAAACAATTATAAAAATTATGGAGGTAACTACCATGGCTTCTGAAAAGATCACTGCCATTGTCGAGTCTGTCAAGACTATGACCGTTCTCGAGCTGAAAGAGCTCGTTGATACCATTTGCGAAGAGTTCGGCGTTTCCGCTGTTGCTGCTGCCGCTCCGGCTGCTGCTGGCGCTGCTGCTCCTGTTGAGGAAGAGAAGACCGAGTTCGATGTCATCCTGGCTGATGTCGGCGCTAACAAGATGCAGGTCATCAAGGCTGTTAAGGAGCTGACCGGCGCTTCTCTGATGGAAGCTAAGAAGCTCGTTGAGACTGCCAACGCTAAGCTGAAGGAGCAGGCTTCCAAGGCTGACGCTGAGGAAATGAAGAAGAAGCTGGAAGAAGTCGGCGCTAAGGTTGAGCTGAAGTAATTCTTCTTACTTGAATCTTTTCCAAACCGCCCCGTGGTGTAAACCGCGGGGCGGTTTTTGTATGTCAGCCACCTGGATCCCCTTTGCGCGAAATACACAAATCACGGTTTCATTTTTGTACAAAAACGAGAATTTGACAGTGTGATTTTACAAATGTTCAAGATATATCCATTTCTTTCTGACACAAAAATCCTTATAATAGAAATGATATAAATAAAGTGCTCTCTGCGCCCGGTTCCATATAAAAATAGGGCAGGAGAGTGCCGATAAAATTATTGGGTGTTAAGTACGGGAAAGGCACAGCCACACACCGTGCACCGGCAAACCATGCACGGTGCTGTTGGTTTTGTGCTTTTGGTACTGTGGTTAATCAGGTAAGGAGTGTGTATATGGAGGAGCAAAAGCCAAAAGGCAGCGGTATGGAAAAAATCGCTACCTTTATTGTGGATAAGCGCAACCTGTTCTTTCTACTTTATGCATTTGCGTTAATTTTCAGTATTGTAGCAACCGGCTGGGTCAAGGTGGAAAATGATATTACTACCTACCTGCCGGAGGATACCGAAACCCGCCAGGGCCTGACCGTGATGAATGATAACTTTGTTACATACGGCACAGCCCGCGTGATGGTTTCCAATGTTACATATGAAACCGCCGAGAATATCTGCAGTGACCTGGAAAGCGTTGATGGCGTTACCAGCGTGGATTTTGATGATACCACGGACCACTACAAATCCGCTTCGGCGCTGTTCAGCGTAACGTTTGACGGTACCACAACGGACGATATCAGCATCCATGCGCTGCATACCATCCGGGATATGCTAGCCGGGTACGATACCTATATTGATACCGAAGTCGGCGTGGATACCTCCGCAGACCTGCAAAGCGAGATGAGCGTCATTCTGGTACTGGCGGCCATCGTCATCGTGCTGGTGCTTACCCTTACGTCCCGTTCCTATGCCGAGGTTCCGGTTCTGATTATGACCTTTGGCGCGGCGGCTTTGCTGAATATGGGCACCAACTTCCTGTGTGGCACCATTTCCTTTATCTCCAACTCCGTTACCGTTATTCTGCAGCTGGCACTGGCCATTGACTACGCCATCATCCTGTGCCACCGCTTCTCGGATGAGCACGAAACCAAGGATACGCGGGAGGCCTGTATCGCGGCATTGTCCAAGGCAATCCCCGAAATCAGCTCTTCCTCTCTGACCACCATTTCCGGCTTGGGGGCTTTGGCGTTCATGCACTTTGGCATTGGCCGCGATATGGCAACCGTGCTGATCAAGGCTATTCTGTTCAGCTTGCTGTCGGTGTTTACCTTGATGCCCGGCCTGCTGATGGTGTTCAGCAAAAAGATCGATGCAACCCGCCATAAAAACCTGATCCCCAAGATCACCTTCCTGGGCAAGTTTGATGTTGCCACCCGGTTTATTGTCCCGCCGATTTTTGCCGTTGTGGTTGTAGTCACCGCAGTGCTGGCCAACAAGTGCCCCTACTGCTACAGCTATACAGACCTGGTCACCGCCAAGCAGAGTGAAAGCCAGATTGCCCACCAGAAAATCAAGAACACTTTTGGTGTCAACAACATGGTGGCGGTGATCGTGCCGACAGGGGATTATGATTCCGAACGCCAGCTGCTCAAGGACCTGGATTCCTGCGCGGAAGTAAAATCCACCCAGGGCCTGGCCAACATTGACGCTATGGATGGCTACAAACTGGCCGATGCCCTGACCCCGCGCCAGATGTCGGAACTGGCCGGGCTGGATTACGAGGTGGCCGAAGCCCTGTACGCCGCCTATGCCGTGGACCAGAACGAATACGGCAAGTTGATCAGCGGCCTTGGCGATTATAAAGTACCGCTGTTTGATATGTTCATGTTCCTGCAGCGGGAGATGAAAGACGGCAACATTACGCTGGACGGCGACATTCAGGAAACGCTGGATGACCTGTTTGAACAGCTGAACAAGGCACAGCTGCAGCTGCAAAGCGATAAATACAGCCGCCTGGTTGTCTACCTGAACCTGCCGGAAGAAAGTGACGAGACCATGGACTTCCTGGATACGATGCACGCCTTGATTGCTAAGTATTACAGCAGTGATACCTACATTGTCGGTAACTCCACCAACGTCAAAGACCTGTCCAGCTCCTTTGGCGAGGATAATATGCTGATCAGTGTGCTGTCCGCTTTGTTTGTTGTCATTATCCTACTGTTCACCTTCAAATCGGCCGGTCTGCCGGTGCTGCTCATCGTTGTCATTCAGGGCAGTATCTGGATCAACTTCTCGGTGCCGACCATCCAACATGAATCGCTGTACTTCCTGGGTTACCTGATTGTCAACTCCATCCAGATGGGTGCAAACATTGACTATGCTATCGTTATTTCCAGCCATTACACTGACCTGAAAAAAGAAATGCGGCCCAAAGAGGCAATTATCGCCGCATTGAACGAAGCGTTCCCTACCATCTTTACATCCGGCACCATTCTGGCGGTGGCCGGTGCGTTGATCGGCGTTATGACCACCAATCCGGTCATCGCTGCCATCGGCACCTGCCTGGGCCGCGGCACGGTCATTTCCATTGTGCTGGTTATGGCGGTTCTGCCCCAGATCCTGCTCATCGGCGATACCATTGTGGAGCGCACCAGCTTTGATGTAAAAGTTCCTGTGGATCTGTCCCGCGTCAACCGCACGGCCAGCGGCAACATGCGCGTCAGCGGCCGGGTGCGCGGCTATGTGAACGGTGTGATCGATGCCGAGATCAAGGGTACGTTGAACGGTACGTTGAAAGCCTCTGTTACCAGCGGCACAACGATAGAACCAACAAAGCCTGATTTTTATCTGCCGGAAAGCAAGGAACAAGCGGCGGCTGAATGGGCAGAAAATTATACGGAAGGGGAGGAAGTCTGATGGAACGCAATACAGCAAAACGCACGCTGGAAAAACTCCTCTCTGTGTGTATCTGCCTGTGTATGCTGGGGGCTATGCTGCCCGCCCAGGTGTTTGCCGAGGAAGCCGACACCGCCCAGACCGAAACCGTGCAGGATACGACCCCAAAAGATACGGTCTACCTTTCCAGTGCGGATGACCTGATCCAGCTGGCCGAGAACTGCCGCCTGGACAGTTGGAGCCAGAACCGCACCGTTGTGCTGGAAGCCGATATTGACCTTTCCAGCGTTGACTTTAACGGTATCCCCAGCTTTGGCGGCACATGGGAAGGCCAGAACCACGCCATTACCGGCCTTTCCCTCAGCCAGGACGGCAGCGTGCAAGGCCTGTTTCGCTATGTGCAGCAGGGGGCCCTGGTGCGCGATATGACGGTAAAGGGCCGCATCAAGCCGGGCGGCACCCGCGCCAGCGTGGGCGGCATTGCGGGCAGCAACGCCGGTACGCTGCACAACTGCCGCTTTGAGGGCGTATCCTCCGGCGCGTCCGTTGTCGGCGGCATCGCGGGCACAAATCTGGCCGCCGGCGTCATCGAAAGCTGCACGACCACGGGCAGTGTCTACGGTGCGCACTTCCTCGGCGGCACAGTGTACGGCAGCCACTTTGTGGGCGGCGTTGTGGGCCAGAATGACGGCGTGGCTGCCAACTGCACCAATGCGGCCAGCGTGAATACCACCGTGAGCCAGAACGAAGTCAAGCTGAATGACCTGACCCTGGACAATGTGCTGAAAACCGAAAAGGCCAACGATGTGACCGATGCAGGCGGCATTGCGGGCAACAATGCCGGTGTGCTGCGCGCCTGCATCAACCGCGGAACCATTGGCTACAGCCACATTGGCTATAATGTCGGCGGTATGGCCGGCAGCCAGACCGGCTATGTGGAAGGCTGCGTGAACTATGGCACCGTCAACGCCCGCAAGGAGGGCGGCGGCATTGTGGGCCAGATGGAACCCTCCAGCGTGCTGCAATATAACCAGGATACCTTGCAGGAATTGCAGGGCGAACTGAATACCCTTTCTGCCCTGATGAACAAGGCCACCAACGATGCCTCGGCTTCTTCCAGTGAGCTGACCAGCCAGCTGAATGACCTGACCGGCCGGGTGGACAGCGCGCGCGAAGCCGTGGATACCCTGATCGATAAGACGGTCAACGGGTTTGATATCGGCACCCAGACCATCAACATTACCAACCTGACCAAACTGACCGGGCAGGGTACGATCAATGGCAGCGGCAACGGCAGCGCCAACGGGTCCGGCAATGGCAACATCAACGGCACCATTGAGCTGGTGCCCACCCCGGAGCCGACCGAAGAACCGGAGGAAACCCCGGAACCCACCGAAACGCCGGCTGTGACGCAAGCGCCGGCTGTGACGCAAGCCCCCACCGCGGCCCCTGACCCGGATCCGACTGCGGCACCTGCCCCGGAGCCGGACCAGCCTGACGACCAGCCCGCAGAGCAGAGCGAGGACGACCGCGAGGGCGAAGCACATGGCCGCCCCCGCCGCAATGAACCCACTTTTGATGTGGATCTCGATTTTGGCGGGGAAGGCGGCGGTGACGCTGGCGGCGATGCGACCATCGACCATGGCGGCGAAGGCCAGATCGACAGCAACATTGACCTGACGGTGCCCAGTATTACGCTGAGCGACCGCGATTCCATCACCGCAGCCCGCAGCAGCCTGAACGGCAGCCTGGCTTCCATCATTGACGGTGTCAGTAGCCTGAACACCAACACCGGCAGCCACACCCAGGCTTTGATCCAGGATGTACAGGCCATCAGCAGCCAGCTGAACAAAATTGGCGATACGCTGGCTGGTGCTGCAGACCAGAGCGAGGACGACAACAACCTGTTTGAAGATGTTTCAGACAGCGATACCGATGGCGATACCGAAGGTAAAGTGTTCAACTGCATAAACCTTGGCGAGGTAAACGCCGATATCAATGCAGGCGGCATTACCGGCGCCATGGCCCGTGAAAACGACCTGGACCCCGAAGATGATACCAAAACCAGCGGCAGCAGCTCACTGAATGTGACCTACAAGACTCGCATCGTGGTGCGGGACTGCATCAATAAGGGGGCTGTCAATGTCAAGAAAAAAGGCGGCGGTGGCATCGTTGGCAGCATGGATATGGGCTCGGTGCTGCAAAGCTATAACTTTGGCAATCTGGAATCGGACGATGCGGATTATGTTGGAGGTATTGCCGGGCAGAGCAAGTCCATCATCCGCCGCAGCGCAGCCAAGTGCCGCCTGAGCGGTGATAACTATGTCGGCGGCATTGCGGGCAGCGGCTTTACCATTACCGGCAGCCTCAGCTTTTTGCTGGCGGATGGCGACGAGTATGTCGGCGCGATTGCCGGTGGGCTGGAAAGCAGCAATTCCATCACCAACCTGAACAGCGCACTTCAGGATTCCGAGTCCGAGCAGAGCGGCAACTATTTTGTCAGCGAAACGCTGGGCGGCATTGACGGCGTAAGTTATGCAGGTCAGGCGGAACCGCTTTCGTTCCAGGAATTCTGTGACCTGACGGCACAGGAGGGCATGCCGGATGAATTCCGCAATGTTACCCTGAATTTTGTCGCCAGCCAGGTCACGGTGGCAGCCGTTACGGTGGAGTACGGTGCGGCCTTTGATATGGCCAATGCGCCGGAGCCGCCTGCCAAGGGCGGCTATACGGCAGAATGGTCGGACTTTGACCATGACCATGTTGTGTTTGACCAGACGATTGAAGCAGTATACACCCCGCTGGATTCCGTGGTGCAGAGCGGCGATACCCGCAACGGCCTGCCCATCCTGTTGGCAGAGGGCGCTTTTGGCACGGCGGAAGTAACGCTGACCCCGTCCAGCGAAAGCCCCGGCGCGGTGGGAACGCTGCTGGAATGCTGGGAAATCACCCTGCCGGAGGACCACTCCGACAGCCATGTGCTGCATTATCTGGCACCTTCGGACAATACTGTGGTATACCTGCGCGATGCTGATGGCAGCTGGCGCAAGGTGGATACCACCGAGGATGGCAGCTATCTGGTGTTTACCGCCATGACGGACGAAACGACCCTTGCCGCAGTAGAAAAGCCCGGTATTCCGCTGCCGATTCTGATCGGCGGTGCCGTGGCAGCGGTGCTGCTGGTTATCCTGTCCATTCTGGGCTACAAACACCGCAAAAAGCGCCTGACCAAAAAAGCAGAACAGGAACGCAAACGAGCCGAAGAAACCGAAAACGGCTGGTTCTACTAAAAAATAAAAAACGCAGAACTTTCAACGTTCTGCAAAAATAAAGTTGAAACATCCCCCGCAGGTGCAGCAATCGCTGACTTGCGGGGGATGTTTTGCGCTTTTAGTTTACAGTTTGCGGATGAACAGGAAAGTTAAAAATATAAGGCAATACCGCATAATTCTAAGTGCCGATACGGCGAGCGAGGTGCGGC
>OGPS01002033.1_pt1 | contig 13511 bp, 13 predicted proteins | sample 1552931 | NCBI WGS metagenome assembly OGPS01 (sample SAMEA2580252, study PRJEB22360) | human gut metagenome | biome: human gut; feature: human-associated habitat; material: faeces | place: Denmark | collected 2008/2010 | reverse complement strand
CTCAAGATATTGAAACTGTTACTCCTAAAACACTTATTAATATTAGACCAGTTACGGCTGTAATTAAGGAATTTTTTGGTTCTTCTCAATTATCTCAATTTATGGATCAAGTTAATCCTATTGCAGAGTTAACTCATAAGAGAAGATTATCAGCATTGGGGCCTGGTGGACTTTCTCGTGATAGAGCTGGAATGGAAGTGCGTGATGTTAATGCTTCCCATTATGGAAGAATTTGTCCTATTGAATCACCAGAAGGTCAAAATATCGGACTTATTACTTCACTTGCTAGTTATGCAAAAATTAATGAGTATGGTTTTATTCAAACGCCGTATCGTAAAGTTGAGAATTGTAAGTTAACTGAACAAGTTGATTATTTAACTGCGGATGAAGAAAGTGATTTTTATATTTCGCAAGCAACAGTTCATGTTGATGATAATAATATTATTACTGATGAGACAGTAGCAGGAAGATATCGTGGTGAGAATGTAATTATACCACGTGAGAAAGTTGATTATATTGACGTATCACCTCAACAAGTTGTTGCCATTACTACTAGCTTGATACCATTCTTGGAACATGATGATGCAACTCGTGCTTTGATGGGTGCAAACATGCAAAGACAAGCTTTACCATTACTTAAGACAGAGGCTCCTTTAGTGGGAACTGGTGTTGAGTATATTGCTGCAAAAGACAGTGGTTCTGTCGTTGTTAGTAAAGCAGATGGCATTGTTGATTATGTTGATGCTAAGAAAATTGTTATTAAGAATGCTAAGGGTGAAGATATTTATCATTTAGCTACATTTGAACGTTCTAACCAAGGTGAAACATTTAATCATGTACCTATTGTTAGAAAAGGTGATAAGGTACATGCTGGACAAATTATTGCTGATGGACCAAGTACTGATAAAGGTGAACTTGCACTTGGTAAGAATATGACTGTCGCATTTATGACATTTAATGGTTATAATTTCGAAGATGCTGTTATATTAAATGAGAAATTGGTTAAAGAGGATGCTTATACTTCGATTAGAATTGAAGATTATGAGACACAATGTCGTGATACTAAGTTAGGTCCTGAAGAAATTACACGTGATATTCCTAATGTTAGTGAGGAAGCTAGAAGAAACTTGGATGAAAATGGTATCATTAGAATTGGTACAGAGGTAAAAGAAGGAGATATTCTAGTAGGTAAAGTTACCCCTAAGGGCGTTGCAGATTTAACTAGTGAAGAGAAATTGCTTCATGCTATATTTGGAGAAAAAACTAGGGAAGTTAGAAATTCTTCATTAATAGTACCTCATGGTGGTGATGGTATTGTTCATGATGTTAAGGTGTATACAAAAGAGGATAATGTTGATTTACCTAGTGGAGTTAGTAAAGTAGTTAGAGTATATATTGCTCAAAAGAGAAAGATATCAGTTGGTGATAAGATGGCTGGTCGTCATGGTAATAAGGGTTGTATTTCACTTATTTTACCTGAAGAGGATATGCCTTATCTACCTGATGGTACTCCAATTGATATTATGTTAAATCCACAAGGTGTTCCATCTCGTATGAACATTGGTCAAGTATTAGAGTTACACTTGGGTATGGCTGCAAAGAAACTTGGTGTTCATGTTGCTACTCCAGTACTTGATGGTGCTAAAGAAGAAGATATTAAAGCAATGTTAGAAGAAGCTAAAATGGATCCTGATGGCAAGACCGTTTTATATGATGGTAGAACAGGTGAACCATTTGATAATCGTATTAGTGTTGGTGTCATGTATATGATTAAATTGCATCACATGGTTGATGATAAGTTACATGCACGTGCAACTGGACCATATTCAGTTGTTACTCAACAACCACTTGGTGGTAAAGCACAGTTTGGTGGACAAAGATTTGGTGAAATGGAAGTTTGGGCACTTTATGCTTATGGAGCTGCTCATGTATTACAAGAAATACTTACTGTTAAATCAGACGATGTTATTGGCCGTGTTAAGGTATATGAAGCCTTAGTTAAAGGTAATCCATTACCTCAACCAGGTATTCCTGAATCATTTAGAGTGTTAATTAAAGAATTCCAAGCTTTAGGTTTAGATATCTCTGTTATTAATGAGGATGATAGGGAAGTTGAGTTTAAGGAATTAGAAATAGAAGAGAATAAAGAGGAAAGTGGCGAATCATTTATTGAAGAGATTAGCATTAAGAAAGATGGAGATATGCTTACTGATGATTTTGGACAGGAGATTGGTCCTATGGACGATTATGCTACTGATGAAGAGATTGAGGATGATGAGGATTTTGCAGATATTTTCAATGATGATTTTGATGCAGAAGGAGGTGAATTCTAATGCTTGAGGCTAATAGATTTAAAGCGTTAAAAATCGCCGTTGCTTCTCCTGAGAAGATTCGTTCTTGGAGTTATGGAGAAGTTAAGAAACCAGAAACAATTAATTATCGTACTTTAAAACCTGAAAGAGATGGTCTATTTTGTGAAAAGATATTTGGACCAACAAGAGATTATGAGTGTTCATGTGGTAAGTATAAGAGATTAAGATACAAAAATATTATTTGTGATCGTTGTGGTGTTGAAGTTACTAAGTCTAAGGTACGTCGTGAAAGAATGGGACATATTGAATTAGCTACTCCAGTAAGTCATATTTGGTATGTAAAGGGTATTCCTTCTTATATTGGATTATGCTTAGATATGTCTCCTAGAGACTTAGAAGAAGTTATATATTTTGTATCCTATGTTGTACTTGATGCTGGAGATACTCCGCTTGTTAAGAAGCAAACTTTGTCTGATAAAGAATATCGTGCTTACTATGAAAAATATGGAAACAGTTTTAGAGTAGGTATGGGTGCTGCGGCTATTAAGGAATTACTTAGTGAAGTAGATGTTGAAAAGGAAAGAGAAGAATTATCTCAAGAATTAGAGACAGCACAAGGACAAAAGAGAGTTAGATTAGTAAAAAGATTAGAAGTTATTGATGCGTTTTATACTTCAGGTAATAAGCCTGAGTGGATGATTTTAGAAGCTTTACCAGTTATTCCACCTGAACTTAGACCAATGATTCAACTTGATGGAGGACGTTTTGCGACTAGTGATTTAAATGATTTATATCGTCGTGTAATTAATAGAAATAATCGTTTAAAAAGGTTAATTGAACTTGGAGCTCCTTCTATCATTATTCAAAATGAGAAGAGAATGCTTCAAGAAGCAGTGGATGCTTTATTTGATAATGGTAGACGTGGTAGAAATGTTACTGGTGCTGGAAACAGGCCTTTAAAATCATTATCTAGTATGCTTAAAGGTAAACAAGGTAGATTTAGACAAAACTTACTTGGTAAACGTGTTGATTACTCAGGTCGTTCAGTTATAGTTGTAGGACCAGATTTAAAGATGTATCAATGTGGTATTCCAAAAGAAATGGCATTAGAGTTATTTAAACCACATATTATTAATGGTTTAGTATCAAGGGAACTTGCTAGTAATATAAAAGCGGCTAAAAAGATGATAGATAATCAAGATCCTAAAGTTTGGGATGTTGTTGAGGATGTTATTAAGGAATATCCTGTTATGTTAAACCGTGCACCGACATTACATAGACTTGGAATTCAAGCATTCGAACCTAAGTTAGTATCAGGTCGTGCAATTAGATTACATCCACTTGTAACAACTGCCTTTAATGCGGACTTTGATGGAGACCAAATGGCAGTACACGTGCCACTTAGTGAAGAAGCTAAGGCTGAAGCTAGAATCTTGATGCTTGGTTCTAACAATATCTTAAGCCCTCAAAATGGTAAACCAATAGTTACACCTAGCCAAGATATGGTACTTGGTAACTATTATATTACTATGGAGAAAGCTGGTATTGAAGGAGAAGGAAGAATATTTAAAAATGCTAATGAAGCTTTGATGGCTCATAGCCGAAGGGAAATTACATTACATGCTCGTATCGCGGTACCTGTTAATTCATTTAAACATAAGGTATTTATTGAAAGTCAAAAGAATAAGTATTTAATTACTACTGTTGGTAAACTTATGTTTAATGAGATTTTACCTGATTCATTCCCTTATATTAATGAACCAACTGATGCAAATATTGAAGGTATAACTCCAAATAAATATTTTGTTGAGTATGGGGAAAATATACCAGAAAGGATTAAAGAAATGCCTTTGGCTAAACCTTTTGCTAAGGGAACTTTGGAAAAGATAATTGCTCAAGTGTTTAAGAGATATAAGACTACTGAAACTTCTATTTTCCTTGATAAATTAAAGGATATGGGCTTTAAACAATCTACATATGCTGGTATTACAATAGCATTTTCGGATGTTGTAACTAGTAAAAATAAGGCTCAAATAATAGAAGATTCTAATAAGGAAGTTGCTAAGATTAATAAGCAATATCAAAGAGGTTTAATTACTGATAAGGAACGTTTTGATTTAGTAATTGCTGTTTGGGATGAAGCTAAGAAACAAATTCAAAAGGAATTACAAGGTTATGCAGATACACTTGTTGATAATCCAATATTTATTATGATGAATTCTAAAGCACGTGGATCTATTTCTAACTTTACACAACTGGCTGGTATGCGTGGTATCATGCAAAAACCTAATGGTGAGCCAGTAGAAATACCAATTAAGTCATCATTTAGAGATGGGTTATCAGTATCTGAGTTCTTCTTATCAACACATGGTGCTCGTAAAGGTAGTGCTGATACTGCTTTAAAGACAGCGGATTCAGGTTATATGACAAGAAGACTTGTTGATGTTAGCCAAGATTTAATTATTCGTGAAGAAGATTGTGGTACTATTCAAGGTGTTACGGTACGTGAATTCACTGATGAGAAGAATGGTGTTATTGAACCACTTTATGATCGTATTGTAGGAAGATATACTAATAAGAAGGTAATTAATCCTGAAACTAAGGATGTTATTATTGATAAGAATTCTTTAATTACTGAGTCTATTGCTGATAAGATAGTTAAAGCCGGTATTAAGGAAGTTGAAATTAGAACTGTTCTTACTTGTAAGACTGATCATGGTGTGTGTAGACATTGCTATGGTGTAAACCTTGCTACTGGTAACATGGTTGAAATTGGTGAGGCTGTTGGTATTATGGCGGCTCAAGCAATTGGTGAACCAGGTACTCAGTTAACTATGAGAACATTCCATACTGGTGGTGTTGCAGGAGCTGATATTACACAAGGTTTACCTCGTGTTGAAGAGTTATTTGAAGCACGTAGTCCTAAAGGTAAGTCAACTATTGCTGAAGTGGATGGTAAGATTACTAAGATAGAAGATGTTCAAGGTAAATGGAAGATTACTATTCATAACGATAACGAAGATCGTGAGCATATAACTGCTTATGGTGCTAAGTTAAGAGTTGAGAAAGGTGATATTGTAAGTGCTGGAGATCGTTTAACTGAAGGTAATATTTCACCTAAAGAGTTACTTGCGGTAACTGATCCTATTACTGTTCAAGAATATATCTTAAAAGAAGTTCAAAAGGTATATCGTTCTCAAGGTGTTGAACCTAATGATAAACATATTGAGTTAATTGCTAAGAGAATGATATCTAAGATTAAGATTATGGAACAAGGTGATACTGATTTATTACCAGGTACTACGGTTTCAATACTTGAATTTACTAAAGGTAATAGAGATGTTATTATCGAAGGTAAGAAACCCGCTATTGGAAAACCTATTTTACTTGGTATTACAAAGGCATCTTTGGAAACTGATTCGTTCTTATCAGCGGCATCTTTCCAAGAAACTACTAGAGTATTAACTGAAGCTTCAGTTAAGGGTAAGGTGGATAAATTACATGGATTAAAAGAGAATGTTATTATTGGTAAGTTAATCCCTGCTGGTACTGGTGCTAAGGAATATTTAGATGTTGATTATTCTTTGGAAAAGGAATACCTTGATGATGAAGCATCAGAGGTACTTGAAGACGAATATATAGATTAATTTTTTAATTAAAAAAGATTACATTTATGAAGTGAACTATTTTGGGTTATTTCATTAGTAGTCTTTTTTTTGTTTACTATTATTTTAGTTATAAAAAGGGAGATTAAGTAGTAATTTTTTATAATGGGATTGAAGTTTTTATGAAAAGTTTTGTTTTTTGTGTTACAATGTTTTTAGGATGCAAGGTGATTGTGTATGAATTTTGAAATGTTATTAGATGAAATAATTAATTTAAGTGGTGAAGAACAGCTTAATTATTTGAGTAAGTTTAAGGATTATGATTTTAGTAAGGAAGAATTATTTGAGATATTTTCTTTAGTGGAAGAAGTTAATTATGAGAAGTTTTATCTTATGTTTAAAGAATTACTTAGTAAATTAGGAATGTTAGATTATTATTTACTGGTTATTAATATGAATAAGGATTTAAATAACTTTTCTAAATATGGTAGAAGTGAGAATATGGATTCTTATTTTAAATATTTGTTAAAGTCAAATGATTTAAGTTATGAAGAAGATAATTTATATTATAATAATTTATTAAAATTATCTAGTAATGTAATTAGAAGATTAAGTGAAGATAAGATAAATATATTAAGTAATATGGTTTATGAAAGAATAAGGTCAAATAAAAATATTAGTTTTAATGAGTTATCTTTTATTGGGGTTAGGACTTTGAAGGAATTAGGCTTGATTTCTATTAGTAATAAGATTAATAATACTATTTTAGATGGAGCATATGGTTATACCAATTTTAAGCTATATATGTTAACTAAACCCGAGTGTAAGATACAATTAGATTATAATAGACTAGAAAAAGAGTTTAATGGTGAAGAATTATTGTTTAGATTATTATATACTTTGTTTCATGAAATTGAACATGTTAAGCAGGTTAATTTTTGTTTGAGTAGGGATAGTTATAAAAATGATTTGAGTAAGAAGTTAGCGGTTTCTTATAAAAGAGGATTTTTTATCGAGTCTTTAGTGGGGCACTCTAATATGGAAGATTATGATAATATTACTATTGAATATAATGCTAAATTGCTTGGTATGATTAGGACTTTGTCTTTTATTAAAAAAAATTTTAGTAGTTTATTTAATGAATCTTTTATTAGAGATAAGTATTTAGAGGTGAATAAGATTATTTTGGATAATTATTTGAATTATCGTAAATTTAATAGTTTATTTAGTAAGTATGATAGTGTTTATAATGATAGTCAGTATAAAGAAGATTTTGATAAAACTTTAACTATTCTTAATTTTAATAGTAAATTGGTTAACTATGGTAATAGGTTTTTAGATGAACAATTTATGTTATTATTAATGGGTGAAGATAATATGTTTAGAAGAATTATTTTAAAGAAAAATATTTCTTTTGATGAACAAGAGAATTTGATACTTGATAGTATTTATAAAAAAGATAGTAAAAAAAGAAGTTAATATTTACAAACAAAGATTATGTTGATAAAATTAAAGAGGAGGATTTATTATGCGTGAGATACCAAAGAAGAATTATTTTATATTATTTATTGTTATTGTTTTGAGTTTGATGATTGCTTTTTATTTTAGAAAGTGGTATAAGGCTTATGAGGATGGTTATTTATCTAAGTCAATAATGGGTAATTATTTGTTTGAAATTAATTACAAAGAATTAGATGATTATTTGGTGGAGAATCAAAGTGCGATTATTTATGTGAGTAAAGTTGGTAATGAAAAGATAAGAAATTTTGAGAAAAAATTTATTAATGCAATTAATCAAAATGATTTAAAAAATAAGATTTTATATTTAGACCTTAGTAATTATAAGGGTGATACTAATAATAAGTATACTATTAATGACAAGGATATTACTTCAGTGCCTAATATTTCTGTGTTTAAAAATGGGAAATTAGATGATATTTATGTTATTGATGTTGATGGATACAGTATGGAGAAGATTATTTCATATTTGATTTTAAAGGGTGAATAAAATGATAAATATTGTGTTATATGAGCCAGAGATACCTGAGAATACTGGTAACATTATGCGTACATGTGTGGCTACGGGTGCAAGGCTACATTTAATTTATCCACTTGGTTTTATTTTGAATTCTGCTACCATTAAAAGAAGTGGAGTAAATTATATTGATAAGTTGGAGTATTATACGTATGATGATTGGGATGACTTTTTGAATAAGAATGAGGGAGATTTTTACTTTTTGACAAGATATGGAAAAAAACCACATACTTCGTTTGATTATCGCGATAGTACTAAAAATATATATTTAGTGTTTGGAAAGGAGTCTACTGGTATACCTAAGGAGATACTTAAGAATAATTTGGATAGGTGTTTGAGAATACCTACGACGGGAAATGTTAGAGCTTTGAATTTATCTAATTGTGTGGCTATTATGGTATATGAAGTGCTTAGACAACAGAATTATAATAATTTACTTACTAGTGATCCTTTTAAAGGGGAAGATTATTTGGAAAAGTAAAAAGCTGATTATTTGATGTAACCAGCTTTTTTAAATTTTTCTATTATTTTTTCATATTTGACATTGCCATGAATACGACTTAGTTTTGATTTTTCTTCACCATTTGTGATAAATACTGTTGTAGGTGTCGAACCTTGATAATCTATATAACTTGAAAATGAGTTGCTTTCGTCTGCGGTGAATTTATCAGTGTTAACATAATATACTTTTATTTTATATTTTTTAGCAATGTCTTCTACTTTAGGTAAATATAACTGACAATATGGACATTCTGTTTTGCTTACTACTAGGATGAAACTATCTTTGTTTTTCCATTTATTAAAGAATGTTTGATAATCTATTTCTTCTACTCTATGATTTTCCCAAAGACCTGTTACTTCGTCTCTAAATGTAGGGATTCCAGATTCGGCTGAAATCCCTGCTCCTGTTAAAAATACTATTTTCTTCATATTTTAATTGTCTTAACAAAATCAGCGCTGTTGGCTAATTCATACGTTACTTGCTTAGATTCTGGTACATAAACAATATAATAATAATCACAAAAGGAATTACAATCTTCTATTCCTATTATAATTCCTTGTAGTCCTTTATCCGTAGTACATTCCTTTCCTAAGTAATTAATGCTTTTATCCCATTTAATAGATTTAAGAAATTCTTCAGCATCTTTTCCGAAATACTGAACATCCTCTACTGGTCCTCTCCCGTAAATATCTTTTTCTACAGTTCTCTTAATTATCATTTTATTTTCAATTTTACCATTATTTTATCCCATAATAACAAATAACTTTCCCAATAGTCGTTAAAGTCAAAGTAGTACCAACTCATTTGAATATACCATATAAACAAATATATAAAAAATATTGTTATCCATACAGGAATTAATAAGACTCTAATAAAAAGTTTTAAAGTTTTCATTTCTTTAGTTTGTGAGCTAGTCCATATACATTTTTAGTCCATCCATTCATATGCCCTTTGTTATTTCCTATAAGACAGCCTTTCTTGGAATCAATAGCATATACCTTATGAGTGAGGCAACTTCCTTTTACTTTGCAAAATACTACGTCACCTACTTTGCACTGTTCCCATGTAATAGGAGTAAGCAAATGCTCCTCATTACTTTTGTATAATGGAAGCATAGAATTTCCTGGTTCTTTAGTTATAAATGATTCACCATTCAGAAGTCTAGTTATTTTATTAAATGTATTAGGATTCATTATAATTGTCTAAACATTTCGAAGATTAGTTTATCGTGGTTAAATGCCCAGTTGTATATACCAATTTCAGCTAAAGGAATCCATGCTAGATTTTCTATTTCATCTGGCTCAGAAAATTCACAATAAATTTCTGGTAAAGAATTAGTGTCTATTAGTCCCACCAATCTGAATGTGATATTTTGCTTATTATCATTTGGGTTATCATTAAAGCCTACTTGTCTCAATTTAACATCTGATTTATTAAGCATAGATTCTTCCCACAATTCTCTATATGCAGCTTCTCGGATAGTTTCATTGTAGTCTACATAACCACAAGGACAATTCCAATACCCTTGATAATCTGGACATCCTTTACCTCTTTGATTGGCTAAAACATACCAGATTCCTTTTATATTCGCAAATACGAATACAGCTACCGCACAGGATCTACTAACCCAAAAGGTTTTACCTTTCATATTTTCGCCATTAATAATGGTATCTTCTTGTACTTTAATTGGAAAGTTTTTCATTATATAAATCAAATTTTTTAATTATTAACTGAGCATCATTAGGTACATAAGGAGAAATAATTTTATTTTCCTTTATCATATTTCTAATTTTAGTAGAACTTATATCTATAAACTTTAGATTAGTATCACAAATACATTTATTACCATAAGTTTCTACTTTCATGACTAATTTCCAATCAATATCATGACTCTCTACTTTGATAATAACAAAATTATTGGACTTTAATATTTCATCTCCATTTTCCCAAGATGAAATTTCAGAGAATGTCTCAGAAGTAGTGATTATATAAACCTCCCCATTTTTTAAAGAAGGATCATTTCTATATACGTCCAACACTTTATAGGTAGGAATCCTATCTATTTGTAACCTATCGTGTAGTGTGCTTTCTATCTGAGAACATTGAACATTTGGAATGTCTTTCAATGATTGATAGCACATTAACCACCTTTTCATAAAAGAGGCTGGGCTATGCTCTTTAAATGGGTTGTGCCAGGCTGGAATAACTATTACTTTGTCTACAAATCCAGCATTTAAAACTGAAGATATAATAGATATATGCCCTATATGAATTGGGTCAAAGGATCCTAAGAATAAACCTATTTTCATAAATCAAATTTTAAAGTGTTTTCACAGATTATATCAACTGCATCCATTTTATTAACAAAATTGAAAGGAATATTATTACTCTCCAATAATGATGCTATTTTACAGTCTAAATCCATAGATTCTTCAAGAGTTTGCATTCTTCCCTTTGGATTATATGTGTTACCTCTCGTTATGAAGTAGTTGATATTTTCAAATTGATTAAATTGATCCAAAACAAGAGCTCCAAATTTCTCATTACAAGTTTTATCGTAAATTATAGAAAATAATAACGGAGAATCAGTAATTACTACATCTACCTGATCCTTTAATCTCCATAGCCTATGTAACTGTTTCCAAATATATAGATTTGATTGTCTAAAGTGTGGAAGGATTGTTCCCACACTTTATCCTTGGCATACTCTAATGCCATTTCACAATTTATTCCTGCTAATTTTAATTTACTAAATACTCCAGCACAGGTTGTAGACTTACCGCTTCCAGGTCCAGCAAATAAATTTATTACTTTCATTTATATTATTTATATAAGTACGTTAAATATACAACTCTCTTTCTATTACTACAGGTAGATTCTTTCTTTTAAATTCAGAAGCAAGATGTCTGTTCCAAACTTTATTTACTACTTCCTCACCATACTTACTATATAAAATATCCCATTTCTCCCTTTCTGGATTTTCATATAAAAGCATAGTTTGGAGTATATCATCAACTTCAGTATAACTTTTAGCACCAATTTGCTCTAAGTCACTGTTACTGATACCAAGACCATCGGTAGGAGTAAGGGCTATAGAGTGTTCCATGGCTTCAAACTTTGCTTTCCAATAGAGTTCCCATTCTCTAGATTCTTCATGTTTATCCAAAGTGGCTGCACAGTAAAGTTCAAGATACATATCACGTAGATATTCAGCCAATCCATAGACTTCAGTCTTCCACAAATCCTGTAGAGGATCGAAGTCACCTACATCACCATGAATAGTCCAGAATCCAAGCTGATATTCAGTTTGATTATCTGTACTCATTACTAGTCCTTTATGAATTGAAGCAAGGTTATATAAGAACATCATTCTAAGTCTAGCTTGAATATTGCCATTAGCTACTTTAGTCTGACCATTGGCTTGTTCCAGTTCCTCAATAGAATATGTAGATTCATGACGTTCCATATTCTCTACTTGGTATACTTCTTTAAGTGCTGCTAAATACAATCTAGTCATAGGGCATATTCGAAAATCATCACAGAAAGCTCTTCCTACCAGAATAGATTCATTAAATGTTGCATCTGCATGTTTATATATAGGAAGACTCCTGCCTATAAGAGGAATGTCAGTCTTCTTACTAACCTCATGACAAATAGCAGCAACAACAGTAGAGTCGATACCACCACTAATTCCAAGTATCATAGCCTTTAGATGGTTTGATTCCACATACTCTTGAGTTTTCTCTACTAAAGTGTCAAATACTGTTTCGTAATTTAATTTCTTATCCATAATAAATTTAATTATAAAATTCTTCTTCTTCGTATTCAATAGTTTCTCTATCCCATACTTCCCCTTTTTTACCTGCTTGATATGCCAGGTACATAAGATCGGCTACTTCTTCCATGGAATTTAAATCCCTTCCTAAAATAGCATCTTCTGGACACTCCCATAGGTCGCACACACTCATTACTTCTTTACCATCAATTAGTAGTCTTTCAGCTTGGAAACTGTCGTCTCTTACTAATTGTTTAACAGTTACTTTCATTTATTTATAATGTTGGTTTATAGTTAATAAAGCTAGACTAACTTCATCTGGATCTCCCATATGCTTTCCTTCAGCATCAGATAGTTTAACACAGTGTTTTGATGGCTGTTTACTATTCATTCTACATTCTGTAAGTTTCATCACAATATTAGCCGGCTTTAAACCACAGTCATTAGTTAAATGGGTTCCAATACCAAATGCACAACCAATCCGTCCAATGCAATTATTGTTAATTTCTACAGCTTTATCCATAGTTAAAGCATCTGAAAATATAATTGTCTTGGTTAGGGGATTTACTTTTAACTCTTTATACCTATTTATAGCTTTTTCGATAAACCTAAAGGGATCTCCACTATCTTGTCTAATACCGTCATATAACTTAGCGTGTTTCTTTGAAAAGTTCTTGAAGAAGACATCAGAAGTGTAAGTGTCAGATAAGGCAATACCTAAATCTCCATCGTACACGTTGATCCAATTTTCTAAAGCCATATAGTTGGCATGTTCGTATCCATACATAGCTCCATGAAACATAAACCATTCGTGAGGATGAGTGCCTATAGGAGTAAGGTGGTATTTCATTGCAAAGAAACAATTAGAAGTACCAGTTAATGAAGTAGGACAATTCTTTGCTAAAGTTTCTACAACCAAATCCTGTACACTAAACGAAGCTCTACGTCGTGTTCCAAATTCACTAAATTTTAAGTTGTTGCGTTCTGCTATAGTAGCTTTCTCAACAGTTTTACGTATAATGTATAAAGTGTCTATTGGACCTTGTTCTAAAGTCTGGACTTCGCTAATAATAGCTAAAATAGGTACTTCCCACAGAGTAACTTCATATAATAACCCTGTGGCTTCTATTCCCAGCTCTTTAGTCTCTTCATTATAAGTTATGTTTAATTGCTTAGGATTAAACCTAAATGATTTCAACCAATCAAAATAATATGTAGGAATAAAATAACAAGCATTTTTCATAAAATTAGCTTCTTCATCTGTAAGAGCTAAATTCTGAAG
>OGPS01002026.1_pt1 | contig 13543 bp, 10 predicted proteins | sample 1552931 | NCBI WGS metagenome assembly OGPS01 (sample SAMEA2580252, study PRJEB22360) | human gut metagenome | biome: human gut; feature: human-associated habitat; material: faeces | place: Denmark | collected 2008/2010 | reverse complement strand
TGCTCCCTTCAGACCTCACCCTCAGCGCCTTGCGCTTCATCCTTTCTGCAAAGTCTGGACAATCTTGCTTGCAAGATTGTGAGACTGTTGACTTTTGCAACAGTCTCATTATATGTATCGCTACGTCGCGTGCTTACTTAGCAGGCTCTAGCTCTACCGTGAAGTGACGTAGGACCGGTAGCTCACGGGTGATGACGTAGCCACGTGTGATCGACTCACGATGGTCGTAGACATTCTTGCAGGCAGCTGCGATGACGTCCATGTGATTGTTCGTGTAGGTGCGACGTGGTATAGCGAGGCGGAGTAGCTCCAGCTTAGGATAGCGGTTCTCACCCGTCTTAGGATCACGATCTGCTAGGATAGAGCCGATCTCGACACCACGGATTCCAGCCTCTAGGTACAGCTCGATGCCGAGCGTTTGAGCGATAAACTGCTCTTTGGGAACGTGCGTCAGGATCTTCTTCGCATCGAGGAAGATAGCGTGTCCACCTGCAGGACGCTGATAGGGTACTCCGTACTCGTCTAGCTTGCTACCGAGGTAAGCCACCTGACGGATGCGCGTGTCGAGCATGTCAAACTCCGTGTTTTCATCTAGACCGATAGCAAGCGCGTTCATATCACGGCCGTTCATACCACCGTAGGTGAGGAAGCCCTCATTCATCACAGCGTACATAGAGCACTTGTGATAGAGCTCCTCGTCACGCATCGCGAGGAAGCCTCCCATGTTGACCACAGCATCCTTCTTGCTCGACATGGTCATGATGTCAGCGTAGCTGAGCATCTCACGGACTATCTCCTTGATCGACTTGTCAGCGTAGCCCTCCTCACGCATCTTGATGAAGTAAGCATTCTCAGCAAAGCGAGCGCCATCGATCTGTAGCGGTATGCCGTACTTGTGGCACAGCTCGCTCGTCTCACGCACATTCTTCATAGAGACAGGCTGACCGCCAGCCGTATTGTTCGTCACCGTCAGGACACACATAGGGATCTGCTCCTTAGGGTACTTCTTAAAGCAATCCTCCAGCTTGTTCAGATCCATCTCACCCTTGAAGGGTAGCTCCAGCTCTGTATTGCTAGCCGCATCGATCGTACAATCGACGGCTACAGCCTTGCGAAACTCGATGTGCCCCTTTGTCGTGTCAAAGTGTGAGTTGCCGGGTACGATGTCGCCCTCCTTGAGCGTAGCCGAGTAAAGCACATTCTCCGCAGCGCGACCCTGGTGTGTCGGGATTACGAGCGGGAAGGTGCAGATCTTCTCGACAGCATCCTTGAGGTTTTGGAAAGAGGAAGCACCCGCATAGCTCTCATCGCCGAGCATCATGCCCGACCACTGACGGTCGCTCATAGCGCCCGTACCTGAGTCCGTGAGGACATCGATAAAGACCTGTGACGACTTGAGACTGAATAGGTTGTAGTGTGCTTGCTTAATCCACTGCTCACGCTGCTCGCGCGTACTCTTGTGTATCGGCTCTACCATCTTAATACGGTACGCCTCGGAAAAAGGTATCTCCATATCTATCTTGCTTTATTAAGTTGTTATTTCGTAGCTCCAAAGATACGAAAAAAGAAACACTAAGGGCGTACGAGTAGCGATTTGTAGGGACGCACGGTCTGTGCGTCCGTCCCCGTTAATATCACGACGCTGTAACTTTTGACACAACGGACGCTCAGACCGAGCGTCCCTACAAAGGGTTACACGTCTCGGCTTTACTCATCATCGAAGGCTCTGTCGCTTGTCACCTCGGGTAGATTTACTACCTTTGCTTCGATTAAGAAGGTAATTAAGAATCACACAAAAGCATCTACAGATATGCAGATAGTAGACATCAAAGGGCGCGAGGTACTAGACTCGCGCGGCAATCCAACAGTGGAGGTAGAGGTCATCCTAGATAGCGGAGCCATGGGGCGTGCCCCTGTACCCAGTGGAGCCTCTACAGGGGAACACGAAGCACTCGAGCTACGCGACGGCGACAAGAGCCGTTACCTCGGCAAGGGCGTCCGCAAGGCGGTCGAAAACGTCAACGAGATCATCGCTCCAGCCCTCTTCGGCATGAGCGCGCTCGAGCAGCGTGAGATAGACCAGAAGATGATAGATCTAGACGGCACAGAGACCAAGAGTGTGCTCGGTGCCAACGCTATCCTAGGCGTCTCGCTAGCTGTTGCCAAGGCTGCTGCCGACGAGCTAGCCATACCGCTCTACCGCTACATCGGTGGCGTCAACGCACACACACTACCCGTGCCGATGATGAACATCATCAACGGTGGTTCACATAGCGATGCGCCCATCGCCTTTCAGGAATTTATGATCCGACCCATCGGCGCCAAGAGCTTTAGCGAGGCACTCCGCATGGGTTCCGAGACATTCCACGCACTCAAGAAGGTGCTCCACGATCGTGGTCTCAGCACCGCTGTAGGTGACGAGGGTGGCTTCGCTCCTAAGCTAGACGGCGTAGAGGATGCCCTCAATAGCATCATCGAGGCGATCCATCAGGCTGGTTACAAGCCCGGTAGCGACATAACTATTGCTCTAGACTGCGCCGCTAGTGAGTTCTACCACGAGGGCGTCTACAACTACGCCAAGTTTGAGGGTGAGAAGGGTCAGCAGCGCACTCCCGCCGAGCAGGTCGCTTACCTAGAGACACTCGTCAGCAAGTACCCCATCGATAGCATCGAGGATGGTATGGACGAAAACGACTGGGAGGGATGGCATCTGCTCACCGAGAAGCTAGGCGACCGCCTGCAGCTCGTCGGTGACGACCTCTTTGTGACCAATGTAGCGTACCTCAGTCGTGGTATCAAGGAGCACGCTGCCAACTCAATCCTGATCAAGGTCAACCAGATCGGCACGCTCACAGAGACGCTCGACGCCATCGACATGGCACATCGTCACGGCTTCACCGCGGTCGTATCGCACCGCTCAGGCGAGACCGAGGATACTACCATCGCCGATATCGCCGTAGCAACCAATGCGGGGCAGATCAAGACCGGTTCGCTAAGCCGCACCGATCGCATTGCCAAGTACAACCAGCTACTGCGTATCGAGGAAGAGCTAGACGCACGTGCTACATACGGCTATCGTTGCCTACGCTAAGTAGTCGGTGATCGCCACCGAGTGATCACGACACGACAGCTTTCAATCAACGAAACTTATACCGCCACGGAGGAAATCTGAAATTCTTCTGTGTCTATTTTTTATTCTCCAGCGGGGGACGAAAAAATTCTTCCGAAGTTTCATTTGATTCTTCCGAAGTATCGTTTGATTCCTCCGAACTATTTCTCCTTACCTCCGTGGCAAATTTTTATTTGCCAGTGGGCTATTTGAAAATTCCTCCCGAAGAATCAGAGTTTAGATGTTAGAGATTAGAGCGAGAGGAGACGACTCCTGTAGGGACGCCCTCCGACTCGATACTACCGTGCGTCCCTACAACTCGTTACTCGTCTCCCCTCTAATCTCTAGCCTCTAAAATCTAATCTCTAATTTTCGTACCTTTGAAGTCGTAAGTTTTACCCGTGAGACGATGATCTCACCTTTAAAGTAAAGAACCTCTATCGCATTATGAGCAACGAAATGACTGATCAGACTTTATCTACCCCAGAGCAGCCTATGAGCATCGCTGAGCGTGCTGCCGACAATATCCGTGCCCTCGCCATCTCGATGGTCGAGCGCGCTAAGAGTGGCCACCCTGGTGGGGCTATGGGCGGAGCGGACTTTATCCAGGTTCTCTTCTCCGAGCAACTGCGCTATGACCCGCGCCATCCGGAGCACCCCGCACGGGATCGCTTCTTTATGGATCCTGGCCATATGTCGCCAATGCTCTACGCACAGCTCGCACTGGCGGGATTCTTTACGATGGATGAGCTGGCAGCCTTCCGTTCGTGGGGCAGTCCTACGCCAGGACACCCGGAGCTTTGTCGTAGTCGTATGATCGAGAACACGAGTGGTCCGCTGGGACAGGGACACACCTACGCTGTGGGTGCAGCCATTGCGGCTAAGTTCCTCCAGCACCGGCTCGGCGACACGCTTATGCCACAGCGTATTTACGCTTTTATCTCTGATGGCGGTATCCAAGAGGAGATCAGTCAGGGTGCGGGGCGCATCGCGGGCGACCTCGGACTGGACAACCTGATCATGTATTACGACTGCAACGACATACAGCTCTCGACGCGTGTCGAGGATATCACGGCTGAGGACGTTGCGGCTAAGTATGATGCGTGGGGCTGGAATGTCTTTGAGGTGCCGGGCAATGACCCTGCGGCGCTGAGTCAGGTGCTCCGCGATGCTATCGAGACCTCCGAAGAGACGGGAGCCCCGACGCTTATCATTGGCTACACCAATATGGCTTACAAGGCGGTCGACGAGGAGGGCAATCCGCTCGCAAACTTGATTGCAACGCACGGCCAACCGATCTCTAAGGCGGGAGCTTCGTATGCTAAGACGATGAAGGCGCTGGGTGCTGACCCAGACAATCCTTTTACCATATATAAAGATGTAGCAGCCTTCTACGCTGATCGTCGTGAGGAGCTCATCGCCTACTGGGATGGTCAGTACAAGCTACAGGAGGAGTACAAGAAGGCGCATCCTGATCAGGCAAAGCTCTATGACCGTTGGTTTGCTGCAGAACCTACCTACGATGTGGCTTGGCAGGAGATAGCTCAGAAGGCTAATCAGGCTACTCGTGCCGCCTCAGCAACGGTGCTGGGCGAACTGGCTAAGCGGGTGGACAACCTGATCGTTGCCTCTGCCGACCTCTCTAATTCGGACAAAACAGACGGCTATCTCAAGGGCACGAAGCCTCTGGAGGCGGGCGACTTCTCGGGTAAGTTCCTCCAGGCGGGTGTCTCAGAGCTTACGATGGCTGCGCTCTGTGTGGGTATCACCCTGCATGGCGGTATGCGTGCGGCGTGCGGTACTTTCTTTGTCTTCTCAGACTATATGAAGCCGGTCGTTCGTATGGCGGGGCTGATGGAGCAGCCGGTTATCTTCATCTGGTCGCACGACTCCTTTAGAGTTGGTGAGGACGGGCCGACGCATGAGCCGGTTGAGCAGGAGGCGCAGATACGTCTCCTCGAGCATCTGCACAATCACTCGGGCCGTCGTGCCCTACAGGTGCTACGTCCAGCCGATGTGCATGAGGCTACGGTCGCCTGGCAGATGGCTATGGAAAACCTCCACACGCCGACGGCTCTCATCCTCTCTCGCCAAAACATCCAAGACTTACCTAATCCCACCTACGAGCGTGCTTGCCAGTTGAAGCATGGTGCTTACGTGGTCTCTGATACGACTCCTGCTGGCGAGACGCCCGACCTGACGCTCATTGCCTCGGGTAGTGAGGTGAGCACGCTGGTCCAGGCTGCTGAACTACTCCAGGGCAAGGGACACAAGCTGCGCATCGTCTCGGTGCCGAGCGAAGGACTTTTCTTCGATCAGCCAGCGACGTATCGTGAGAGCGTGATCCCGGCTAAGGGTGCACGCTTCGGTCTGACCGCGGGGCTGCCTGTGACGCTCCTCCGCTTGGTCGGAGATATGGAGCATATCCATGGGTTGGAGAGCTTCGGCTTCTCCGCTCCCTACACAGTACTCGATGAGAAGCTTGGCTTCACCGCTGAGGCGGTAGCACAGCGTATCGAGGAGCTTTGCCGATAGTGGACAAGAGTTATGGGACTATTCTCACGCTTCAAGAAATCAAATAAAAAGTCTCCTGTCTCAACCGAAGAGGTCGAGCAGGAGACGATAGACGCCACACAGGAGGTAGCGGAGCAAGCGACGGAGCAGGTGTCTGAGCAGGTGTCTGAGTCTAGGGCGGATACGCTCAAGGCGAACACGCTGAAGTTTGACGCGCTCCGTGCGCTCAAGATAGGCGAGGTGGACTTTGCGATACGTGCTCTGCATACTTCGCTGGAGGAGATCGACGACCCTGAGTGTCGCCTTTACCTAGCGCAAGCTTTGCAGCGTAAGCCCGACCTAGCTGGTTCGATGGCTGAGTTGACCACCATACTGGAGGCTTATCCGGACTATCCGATGGCTCTCTATGAGGCGACCAAGGTCTCTAATGGCCTGGACCAGCACTGTGAGACGATCGCCTACGCTGAGCGCGCCTTGGCAACCGAGCTGGAGACGCTGCAGCAAGCTGAGCTACACCGTATGAAAGCTCAGGCGCAACTGGCTCTAAGTGAGTCTGAGCAAGCGCTCGCAACCATCGACCAAGCATTACAACTGACGGACGAAGTGCCACTCTACTGGCTCATCAAGGTGAAGGTGCTGATAGCACTGGAGCGTTGGGAGGATGCTTTGGCGGTTGCTCTGGAGACAGCGGAGAAATTTCCCGAAGAGGAGCGAGCTTACCTTTACGAGGGTTTGATCACTTACCACGAGGGCGACAAAGAGCGTGCTGAGCGTGCCTTCCGACAGGTGGTGGAGACGGATCCCTTTAACGTGGAGGGCTACATGCACCTGACGCATCTCGTTGAGGAGCTGCGGGGCAAGGAGGCGGCAGCCGATGAGATGGAGCAGGCGTTGGAGATGATCCCCCAGCCGACCCGTGCGCTCCTAGACTATGCTGCTCTACTATATAAGGAGTGCGACCGCACGAAGCAGTTCGAGGGGGTGCAGCAGATGCTCGCGGAGCTTCCCGAGGACGCTGAGACAAAGGCGGGCGAAGTCAACTTCGCCAATCTGTACACTGGTGGCTTTTACTAGAAAAGACGAACTCTATGTCAGCCAAGCAGCGCAAGTGGTATGTCGTATGGGAGGGCTATCGACCAGGTATCTATGATGATTGGCAGGACTGCAAGATGCAGATCGAGGGCTTCCAAGGGGCTAAGTATAAGTCCTATCCCACGGCAGAGCAAGCGCAGGAGGCATTCGAACTAGGCTACGACGAAGGACGCAAGCTGGGACAGCAGCATCGTGTCGCCAAGCCACAGAGCAATCAGCTGCAAGTACAGCACAGTGTAGCGCAAGCACCTGATCAACTCATCGGCGACAAGGTCGCACCTGCAGGTTTCCTCAACCATTCGATCGCTGTCGATGGCGCCTGCTCGTCTAATCCGGGCGTGACGGAGTATCGTGGCGTCTACACCTTTAGCCATGCGGAGCTCTTTCGGGCGGTCATCCCGTGGGGTACGAACAACATTGGCGAGTACCTAGCCATCGTTCACGCCTTGGCTCTGATGGAGCAGGGCAAGCTCCCGGCACTGCCTATCTACTCCGACAGCAAGGTGGCGCTCGGATGGGTCGCTCAGGCACGCTGTCGCACGCGGCTCGACTCGACCGACCCACGTAGTGCTAAGACCTACGAACTGATCGTGCGCGCCACACATTGGCTGAAGACGCACCCCTTTCGGGTGCCACTATTGAAGTGGGACACAGTCGCTTGGGGTGAGATCCCCGCAGACTTCGGCCGTAAGTAGCCGACGCTTATGCGCACGCCACTCCTCGTCTGCAACATCGGCCACGAGGTCGCGCTCGAGGCTGGCGACCCGCTCCACTACACCCCGCCACGGATCATTCGTCAGATGCGCTCCGCACTCTGGAGCCTGCCGCTTTGGGCGACCCCTTCGTGGTTGGAGGACGACTCGTGGTGGGTACACCCTTTTAGCGAAAGCCTATCCCCCTATCTGACCGACCGTGAACTGAGCCATATAGCGAAAGGTGACGTCGGAGACTCGGAAGTCGTACTCTGGGGGCACGAGCGAAGCCTGGGGCACAGCCTGGCGAAGCTCTATGGACTAAACGCTGGAGAGGCATGTAGCGAACTGTCCCAGGAGCTGATGCCTTGCTGGACGAGAGCTGCGAGTGTACGTTTCTTCGAGAGCTACAGTAGCGTGCCGTGGCGCAGTCGTGTTGCGATGATCACTGAGATAGGCGCCTTGGCGGAGCTTTTGACCCAAGGGCCTTGTCTCGTGAAGCTCCCCTTTAGCAGCTCGGGGCGAGGACTCTGGCGCATCAATCAGTTGGACAGCCAGCTCGAAGAGACGCTTCGCAAGCTTTTGCAAAGGCACCGCACCCTCCTCGCGGAACCTCTGCTCGACAAGCAGCAGGACTACGGTGCCGAGTACTATATAAATGAAGCAGGCGAGGTGCAGTTCATCGGACTATGTGCCTTCGAGACAGACGACCAGGGACGCTATCTAGAGAGCCTCTGCCAAGCTCCCGAAAAAACGCTCCAGCAACTCACCGAAAGCCTCTCCGATCCCAATGAACTCATCCAAGCTCTAGCGCAGCATCACGCCTACCTCACTCGTGAGGTGGCGCCTTACTACCAAGGTCCCGTCGGCATTGACCTACTCACCTACCGTGTCGATGAAGTGAGCGACCGTATCGCCCTGCACCCGTGGGTCGAGATCAATCTGCGCTACACGATGGGACACTACGCCCTCGACCTCTACCGCAAGCGCATCCCTCAGAGAAGCCATGACCAATATCGCTTTGGCATCCTCTCCGCACCACGAGCCAAAGCCCTCCTCGCCACAGCCAATGCCCCTACACTAGACGACGCTGGTCGCCTGCGCTCAGGCCTCCTCCCGCTCACCTCTACTGACCTCGACACCGTCTCCCACATCGCCTACCTCCGCTGTGAAGTAGCAAGCTAGATAGAGTTGGCTGGCGCAGGGGTAGGGAACCCTCCACTGAGGAATTCAGAATTTCCTCGGGAGGAATTTGGAATTCTCCAGGTAGGAAACGAAAAATTCTTCGGACTTATGATTTGATTCCTCCGAAGTTTCATTTCATTCTTCGGAGGAATCATTTCATTCCTCGGTGGATATTTTTGATTTCTCAGGTAGGCATTTGCGATTTCCTACGTACAAGTCTTTGTATAGAGACAAGTGATCTGTTGAGGCATTGCAGTTACGACTTCTTCAGCAGACTGTTAGATGTCCGTTTGCTTCGTATAGTTCTAGATACTGGCATGCGTGGTCTAAATGAATCGTAGTGAGCTATTGTGAAAAAGGAAACATATATATATCTTTGCAGATAAAAGATGAAGTCGAGTGCGTAGCAAAAGAAAAGGTTACGACCTCAGCAAGGGGTAGCATTAACATTGACTAGCTCCCTATAGAGGTGTCTTCACAATTACATCTTACGGCAAGGTCTCCACGAGACAAGCATGTCACCCTTATTTAAGCTCCTTGGAGGGAATCGAAAAAAGCAATACAACAAAGTAGACCAACTAACTAAACATACAATTCTATGAATAAAACAATTACTTATCTTCTCTCCATCTTGCTCCTCTTTGCTACGAGTTGTGAGCTCTTTGCACAGTCGGAGAGTACAGATGTCGTCCTATTGAGTACCAATCTCAAGAAGGGAGAGACACTCTACCTAATCATTAGAGCTGATGAGCTCGATGTCGAAGGCGCTAAGGGGGAGTTCACTAGCATGAGCATCTCTGAGTATGAGATCGAGCGTGAGGGGGAGCCTCTAAAGATCAAGGGTAAAAACATCTCTATGCTAGACTGCTCTAACAATCAAGTGACAGCTCTAGATGCCTCTGCGGCTCCTTCACTAATGAGCTTAGTCTGCAATAGTAATAAGGTGCAGTCACTCATTCTACCTAAGGGCGATAAGCTGAAGATGCTGGGGTGCGCGAACAATGAGCTATCCGACATTGACCTAACCGAGGTCAAGGGACTAATGAGACTCTCCTGCGCCAATAATAATCTATCGACTTTGAATCCACAGGGCTGTGTAGCACTGGAAAGCCTCATCTTCGGACACAATAAGATAGAGCAGATAGACCTTCGTCACAATGTAGCTCTCAAGGAGCTCTCCTGTGTCAGCAATCAGCTTGCCTCCATAGATTTATCCTCCAATACATCTCTCACACTCATCGACTGTGATAGCAACAAGATAAAGGAGCTAGACGTAACGCGCTGCTTAGAGCTACAATCACTACGCTGTCAAGCCAACGGCATTAAAAAGCTTGACTTGACAAAAAATAAGAACCTCTCTGGGCTTTACTGTGCAGGCAATCAACTGACGGAGCTAAACCTAGTAGATCACAATGAGCTGCTCTTCTTAAACTGTGGACTCAATAAGCTCACTAGTCTAGACCTAAGTGGCTGCTCCAAACTACTAGAGTTGATGTGCTATGAGAACGAGCTGACACGGTTAAACCTTGGCTCAGCCTCTCAATTAACACAATTGTGGTGCTACGGTAATAAGCTGACAGAGCTAGATGCAACGCAGCATCCTAATCTCACTAAGTTATCTTGTTTCGCCAATAAACTGACCTCTCTAAATCTCTCTTTCTGTCCAAACCTGCAGGAGCTGTCCTGCTTTCTCAATAATATCGAAGAGATAATCCTACAAGACAACAAGATGCTGGTTACGCTCTCTTGCTTTAGCAATCAAATCAAAGGAGAGAAGATGACTGAGCTCGCAAAGAGTCTGTCTGATGCTCCAGAGTTCTTTAACGCTAAGCTATTTGTCATCTGCACGAAAGATCCAAACGAAAAAAACATCTGTCTCACGAGTGATGTTGCCATTGCCAAGTCCAAACACTGGACTGTCGGTGATTACGATCTAGACAACGACACCTATGTCGACTATGGGGGTAGTGAAGTGGGGGTTTACAGCCCTGCACCTCAAGACTTCAAGGTGTATCCTAATCCAGCCAGTGATTACGTTATATTGTCAGGATTCGCCTATGGAGCAAATGTGACCCTATGTGATCTGTCGGGGAGAGCCCTACGCACTTGTCGCATTGTAGCAGAGGAGAGTCGTTTAAATGTCTCTGACCTTCCGCGGGGGACTTACTTGCTCATCTCTACAGAAGGCGTTCAGTCTCTCATACTTCAATGAGCCAAAGCGGGGTGATATAAACTACTACATGTGAAATAACTAGAGGGGGAGAATCGCTTTTAGTCTCCCCCCCCTCTAGGATTCGTTGTGACACAAAACGATTAGGACTAGCCGCTCTGTTCCCGTCTGTGTTGCAACAAAGAAAAACTGAACACAAAAACCTGTCATACAATAAACTATGAAAAGATCCCTCCTACTTAGCAAGCTAATCCTCTTGCTTTCGGTCATAAGCCTCTCTAGTACCACAATGCAGGCTCATAAGACCTCAACCCCCGACGATTCGAGTGTCGCACCTCTTATTACACTACATACGCAGCAAGAGGTCGGTGCTGAGGTAAACCTAGTAATAGCTGGTGAAAACATCCATCTCTCAGGAATTGAACTGATTCTAGAGGAAGAACAGTTTGGAGAGATCGTTTATACCTACAAAGTATTAGACAAAGATATCTCCATCTCTGGTGATGTTACAAAGCTGAGCATTGACTATTTTGATGTTGATCAAATCAAGCTCCAGAAAGCCTCCACGATTAGAGAGTTATCCTGCAACTCCAACCCCTTAGAGTCTCTAGATGTGACTAGCTGTACGAGTCTACAAGTACTGGACTGTGGCCGTTGTTCCCTGAGTCGTCTAGACCTTTCTCAAGCTCCAGCTCTGACTTATCTAGACTGTAGCAATAACAGTCTTACTGAGCTAGACCTTTCCAACAACGCCAAGCTTGAGACGCTCTCAGTACAACAGAATGGATTAACTGCTATGGATCTCTCTGCACTTCAAGATCTTACATACCTGATCATAAGTAAGAATGCCCTCGGCACTTTGGACCTTTCGAAGAACCTTAAACTAAAGAATCTTCAAGCAGACGAAATAGGTCTCACAAGGATAGATCTAAGTGCAAATAAACAGCTCGAGCTTTTGCATCTTGCCCAAAACAAGCTACAGACCTTCTCTCTAGAAAGTCTTACCCTCAAAGAGCTTTATATCAATGACAATAACCTTACCTCATTAGAGCTAAAGTCTCCTAGCCTCGAGTTACTCTGTGCTTATGCAAATCAGCTTACAGATATTGACCTGACTAACCTCCCTAATCTCAACACCATTTCTCTGCACAGCAATACTCTGAGCACCATTGATCTGTCCAAAACTCCTAAGCTGGAGTACCTGTGGGTACAAAAAAATAAACTCTCAGCTCTCGATCTGTCTTCATCTCCTTTGCTCTTGACATTAGAATGCTACCGCAACGCCCTTGATGAGGGTGCGACTCTTTCGCTAGTCAATACTTTGCCCGATCAAGACCCATCTTTAGGTGCCACTCTCATCATAGTCAACAATCCCATAGTAGACAAAAACTACTGTAGTAAAGATGCTGTGGCAAAAGCAAAAGCTAAGGGATGGGGGGTATATGATCTCAATGAGGAAAAGAGCGGATATCCAGGCCTGCCATATGAGGGCAAAGAGACTGCTAACGAATGGGTGGATAATCCCAAAGCCTTTATCACACAGACACATGACGCTATTTATCCAAATACACCATTCGATCAAGCAGTTGTGTATCTATATGACAGTGTAGGTAACCTCCTACTTAAGGGTGTTCCAAATAGACCTATTTCCACAGCTCTTCTCCCCTCTGGCGTATACCATATTGTGATTTTATCAGAGGATCAAGTCCTACTAGTACAATCTATTGTCAAGTCTGCATCTAGAGCAATAGTACCCTAAATGTTGTGACTCATATGACGACAGTTGTGCCTTTCTACTAGGCTTACGCGTCCCATCGAGCTAACTGACGTGCCGAATTTAGGCTCTTATTCTAACCTCGCTCACTCGCCCGTTAGTTTGTATCTTTGCATCAGCTCGCAAGAGTTAGGTCGGTGTTACGCTTCGGGCGGCTCGGACCACTATTCAGCCCCTTGGTTTACTCCTTGGGGCTGTCTCATTATCTGTGCATTATCGACGGTAAAAGCCTCTGAGACTGTCGTAGAAGTTCCCTTTCACGTACAGTGTGGATGCGAAAAGCCCCCACGAGCGCATCACGCTGTGAGGGCTTACAGTCGGCTTGCGACTCGTCAAAGTAAAGCAAGCACTGACATTATCGTAGTCGTAAGGCTATAAGATGTCATAACATTGCCTCTTTACGTCTGTAACGATTAGCTCCACAAGGTACTCTCTGAGGGGCTCACCTACTGCGTAGATACGGTCGGAGCACTCGTCCTCGATACCTGCCTGCCACTTGCTTAGCTCGGGGTGATTTTGAGCTAGTTGCATAGATTCTTCCGTTTCTATTGAGATGATTTCATCAAGTAAGGCGTTATATCGCTTGATGATACTAGCGATATGTGTAGATTTTTCTGTGATTAAAATGCTCTGCTCGTTTTGTGTCTTAGCTGGATGGTTGTCTGGGTTATATGACATAGATGTTTGGTATAAAAGAGAATACTCGCCTGTCCTGCTGCCAAAACTCCCAGGGGAGGTTTTGTGCGCCATTATAGCTAACACACAGGGGGTGAGTATCCATTTATTGGACTCTTTGATATACTTCAAGCGGGATGTGAAAATAGCCCTCAACCTGCGTAGTGGTGAGAGCTTTATCCTGCTCTCTAGGAGTTTTGACACCGCAAAGATGGAGAAAGAATTCGATCTGAGCAAACATTCTATTACCTTTGTCGTGAAAACTGTTCTGCCAATCGGCTAATTCCTATTTTGAGGTGCTGGGGGAGAAAGCCACCCACAAAAAACTAACT
>OGPS01002019.1_pt1 | contig 13572 bp, 10 predicted proteins | sample 1552931 | NCBI WGS metagenome assembly OGPS01 (sample SAMEA2580252, study PRJEB22360) | human gut metagenome | biome: human gut; feature: human-associated habitat; material: faeces | place: Denmark | collected 2008/2010 | reverse complement strand
CCCGGGAAGACGAACCGTCCGCCCATCGCGGGGCACGTCAGCTCGCTGACCTCGCCGTCGGCTCCCTCGTAGTTCTTGCGGCCGTAGCCGGTGACAAAGGCGCAGGCCATATCTGCCCGGGTCAGGCCGCTGGTCTGCCACAGCTGCGCCAGCGCCTCCTCCGGCCCGCCGGTGCCCAGGCCGCCGGTTTGGAGGCTGTTGGCCACCAGCTCTTTTCCGTCTTTAAGAACGGCGCACTTGGAAGTGGTGCTGCCGATGTCGATACCTAAGGTGTACATGGGGTCCTCCCTATTCTGTGCGATCGGGCAGAAATACCCTCTCCCGCGGTGCGGAGATACTGCGCGCCGCACTGGTCTTACCAGTTTACTTATATTATACGGGTTTGTGAAATTTGCGTCAATTATGCGAATTGCCAAAGAAATAACAATTATTTGTGCATTGTACCGAGCCGCACTTTAAATGATTAAATCTTTCCGGATTTTTCCTGGACAATGTTGCGTTTTCTTTGGAAACTCGTCATGGCAGTATGGGAAAGCCGCATGGCGCGCTCGCGCCATGCGGCTTTCTGCGGTTCACGGCTCCAGGTCGTGTTTGTCCAGCTTCATGTTCCGGTAGGCCTTGGGCAGGCCGGGGGCGATGAGGGGAAAGGTGTTCTCCGTGTCAGACGTGGGCTGAATGTTATAGGTGCCGTACATATTCACCAGGTCGAAGCTGCTGCGCGGTACGCCGGGAAAGTGGTGGACGTCCGGTGTAGCGTCATAGGGAAAGCCCTCCCGGCTGCGCTTGCGTTTGGGCATAAAAATCACCTCCGGCCTTAGTATGGCCGGAGGCGGTGGGTTTATGAGCTTCAGCGGTAGACCTCCGCGTCGAAGTCGCGGACGATCTCGTCCCGCTTCTCGTCGCGGACGCAGACCAGATTTGTCTCGTCAAAGGCCAGGCGCATGGCGAAATCCTTGGCCTCGTAAATATCGTTTGTCTCGAAGAAGTCGCGATAGGCCTCCTCCGGCTCGTGGCTCTTGCGCCAGACAACGTGAAAACGCATAGACACTCCTCCTGTAAAATGGGGGTAATTTTTAGTATACCCCCGCCGGAAGCAAAAAGCAACGGTGGGTTTTGCCAAAAAACACAGTCAAAGTTCGTCACATTTTCCCCCGGGAAAGTTGTGATTTCTTCTTTCCCTGCCCCACAAGATATTGTATAATAGCAGACGATATTTTGGAGAGACAGAGGTGGATCAGGGTGAAGATCGGATTTGACAACGAAAAGTACCTGCAATTACAGGCGGAGCACATCACGGCGCGGCGCGCCCAGTTCGGCGGCAAGCTGTATCTGGAGTTCGGCGGCAAGCTGTTTGACGATTACCACGCCTCCCGTGTGCTGCCGGGGTTCCAGCCGGACAGCAAGATACGGATGCTGCAGACGCTGAAGGACGACGTGGAGATCGTGGTGGCCATCTGCGCCGGGGACATCGAGAAGAACAAGATGCGCGGCGACCTGGGCATCAGCTACGACGTGGACGTGCTGCGGCTGATCGACGTATTCCGGGGGCTGGGCTTCTATGTGGGCAGCGTGGTCATCACCCAGTACGCCGGCCAGCCGGCGGCGGACGCCTTTATCAAGCGGCTGAGTGCCCTTGGCGTGAAGAGCTATAAGCACTATCCCATCGCCGGGTATCCCTCGGACGTGGCGCACATCGTGTCCGACGAGGGCCTGGGCAAGAACGAATATATCGAAACAACGCGGCCGCTGATCGTGGTGACGGCCCCCGGCCCCGGCAGCGGCAAGATGGCCACCTGCCTGAGCCAGCTGTACCACGACAATCGGCGGGGCATCCGGGCGGGCTACGCCAAGTACGAGACGTTCCCCATCTGGAACCTGCCACTGAAGCACCCGGTGAACCTGGCCTATGAGGCGGCCACGGCGGACCTGAATGACGTGAACATGATCGACCCGTTCCACCTGGAGGCCTATGGCAAGACCACGGTGAATTACAACCGGGACGTGGAGATCTTCCCGGTGCTGGCGGCCATGTTCCGGATGATCCAGGGCGAGTGCCCCTACAAGTCCCCCACGGACATGGGCGTGAACATGGCGGGCTTCGCCATCGTGGACGACGCGGTGTGTCAGGAGGCCAGCCGGATGGAGATCCTGCGCCGGTACTATACCGGATGCGTAGATCGGGCCAAGGGCCAGGCGGACGAGTGCGTGGTGCGGAAGCTGGAGCTGGTGATGCAGCAGGCCGGCGTGACGCCGGACATCTGCCCGGCGGTGGCGGCCTCGCTGGAAAAGGCGGAGGCCACCGGCAAGCCGGCGGGCGCCATGGTGCTGCCGGACGGCAGCGTGGTGACGGGGCGGACCTCTCCCCTGCTGGGCGCGTCGGCGGCGCTGCTGCTGAACGCGCTGAAGAAGATGGCGGGCATTGACCACAAGCTGGACCTGATCCCCTCGTCGGTGATCGAACCTATCAGCGCCATGAAAACCGGCTGCCTAGGCCACCGAAATCCCCGGCTGCACTCGGACGAGGTACTGATCGCGCTGGCGATCTCCGGTCTGACGAACCCCCTGGCGGCCATGGTACAGGCGCAGCTGAAGAACCTGCGGGGCTGCGAGGCCCATTTCTCGGTCATCATCTCCGAGGAGGACGCCAAGCTGTATAAGCGGCTGGGCATCAACGTCAGCTGCGAGGCGAAATATGAGGTCAAGAGCCTGTATCACAAGTAAATAAGCGTCTGTGCCCGCGCCGTGCGCGGGCACAGCTTTCTGAAAGGAGCACATATGCAGAGCATCGCACAGATATTGGCATCGGAGCTGGGCCAGCCGGTCCAGTACGTGGAAAACGTTATCGCGCTGCTGGACGAGGGCAGCACCATTCCGTTCATCGCCCGCTACCGCAAGGAACAGCACGGCTCCATGGACGACACCACCCTGCGGAAGCTGGAGGACCGGCTGCAATACCTGCGGAACCTGGACAAGCGGCGGCAGGAGGTCAAGTCCGCCATCGAGGGACAGGGCAAGCTGACCGATGCGCTGGCGGCGGCCATCGACAGCGCCGCCACGCTGGCGGAGGTGGAGGACCTGTACCGTCCCTACAAGCAAAAGCGGCGCACCCGCGCCACGGTGGCCCGGGAGAAGGGGCTGGAGCCTCTGGCGCAGCTGCTGCTGGCGCAGGAGAAGGACTGTCCCGCGTCGGAGGCAGCCGCACAGGCGTACATCGATCCGGAGAAGGGCGTGGAGACCGCGGCCGACGCATTGCAGGGCGCCAACGACATCATCGCGGAGATCATCAGCGACGACGCGGACATCCGCAAGGCACTGCGGGGCCTGCTGATGCGGCAGGGACAGCTGAGGAGCCTTGCCGCCACGGAGGAGGACAGCGTGTACCGGCTGTACTACGACTTTGAACAGGCCATTCCCAAGCTGGCGGGGCACCAGATCCTGGCCATCAACCGGGGCGAAAAAGAGGGGCTGCTCTCCGTCACGGTATTGCTGGACCGGGAGGCCGCGCTGCCGGCACTGCGGCGGGCGGTGGTAAAGCCCGGCTCGGCGGCCATGGAATTCATCAAGGCCGCCTGTGAGGACGCCTATGACCGGCTGATCTATCCGTCGCTGGAGCGCGAGGCGCGGTCCGCCCTGACGGACAGCGCCAACGAGGGCGCTATCGGACAGTTCGCGCTGAACCTGAAGCCGCTGCTGCTCCAGCCGCCGGTAAAGGGCCACGTGACCATGGGGCTGGACCCCGGCTATGCCCACGGGTGCAAGGTGGCGGTCATCGACGGCACCGGCAAGGTGCTGGACACCACGGTGGTCTACCCCACCTACGGCGAGCGCCAGAAGCGGGAGGCCATCGCCAAGCTGACGGCCCTGTGCAAAAAGCACGGTGTGGCGCACATCGCCATCGGCAACGGCACCGCCAGCCGGGAGACAGAGCAGATGACGGTGGAGATGCTGCGGGGCCTTCCGGGCGTCAGCTATATGATCGTCAACGAGGCGGGCGCGTCGGTGTACTCCGCCGGCAAGCTGGCGGCGGAGGAGTTCCCGGACTACGACGTGAACCTGCGCTCGGCCATCTCCATCGCCCGGCGGTTACAGGACCCGCTGGCGGAGCTGGTGAAGATCGACCCCAAGGCCATCGGCGTGGGGCAGTACCAGCACGATATGCCGCAAAAGCGGCTGGACGAGGCACTATGCGGCGTGGTGGAGGACTGCGTCAACGCCGTGGGTGTTGACCTGAACACCGCCAGCGCCAGCCTGCTGGGCTATGTATCCGGGCTGAACGGCACCACGGCGAAGAACATCGTGGCGTACCGGGAGGCCAACGGCGCCTTCCCGGACCGGAAGCGCCTTTTGAAGGTTCCGAAGCTGGGCCCTAAGGCCTATGAGCAGTGCGCGGGCTTTTTGCGGGTGCCGGAGAGCAAAAACGTGCTGGACAACACCGGCGTACACCCGGAGAGCTATGGGGCGGCGGAGAAGCTGCTGGCCCTGTGCGGCTGCGGCGACGAAGACGTGCGCCGGGGTGCGGTAGACGGATTGATGCGGAAGGTGCAGGCCATGGGCGAGGCAAAGGTAGCCGAAGAGATCGGCGTGGGCGTGCCCACACTGCGTGACGTGGTGAAGGAGCTGATGAAGCCCGGACGCGACCTGCGGAGCGACCTGCCGGCGCCCATCCTCCGCACCGATGTGCTGGACATGAAGGACCTGAAGCCCGGCATGGTGCTCACCGGCACGGTACGGAATGTCATCGACTTCGGCGTATTCGTGGACATCGGCGTGCATCAGGATGGGCTGGTACACATCTCGCAGGTGTGCAGCAGGTTCATCAAGCACCCCTCCGAGGTGGTGGCCGTGGGCGACATCGTGAAGGTGCTGGTGCTGGACGTGGACGAGAAAAAGCATCGCATCAGCCTGTCCATGAAGCAGGTGAAGGAGTAAAAAAGAAACCGCCCTCCAGGGCGGTTTCTTTTTTATGCGTCTTTTACTCGATGACGGGGAGCTTTTTGACCACGGCGGCGCAGCGGGGGCACAGGTCGGGGTGCTCGCTGTCGCTGCCCACGGTGGGCAGGACCTTCCAGCAGCGGGCGCACTTGGCACCGCTGGCGGGGCGAACGGCCACCTTCTGCTCCGCGTCCACGTCCACGCGGACCTGGGAGACGATAAACAGATCGGCCACCTGGGCGGCGTCCATGGATGCCAGGAAGCCATCCTCCGGCGTAACGGTCAGGTCCACCTCAGCCTCCAGGCTCTTGCCGATGGTCTTGTCGGCACGGGCAGTCTCCAGCGCGCCGTTGACGGCGGTGCGGAGGGCGGCAATACGGGCCCAACGGGCCATCTCGTCCTCGGAGAGGGCGTAGCCGTTGTAGGGCAGCACCATCTCGTTGAACAGGACGTTGCGCGCGTCATCGCAGGAGCGATGGGGCATGGCCAGCCAGATCTCATCGCAGGTAAAGGCCAGAATGGGGGCAAACAGACGGGTCATAGCGTCCAGGATCAGGAACAGGGCGGTCTGGGCGCTGCGGCGGGAGAGGCCCTCGGCCTCGTCGCAGTAGAGGCGGTCCTTGAGAATATCGAAGTAGAAGGAGCTCAGGTCCACCACGCAGAAGTCGTTGATCATGTGGGACACCACATGGAACTCGTAGTTGTCGTAGGCGGCATAAGCCTTGGTCAGCAGGTCGTTCAGGCGGGTGATGGCCCACTTGTCCAGGGGCAGCATGTCGGCCGGCTCCACCAGATGATCGGCGTCGAAGCCGGTCAGGTTATCCAGGCAGAACTTGGCGGTATTGCGGAACTTCAGGTAGTTCTGGCTCAGCTGCTTGAAGATCTCGTCGGAGCAGCGGACATCCACGTGGTAGTCGGAGCTGCCGGCCCACAGACGCAGCAGATCGGCGCCGTACTTGTTGAAGATCTCGGCGGGGTCCATGCCGTTGCCCAGGGACTTGTGCATGGCCTTGCCCTCGCCGTCCACGGTCCAGCCGTGGGTGACGCACTCCTTGAACGGTGCGCCGCGGCCCAGAGCGCCCACGGCCACCAGCAGGGAGGACTGGAACCAGCCGCGATACTGATCCAGGCCCTCGATGTACATGGTGGCAGGCCAGAAGCCCTGATCGCGCTCCATGGCGGCAAAGTGGGTGGAGCCGGAGTCGAACCAGCCGTCCAGCGTGTCCGTCTCCTTATCAAAGCCGGCGGCCTTGCCGCAGTGGGGGCAGGTGAAGCCCTTGGGCAGGATGTCGGCGGCGTCTCTGTCGAACCAGGCGTTGGAGCCCTCCTTCTCGAACAGCTGTGCCACGGCCTCGATGCTCTCGGGGGTGCAGACGGGCTTGCCGCAGTCCTTGCAGTAGAACACGGGGATCGGCAGGCCCCAGCGGCGCTGGCGGCTGATGCACCAGTCGGTGCGCTCCAGGATCATGGAGCGCATACGGTCCTTGCCCCAGGCGGGCACCCAGCGCACGTCCTCGCAGGCGGCGATGGCCTCGTCCTTGAAGCTGTCCACGGAGCAGAACCACTGGGGGGTGGCGCGGAAGATGATGGGCTGCTTACAGCGCCAGCAGTGGGGGTAGCTGTGGACGATGTCCTCGCTGGCGAACAGAGTGCCGTTGTCCTTCATATCCTGCAGGATGACGGGGTTGGACGCATCGGTGGTCATGCCCTCGTACTTGCCGGCGTAGGCGGTGTGCTTGCCCTGATCGTCCACGGGCACCACCATGTCCATGCCGTAGCGCTTGCAGGTCACATAGTCGTCGGCGCCGAAGCCGGGTGCGGTGTGGACGCAGCCGGTACCGGAGTCCATGGTGACGTAATCCGCCAGCACCAGGCGGGAGGTCTTGGGCAGGAAGGGATGGTCGGCCAGCATGTTCTCGAAGAAGGAGCCGGGGTGCGTCTCCACGATCTCGTAGCAGTCAAAGCCGCCGATCTTCATGACCTTTTCGACCAGTGCCTCGGCCATGATGTACATCTCGCCGTTGGGCGCCTTGACCACGGCGTAGCTCTCGTCGGGGTGCAGGGCGATGGCCAGGTTGCCGGGCAGGGTCCAGACGGTGGTGGTCCAGATCACGAAGTACAGCTTGCTGTGGTCCAGATGGCCCAGCTTGCCCTGATCGTCGTGCATGGGGAACTTGACATAGACGGTGGTGCAGGGATCATCCTTATACTCGATCTCCGCCTCGGCCAGGGCCGTCTCGTCGTGGGGGCACCAATACACGGGCTTCAGGCCCTTGTAGATGTGACCGTTCTGGTACATTCTGCCGAACACACGGACCTCCTGGGCCTCGAAGCCGGGATCCATGGTCTTGTAGGGGTGCTCCCAGTCGCCCACCACGCCCATGCGCTTGAAGCCGTCGCGCTGGACATCGATGTAGTGGTCGGCAAACTCATGGCAGGCGCTGCGGAACTCAGAGACGCTCATGGCCTTGTGGTTCAGCTTGTTCTGCTTGATGATGGCGGACTCGATGGGCATACCGTGGTTGTCCCAGCCGGGGATATAGGGGGTATAGTAGCCGCGCATCGCGTACATGCGGGTGATAAAGTCCTTCAGGGACTTGTTCAGAGCGTGGCCCATGTGCAGCGCGCCGTTGGAGAACGGAGGGCCGTCGTGGAGGGAGAACAGAGGCTTGCCCTCGTTCTTCTTCAGCAGCTCATTGTAAAGGTCCAGCTCTTCCCAGTGCTTCAGCATCTCCGGCTCGCGGGCGGGCAGGCCGGCGCGCATGGGAAAGCCGCTTTTGGGCATATTCAGTGTCTTCTTGTACTCCATGTTGCTTCTCCTTTATCTGAATAGTTTTGAAAACAAAATAAAAAGCGCCTTTGTCTCGTTCAAGAGACAAAGGCGCGGAAAAACGTCCTCTGCGGTACCACTCTCGTTGCCGCCGGGGCGGCCACTCATCCCCCACGGAATGGGGCGGGGAGAAGGTAACGGCTCCCTTGCCGTCCGCGCTTACTCGGCGAGCTTTCAGGCGGATGCTCCGGGGTGATGTTCGGTGTCCCTGTCCCGTCCGCCTTGCACCAAACGGCGGCTCTCTTCGCGTGGACATGAGGCACGGCCTGTCCCCTTCATCGCAGCTTTCAATATTGCTGACAATGTAGCACGGTTTTGAAAAAATGTCAAGAGGAAAGCGGAAAAAGGCGGCACACAGCCGCCTTTTTCAGTTAAATTATCCGATAATCCCGCTGGGCCAGGGCCTGCTCCCGGCGTATTTTCTGGGTAGCCAGCGCCTCCTCCAGGGCCACGATGATGCTGTTGGACACCAGAAAGCCGCGGGGCGTCAGGCGCCAGCCGTTCTCCGTTCGGGCGGCCAGACCCGTGCGCTCATACTGCACGAACAGATCCTCCATGGGCTGGAACCGCTGGCGGTAGGTCGTCTCGAAATACCGGCGGTCGATGCCCTCCGCCGTGCGGAGGGACAGCATGACGTACTCGTAATCCCGGGTCAGCGTAGCGTCGGACTCGGACTCCGACAGGATCAGGCGACCGCTTATGTAGCTGTCCAGGTCCCGGACGTAGGCGTAGCGCACGCCGCCGAAGTCGGAGTAGGCGCCGGGGCCGAAGCCGGCATACTCCTCCATGTGCCAGTATTTCAAATTGTGGCGGGAGGCAAAGCCCGGCTTGGCGAAGTTGGATATCTCGTACTGCTCATAGCCGTTCTGCGCCAGAACCGTGACGGCGTAGAGATACATATCCGCCTGGGCATCGTCGTCCGGAAAGCACTCGCTGTCCCGGCGGTCATACAGGGGCGTGCCGGGCTCCAGCTTCAGGCCGTAGCAGGAGATATGCTCCGGGGCCAGGGCGATGACGGCGGCGAGGGTGTCCTCCCACTGCTGCATGGTCTGGCCCGGCAGGCCATAGATCAGGTCCATACTGAGGTTTTTGAACCCGGCCTTCCGCACGGCGGCCACGGCCTCCTGCACCTGGGCAAAGGTATGGATGCGGCCGATGGCGCGAAGCAGGCCGTCATCCGCCGACTGAACGCCCAGAGATATCCTGTTGAAGCCCGCCCGACGCAGCGCACGCAGGGCCTTGACGTCACAGGCGGAGTCCGGGTTGGCCTCCAACGTGATCTCGGCGTCGCGGGCCACAGGGCAGCGCTTGCGGAGGGTCCGCAGCAGCTTTGTCAGGCGGTCCGGTCCCAGATAGCTGGGGGTACCGCCGCCGAAGTACACCGTGTCCACCCGATGGGCAGCAGTGCGGGGCGCGACCTCCTCGATATGGCGCAGCAGGGCGGCGGTATAGGCGTCCATCTTCTCCTCGCTGCGGGGCAAAGAGTAAAAGTCGCAGTAGGCGCATTTCTGGCGGCAGAAGGGGATGTGGATATAGAGCCCGAGAGGGGCTTTTTCTTTCTGCATATCAGCGTACCTGAGGCGGCAGTATGGTCACAGCGCCGTAAAAGCAGTTGACCTTGCAGCTGCGGCAGCCGATGCAGTCATCTTGACGGACCTCATAATAGCCGTCCGGCCGCAGGTCGATGCACTTCATGGGGCAGAACATGGCGCACCAGCCGCAGCCAGTGCAGCTCACCGGGTCGATCACCGCCAGCTGGACCGCCTTGCGCCCGAAGGGATGGGCAGGGTCGTGCATAACTGACGCCCTCCTTTCCTGAGATCACCGTATTATTATAGCCGTTTTCATGAGTTTTGACAAGTATAGCCGCGGCGGAAGCGGCACATATTACCGGCGAAAGGATGTGATGGCGTGACACCTAAGGAATATGACGCGCTGGTACGGCAGCTGTCGCCCAGCTCACCCATCGGCAAGGACACGGCGCTGGCCTTTGTCGTCGGCGGTGGGATCTGCACACTGGGACAGCTGATCGCCAACGGCTGGCAGGCGCTGGGGCTGACGCAGCAGGAGGCGGCCTCCGCCACCTCGGTAACGCTGGTGTTCCTGTCGGTGCTGCTGACGGCGCTGGGGCTGTACCACCGGCTGGCGCGGTACGCCGGGGCAGGCACGCTGGTGCCCATCACCGGCTTCGCCAACGCCGTAGCCTCGCCGGCCATCGACTTCCGGGCGGAGGGCATCGTCACCGGCACGGCGGTCAAGATGTTCACTGTGGCCGGGCCGGTGATCGTGTTCGGCACAGCCGCCAGCGTGGTGTACGGGCTGGTGCTGTATCTGCTGGGGTAGGGCGGCTGCCCGCGTACTGTCTCCTCGGCGGGAAAGCAAAAAAATGAGAGCACCCTGGGGGTGCTCTCATTTATTCTGCATTTCAGATGTACTGCTTCATGCCCTCGGTGGCGGTGTCCTCGTCCGCGCTGATGGTGACGGTGAACTTCACGCCATTCTCCTCGCTGAAGCGGTCCAGCCAGTGAAGGAACGTCTCTACCGCCTGCAGGTCGTTGCTGCCGGCGATCTTGCAGAGATTATCCACGAACACATGGGAAATATCGTAATTGCCCGCGTACATACCGCACAGGAATCCGCGCAGGCAGTCAAAAGAATCCACATTATACTCGCCGGCGTTGACCAGACGGACGTTGTAGCTGACGTCGTAGGTCATATCGCCCTTAGGCTCGATGCACACGACACTTCCGGTCTCGGACTCCACACTGGTGTGGATGAGCTCGATGAGCTGCTTGGTCTTACCGGCACCGTTGGCACCCATGATCAGTCTAACCATAAGAAATCACTCCTTTGTCATTGGTGGTTTCCACCTGAGTACAGCATACCATACCGGTGGAAAAATAGCAATGCAGAAAAAGTAAACTTATTTTTGGGCACTTTTACTTTTCCAGCTTCCCCAGCAGCGTCTGCCGCAGGTCCTCATACCCCGGCTTGCCCAGCAGGGCGAACATATTTTTCTTATAGGCCTCCACGCCGGGCTGGTCAAAGGGGTTCACGTCCAGCAGGTAGCCGGACAGGCCGCAGGCGTACTCAAAGAAGTAGATCAGCCCGCCCAGGGTCTGCTCATTGACGGAGCCGGTCCGCAGCGTCACGTTGGGCACGCCGCCCTCCACATGAGCCAGCAGCGTACCGTCCATGGCCTGCTGGCGGATAAAGTCCATGCTCTTGCCCGCTAGGAAGTTCAGGCCGTCGCCGTTGCCCTCGTCATAGGGCACGGGGTTTTCGTTTTGAGAGGGGCCGAAGCGCACCACCGTCTCGAACAGGTGGCGCTCACCCTCCTGGATGTACTGGCCCATGGAGTGCAGGTCGGCGGTAAACTCCACACTGGCGGGAAACAGGCCCTTGTTCTCCTTGCCCTCGCTCTCGCCGTACAGCTGTTTCCACCACTCGGACATAAAGCGGAAGCAGGGCTCATAGGCCGCCAGCAGCTCGATCTTCTTCCCCGTGCGGTACAGCTCATACCGGGCGCCGGCATACTGCCAGGCGGGGTTGGCGTTCATGTCCGCCAGGGCACATTCGCGCATCATATCCGCCGCACCGGCCATCAGCGCGTCGATATCGATGCCGGCCACAGCAATGGGCAGCAGACCCACGGCCGTGAGCACACTGTACCGTCCGCCGATGTTGTCCGGCACCACGAACTCCTCGTAGCCCTTATCGTCGGCCAGGCCCTTCAGGGCCCCCTTGTGGGCGTCGGTGGTGGCATAGATGCGCCGGGCGGCCTCCTCCGGGCCGTACTTCTTCTCCAGCAGCTCACGGAAAAAGCGGAAGGCCACGGCGGGCTCCGTGGTGGTGCCGGACTTGGAGATAACGTTCACGGAGAAGTCCACGCCGTCCACCAGCTCCATCACCTCGGTCAGCGCGTCGGAGCTGAGGCCGTTGCCGATAAAGTAGATGTTGGGTGTGTCCTTCTTCTTCAGGTTGTAGTTGGGCGAGCGCAGGCATTCGATGACGCCCCGGGCACCCAGGTAGGAACCGCCGATACCGATGACCACCAGCGCCTGGGAGTCGGACTGTATTTTCTTCGCCGCCGCCTTGATGCGGGCAAATTCCGCCTTGTCATAGTCCTCCGGCAGACGCACCCAGCCGGTAAATTCGCCGCCGGCGCCATCACCATTTTGCAGATGGTCATGGGCGATACGCAGGCGGGGGGACAGTGCGGCCTCGTAGGGCAGTGGGATAAAGCTGCGGATATTTTGCAGATCGACCTGTATCATGTTAAAACCTCCTCGTCGGTGCAATGCAACTATTTGCCCTATCGTACAACGTTTCCGGGGAAAATACAAGGGGAAAAACGGGACTTTCCCCCGCTTTTCCCCTTTCCGCTACGCCAAGAACACCGCCTGCTTCAAAAGATCGGTGAACATCCGGCCCCAGCTGCGCCCCGGAACGCTCTCCGCCGCCAGAATGGGCACCGCCAGCACCTCCGTATCGCCGCTGCACAGGGTCAGCGTGCCCACCTGCTGGCCCTGCTGTATCGGGGCCGCCAGCGTCTCCGGCAGGTCCACCCGATACTCCAGCGACGATGCCTGCGCCTTCTCCACCACAGCGGTAACGCCCGTCTCCGGCAGCGTCAGGCTTACCTGCTCCGCCTCCCCCATGGTCACCGGCAGGGCGGGCAGCGGCTCCCCCCGCCCCGCGGGGGCCCCCGGGATATGGACGGCCGGGAGTACCGCCTCCAGCTCCTCCGGCGCGGCGGAGACCAGCGTATAGGCGGAGAATCCGTAATTCAGCAGCGCCTTGGCGTCGGTATTCCGCTTGTCGGACGTCTCCCCCTTCATGACCACCGCGATCAGCTCCATGCTCTCGCGCTCCGCCGTGGCGCTGATGCAGTAGCCTGCGGAGGCGGTGTAGCCGGTCTTCAGCCCCGTGGCGCCGTCGTACCAGCGGATGAGCTTGTTTGTATTGGCCAGATCAAAGGTGCCGTTTCGGATGCTGTCCGTCCATATGGTGGTGAAATTGCGGATGTCCGGGTGCTTTGTCAGCAGCTCGCGGCTCATAAGGGCAATGTCATAGGCGCTGGTAACGTGGCCCGCCGCCGTCAGGCCGGTGGGATTGGCAAAATGGGTATCGTCCATCCCCAGCCCCCTGGCGCGGTTATTCATCTGCTCCACGAACAGCTCCGTCACACCGGCGACCTTCTCCGCCAGCGCCACCGCCGCGTCGTTGCCGGAGGACACGCACACGCATTTCAGCAGCTCCTCCACGGTGATCTGCTCGCCCTCCGCCAGAAAGACCTGGCTGCCGCCCATGCCGGCGGCGTTGGCCGACACCGTCACCACGTCATCATAGGCCAGCGCGCCGCTGTCGATGGCGTCCATGGTCAGCAGCAGTGTCATGATCTTGGTGACGCTGGCCGGCTCCAGCTTCTCATGCTCGTTTTGGGCGAACAGCATCTGTCCCGTGGTCTTTTCCATCAGCACCGCGGCGCGGGAGGTCAGCGGCAGGTCCACCGCCCCGGCGTGTACCGGCAGCACAGCGGTGATGCACAGCGCCGCCAGCAGCGCTGTCAGTTTTCGTTTCATAGCGTCCCCTCCAGGCTTTTTTCTATGGGTATGCGGCGGGACAAGGCGTTCATGCCCTTTCGACACAATTTTCGGTTGCAAAACCGCCGCCGGTATGCTACAATAACCCGGTAAGTAAATCGCAGGGTTGGTATATCGGTATTACAGCGGCTTCCCAAGCCGTTAAGGCGGGGTCGACTCCCGTACCCTGCTCCAAGTGAATGAACCCCGTTTTTCGAACATTTT
>OGPS01002018.1_pt1 | contig 13580 bp, 9 predicted proteins | sample 1552931 | NCBI WGS metagenome assembly OGPS01 (sample SAMEA2580252, study PRJEB22360) | human gut metagenome | biome: human gut; feature: human-associated habitat; material: faeces | place: Denmark | collected 2008/2010 | reverse complement strand
GGAGTCCCGCCGTGCGTGCACGGCCGCGGCGCGCTTCGCCGCCGACCCGTTCGACGCGCCTCGCCCCGCCACCGACGCCGTCGCCCATGGCGTGGTCATGCCCGGTATGGATATCACGCTGAAATCGCTGAAGAACCCGTTCCTGTTCCGTCTCGCGGACGGACGATTCGCCATCGCCGCGACCCGTACCGCCCGCGGCGGTGAACCGGATGGTTCCGAACGGTCGGCATTCCTGCTCGCCATCAGCGATGATCTGACGGCGTTCGACCAGCGGGGGCTGGTGCTGTTGCGCACCACCGGTGGGGTCAATCGCCCGTCCGTCTCTTTCGACGCCGCGGACGCGTGCTACGTCGTCTCCTGGACCGGTGACGATGGCAAGGCACGCACCGCGCGGACGGCCGATATCGTAGCCGCCGCCGGTTCGGGCAGGCCGCTTGATGTCGTGGAATCGGCGTCGTCGCAGCCGTTGCGTCAGACCGGGGATTGCGGCATTCCGAACGCCGTCGTCGGCAACAGCATCGCCATCAGTGAGCCGGAGGCCGAGCGCCTGATCGAGCGCTTCGGCCGCATCCGCAATACCGGAACGTCCGTGCCCGCCCAGCGAATCGATGCGGGCCTGCATGGTGAGGATGCCCGGAATGCGGTTCTGGCCTTGGCCGCAACCCGTGCGGAACTGTCATACAGCGACGGTTCGCAGGCCACGCGCGCGGTGGATTGGAACATGGCCCAGCTTGAGGCCATCGGCCAGGAGGCCTCCGAGGGAACGTTCAAGGCCGGCCAGACCCGTACCGTCGAAGGTGTGATCCGCCAGAGCGTCTATCCGGTGCCGTTCGCGGTGGAGCGCGCCGATCCATCGGTGTTCGCGTGGGATTTCAATGGCAAGCCGATGTTCATGTTCATCGCCACCGATGACACCGACGGCAATTGCGTGGATCCGAACGACGGTAGAACCCATATGCCGCTGCGCATCGCCGACTCCATCGAAGCGCTTTCCGACGCCGCGGGTGGACGGGCCAAGGAGATCGATCTGCTCGCATGCGGCGATCTCAATAGCGAAGATCGTCCGATGACCGGCTGCTTCTGGGCGCCGGAACTGCATGTGATCGGCGGCAAGCTGTCGGTCCTGTTCATGCCCTGCTTCGATGGGCCGCGCGTCAATCCCGACGGCACCCCCAACGATCGTGCCGGCAAACCGGACATGTGGACCGGCAGCTGCCACATCATGCAGCTCAAGCAGCATTCCGACGGCACGGATTTTGATCCGCGCGAGCCGGAGAACTGGACGGTGCCCGAGCCTATCCTCGACCCGGATGGCGAGACGCTCAATCCAATCCAGCGCATTTCGCTTGACATGACCGTGCTGTGCGATTCAGGCCGCTGGTACTACGCATGGCAGCAGGTCGGCAGCATCTGGATCGCCAGCTTTGACCCGGCTCGTCCGGCGAGGCTCACCAGCAAGCCGAAGCAGATCGTCGTGCCGGAATTCGCATGGGACAACATGATCGCCGAAGGACCGAACGCCATCGTGCATGACGGAACGATTTTCCTGATCTACTCGGGCTCGCTGGTCGGCATCGACTACACGACCGGCTTGGTCACCGCCCCGGCCGGACAGGGAGCCGATCTCACCGACGCCAGCGTATGGACGAAGCTCGATTATCCGCTGCAGAAGTCCGGCATGTACAACGGGCGTTGGCAGCTCGGCACCGGCCACGGCATGTGGTCGCATGACGAGGACGGCAACCTCATCTACGTGTTCCACAACGCCGAATACGAGCACGGCCGCTATGGTGGCCGCGACGCCCAAGTGCGCCGCGTGCATTGGTCCAAGGAGGGCATGCCCATCCTGGATATGCAAACGGCGGAGGAGCTTGACCCCGACTATGCTGGTGTAACGATGGAGGTTGGTTTCTTCGATGCCGACTGAGTCCGCTGAATGACAAAAGGGGTATATATGCCGAAGCGAACGGGGGGAAACGGCGAGCATGTCGTGACCATGCGTGAGGTGGCCAAGGCGGCCGGTGTGTCGATCAAAACCGTCTCCAACGTGGTCAACGACTACGAATTCGTCTCGCAGGCCACGCGCGACAAGGTTAACAAAGCCATCGCGGAACTGGGATACACGGTGAACGTGTCGGCACGCAATCTGCGTCGAGGGCAGACCGGCATCATCGGCTTGGCCATTCCCGATCTGCAGATGCCGTATTTCGCGCAGCTGTCATCGCTGGTCATCGAAGAAGCGAAGAAAGTCGGTCTGCGCGTGATCGTGGAGCCGACGCAATATTCGCGCGATGGCGAGTTGGAAGCGCTGCACGGGTCCCAGCAGACGATGATCGACGGCCTGATCTACAGCCCATTGGAGCTTGGGCAGGATGACGTCGAGCAGCTGAAGGTCGATTATCCGCTTGTGCTGGTTGGCGAACGCATCTTCACCGACCAGGTGGATCACATCGCCACCGAGAACGTGGAAGGCGCGAAGCGGGCCACGCAGTATCTACTGACGACCGGTTGCCGCCGCGTGGCCGTGGTCGGTGTGCACCCGGGGGAGAAAGTCGGTTCCGCCGCGCTGCGCTACCAAGGGTATCTTGAGGCACTGGAGGAGGCCGGCGTCGAATTCGACGATCGGCTGGTCGTCGAATCGGGCATGTGGCATCGTAGTGACGGCGTGAGGGCCATGAACGCGTTGTTGGATTCCGGCGTCGAAGTCGATGGCGTCGTCGCGCTGAACGACATGCTGGCTTCCGGCGTGATGCACGCGATTCAGATGCACGGCTTGCACATTCCCGACGACATCTCCGTGGTTGGTTTCGACAATTCCGACGATTCACAGTACCTGTCGCCGGCGCTGACGTCGATCGCGCCGGGACTTGAGGCGGTAGCCCGTCTGTCGGTTAAGGTGCTCAAGGAGCGTATCGACGGCCGTGACCCGAATGCCGGCAAACCGGGGGGGAAGGTCTTCCGCAAGGTCGCATCGTCGCTGGTCGTGCGCCAATCCACCAAACTCCCCATCGATTCCCTCGTCCTCTGAGCTTTCGCTTGCCTTCCGGCAAGTTTCTCCCAGCGTGCGTACCCATTGAGTCGGCTCTTCCCCCAAGGTTCCGCCGCCGGGCATGGGCGCTCGGCCGTAAGCTTGGCCGAACGGCCTTGAGTGTGTCGAGCACCCATGACCGACGGCGGCACCGACATTGGCATGAATGGCGCAAACGATGGACGCCCATGCCCGGCGGCGGCACCGCATCCAAGCATCTTCTGACAATGACGCGCCCAAGTTGTTACAACGATGTAAGAATGATATATTCAACGTTGTAAATACTGGAACAACGGATTGGGAAGGACTAAACATGGTTGTTTACAACAATCCGATCGTGCTTCAGCGCGCAGACCCCTGGGTGCTCAAGGTTGACGGCGAGTATTATTTCACCGCCTCCGATCCGGAATACAACTGCATCGCCATCCGGCACGCGTCGAGCATCAACGATCTGCAGAAGGCTCCGGAGACGGTGGTGTGGCGCAAGCACGAATCCGGCCCGGCAAGCATCTACATCTGGGCCCCCGAACTACACCGCATCAATGGCGCATGGTATATCTACTTCGCAGGCGCCGCAACGGATTTCGAAGCATCCGGCCTGCCGACGCACCGCATGTTCGTGCTGGAGAACACCGACGACGATCCAACTTCCGACAACTGGGTGGAGAAGGGCCAGATCATCACCCCGATCGACTCCTTCGCACTTGACGCCACCACCGAGGTGATCGATGGCGTGCAGTACTTGGTATGGGCGCAGAAGGATCCTGCCATCGAAGGCAACTCCAATCTGTATATCGCCAAGATGGCCAATCCGTGGACGCTGGGCAGCGAGCCCGTCATGCTGACCAAGCCGGAATACGACTGGGAATGCATCGACTTCCTGGTCAACGAAGGACCGGCCTTCCTGTTCCATGAGAACAAGATCTACATCACGTATTCCGCCTCCGGCACCGGAGTTCCGTACGCCGTGGGGCTGTTGACCGCCGAGCGCGGCAGCGATCTGCTGGACAAGGCCTCCTGGACTAAGAGCCCGGTGCCGGTGTTTAAGACCTGCGCCGAGAACGGTCAGTATGGTCCGGGCCACAATTCATTCACCAAGTCCGAGGACGGCACCGAGGACCTGATGATTTACCACTGCCGCAACTACACGGAAATTAAGGGCGATCCGCTGTTCGACCCGAATCGCCACGCGCGTGTCGGTGTGGTCAAGTGGACCGCCGACGGTCCGGATTTCGGCGTGCCGGAACCTGATAATCTGTGGACCCCCACTACCGCGGACGTGTTGCCCGCTGATGGTGGCCCGCTTGCGGGAACTCCGGCCGTAGGCCACTGAGGGGCGTGGCCGGAGGGGTCACCCCGTCTATAACCCCATCCATAAAGCTGGCTGTTGTCGTCGGCGTGTTACCGTTTGTACAACGATGAAAATAGCTGTATAATCAAAATTACAACGTTGCAAATGAGCAGGGAGGCTCAATCGAAAAGGATTCTTCCCATTCGGATTGCAACGAGGAGCGGTCCAGCGATGGTCCGTTGAGGAAAAGGAAGGAAACAATGTCTACATCCAGGCATCTTACCGGGTTGCGGCGCTTTGCCAAGGCTGCCGTAGCCGTGTGTGCGTCACTTGGACTTGTGCTTGCCGCCGGAGGCTGTGGTGCCTCTTCGGGTGAAAGCAAGACCATTTACTTCTGGAACAATCTGGTGGGCGATGACGGTCCTGCAATGCAGCGCATCGTCAAGGAATACAACGCCCAGAGCGATTACAAGGTCGTTTTCCAGCCGATGAACGGCGGCGATCTGACCACGAAGATCTATTCCGTGATGCAGACCGGCAAGAACATCCCCGACATCATCATCGGCGACCAGTTCCAGACCGCCGTTCTGCAGTCCCAAGGTCTGCTCGACACCATGGACGATTGGCAGAAGGTCGCCCCGGACCTCAAGGAGAGCAGCTTCCTGCCCGCCACTTGGAAGGGCGTCACCGTCAATGGCAAGGCCTACGGCATTCCGCTGTATCTGTACCAGATGGCCATCTACTACAACAAGGACCTGGTCAAGAAGTACAACCTGCAGTACATCCTCGACGACGGATTCGTCACCATCGACGAGATCAAGGACCTCAAGGGCAAGCTGCCCAAGGGCACCTACGCGCTGACTTACGGCAATCTGCCGTGGGCCTTCATGTCCCTGCTGTACGGCGCGGGCGGCACGCTTGAGAACGATATGGACGACCTGACCAAGGACGTGTGGCGCAAGCCCATGGAGAAGCTCAAGGAAGCGTACGACGCCGGTGTGATCGCCCCGATGGACGTCGACGGCGAGCAGGCGTTCGGTTCCGGCAAGGCCGTGTTCGCGCAGCTTGGCACGTGGGCGCAGGGCAATATGTCCAACACCTTGGGCGCCGACAAGATCGCGGAAGCCAACACCCTGCAGTACAGCGCCGACAATCCGGTGAACTTCTTCTACCAGTGCAACTGGATGCAGTTGAAGGATCCGCACCGCTCCGCGGCGAAATCCGCAGCCGCCGCCGACTTCGTCAAGTACGTGTACGAGCACTGGATGGATTGGTCTGAGGTCGGTTCCATCTCGCCGGCATACCGCGATCTGAACAACCCGGAGTACCAGAAGCTGATCCAGGCGTCCTTCACCAACAGCAAGAAGGAACGCGACTACATCAAGACCTCCAACTACCTCTACGGAGGCTATGCGACCGCTGGTTGGGGCACATACAACGACATCGTCTACGGCAATGTTGGTCTTGAAGAAGGTCTGAAGACCCTCGACCTCATGGCCCAGGGCCAAATCGAGATTCAGGAGGAATCGTGATGAGCAAGACATCTACGATCGGATCCGCAAAATCATCCATGAAGCGCAAGAACTCCATCTGGCACGCGCTGCCGTACATCGCTCCGCACTTCATCATCTTCGCCGTCTTCGGCATCATCCCGATTATCTTCGGCATTGGACTGGCGTTCACCCGCTGGAACATGGTCGGTGCGCCGAAGTTCGTCGGCCTGCAGAACTTCGCGAAGATCTTCGACCCCAGCACCTATTTCTACTCGATCTTCTGGCGTGATCTCGGCCACACTCTGCTCTTCGTGCTGGTCAGCGTGCCGCTGACCATCATCGTGCCGCTGCTGCTCGCCGTGGCGCTCAGCAAGAAGGGACTCAAGGGCGCTGGTCTGTTCCAGGCGATCTTCTACATCCCAGGTCTGATCTCCATCGCCGCCGGTGCACTGGTCTGGCGTATGGTCTTCAACTCCCAGTTCGGTCTGCTGAACACCACCTTCCACACCGACATCAACTGGCTCGGCAAGAACCCGTACGCATGGATCACCATCTTCGTACTCGTGCTGTGGGCCGGTATCGGCGGCAACCTCGTCATCTACCGTTCCGCGCTCTCCGGCGTGGACGAGAGCCTCTACGAAGCCGCGAAGGTCGACGGAGCCGGTCCGGTCAGGATCTTCTTCTCCATCACCCTGCCGGAAATCAAGCTGCCGTTGTTCTACACCACCATCATGACCACCACGGGCGCCTTCAACGTGTGGGGCCAGCCGGTCATGCTGACCAACGGCGGACCGAACTACCAGACCCAGGTGCTGCTGATGGATATCAGGAACCTCGCGTTCCCCGCCGGCCCTGCGGCCGCCGGCATGGCTTCCGCAATGGCATTGCTGCTGGGCATCATCCTGATGGCCATCGCCGCGATCCAGCTGATCTTCATGAATAAGGAGGACTGAAGATGTCCGCTGCAACCACAGTCAATGTCGCAAGCGCGGCAATTCCTGAAAACAAAACCAAAAAGGTCTCCCCGTCGCTGATCGCCGTCTATGTGGTGCTCGTCGTGCTGGCAGTCGTCTGGCTGCTTCCGGTGATCTACACCGTGACGACTTCGTTCAAGTCGGTGGCCGAATTCACCTCCAACGCGTTCAACTTCCTGCCCGCGAAGTGGGTGCTTGACAACTACATGACGCTGATCGAGGCATCCGCCAGCTACCCGGTCCTGAACTGGCTGGGCAACTCGCTGATTATCTCGACCGTGTTCGCAGTGCTGTCCGTGTGCATCGTCGCGCTCGCAGGCTTCGGCTATTCCCGTCTGAACTTCAAGTACCGCGATACGCTGTTCTTCGTCCTGCTGCTCATCTCGATGTTCCCTGCCGTGGTCAACATGATCCCGCAGTACCGCATCATCGCCTCCCTCGGCTGGGTCAACACCTACTGGGCCTGCATCATCCCTGGCCTGGGCAACGTGGCGAACATCTTCCTGGTGCGCAACTTCATGAAGGGCATCCCGAAGGAACTGGACGAGGCGGCCGAAATCGACGGCGCCACTGATTTCCAGATCTTCACCCGCATCATGCTGCCGGCCATCCGCCCGATTCTGATCGTCATCTTCCTGTTCAGCTTCACCGGCGCTTGGAACGACTTCCTGTGGCCGACCTTGGTGTTCAACGACATCAACAAGATGCCGGTCACCGCTGGTCTGCAGCTGCTGAGCAACCAGATGGGCCAGTACAACCAGATGGGCTCCCTGATGGCGGCCACCTGCATGGCCATCATCCCGACCCTGCTGCTGTTCCTGTTCGCGCAGAAGTACTTCCTGCAGTCCCTGAACATCACCTCCGGCCTCAAGGGCTGATACCGGCCGAGTGAGATAATGCACAGGTCCGTCCCCAAACGGACGGGCCTGTGATTTTATCTTTCCCGAGCTGCGCATCGCACATCGGATGAGGCCACACCACGGAAAGGACCGATATGAATCCGCAAGGCAACACCATGCAGCCGCCGGCACCATTGGCTCGCAAGGCGGAACGAGTGCTGATGACCATCGCCGCCGCCTACAACGTGATCATGGCGTCCATCACACTGTTCATGTTCACCAGCTGGTTCAAAGGCCAAGCCTACGATCTGCTGGAACATAACGGTTTGCTGAAAACGGACTATTCCGCGGTGGACAACGCCTCGACGGTGGTGGGCATCTACGCGCTGCTGGTGCTGATTATCGGCATCGTCAGCTTCATCATGTCCATGCGGTGTCTCGCTCCCGGCACCACCAGCCGGTGGGTGATCATCTGGCTGGCAATCGTGGTGGTCTTCTCCCTGGGCACGATGGACCTCATCGGTCTTGCACTGTATTCCATCACCTTGGTCATCTATCTGGCCCGCAACAAGGCCATCGCGGCGCAGCAGGATGTGATCCGCACATGGGCCCGCACGCATCAGGGCTAATCCTCCTTCCCGAAGAAAGCTGTCGCTCTCGTGGCGGCGGCTTTCTTCGTATCCGCGCATATTGACGCGGTACGTTATCGAACACGCAATTCACTTATCCAATTCATCCATCCACAACCACAAGGTGGGACCATGACCGACACAACCGACGACTACGGTTACCTGCTCGTCCACTTCATCGAGGATCCGGACGGCTACGCCGAGAAGATTTACATGGATATATCCGACGGTGACAATCCGCACCGTTGGGTGCCGCTCAACGATGGAAAGCCTGTGCTGGCTTCGCATCTCGGTACCACAGGCGTGCGCGATCCGCATATCATCCGCAATCCCGACACCGGTACGTGGTATATCATCGCCACCGATCTGCGTGTGTTCGGAGGCGACGGCGGCGGCTGGTACGAGTGGAGCCACCACGCCAGCACGAATCTCATCATCTGGGAATCCGACGATCTGCTCCATTGGAGCGAGCCGCGCATGCTCGACGTGTCCCGCAAGCCGGACGGCTCCCATCTGGAGCTTGGTATGGCCTGGGCATGCGAATGCCTCTGGGTGCCGGACTATTATCCGCAAGGCCATCACGGTGGGCGCGGCGCATTCGTCATGTATTGGTCCAGCACCGTGTTCGACGACGAGGATAGGACGCACGACGACAAGAACGTCTACTGCACCGTGCTGTGGGGCGCCACCACCGATTTCACGCAGGACACGTTCGAATATGGTGGCGTGTTCATCGACAACCACGGTGACGCCATCGACACCACGATGATCCAACGTCCGCTGCCTGATGGTGGTGTGCGCACGTACCGCATCACCAAAGACAATGCGCATGGCACCGGCATCTGGATGGACCGCACCGACGCGAAGCGCTGGTGGGAGCCGGGAACGACCTGGACCAAGGTGCAGGACCGGATTGGCGCAGGCTACGTGCCGGACGGCAACCCCGGCGGCGTGGAAGGTCCTGCGGTGTTCGCCAACCACCACAACAACGGTGGACCGGACGACGAATGGTACTTGTTCGTGGACGTGATTCCGTCGATCGGATACCGTCCGATGGTCAGCCGCGATCTCGATCAGGGCTGGATGCCGTTGCAGGCGGACGATTACTTCCTCACCGCGCATACGAAACACGGTGGCGTCGCCTCGCTGACGCGCGCCGAATACGACCGTCTCGCCCAGCATGTGCATGCATTCTGACAAACGACGCTGATGATTGCGCCGCGCGAGCGCGCGGCAAAGCCAAGGGGCTTCCCGGAATGAACCGGGAAGCCCCTTTCGCGTGCTCGCTGACTGCGGTGGCCGTCTCTTCGATTAGCGGCTATGGCTGCTGCGTATCGCCGTCGGTGCTACCGCCAGAGCCGTCGTTGCCGGTTTCGCTTCCGGTATTGCCTCCGTTGGTATCGCTGCCGCCAGGAGAGGGGGTATTGCCAGCATTGCCGCCATCGCCACTGCCTTGACCGGAGTTCTGCGATTCCTCGGTCTGATCCGGCGTGGTCTGTTGGGTGTTCTCCTCGGTGCGCGGAGTCACGGTGGTCTGTTGCTTTCTAGTCCAGGTCTTCTGCGCGCCGGTGCCCCACGTACCGTCCGGTCCGCCGACCTTGCCGTTATCGGTGGCGTCGGGGAACGTTTCGTTCGGCGTATCGGCCAGTGCCTGCTTCATGTATTCGGTGAAGAGATGCACGGGGTAATCGCTGCCGCCGGTCCAGCTGCCGAATGCGGGAATCTCCTGCGGGTTGCCGTTGTCGTCCGGATACCACATCGCCACAGAAGTCAGCATGGACGGCGTGTAGCCGATGAAGCTCGCTGCGTTGGAATCGTTTGCGGTGCCTGACTTGCCGGCAATGGTGTGCCCAGTGGCACGCGCCTCGGTGGCGGTGCCTCGCTGGACCACGCCGGTAAGCGCCTTCGTCACGAGATTCGCGTTGTTCGCTTCGAACGTCTGCTCCGCCGAGGTCGGCGCGTTGTACAGGTCGGTGCCGTTCGCCGTCTGCACTTGGGCAACGATATGCAGCGTCGGCTTGTTGCCTTGGTTGGCCAGTGTGGCGTATCCCTGCGTCATGTCCTTGAGGGTCAGTCCGTTGTTGCCGAGCACGGTGAACGGGTTGGAACCATCCAAAGACGAATCGTCAACGCCGGCCTGCCGTGCGGTTTCGGCGATTTTCTGCGCGCCGAGCTTGGTTTGCAGATCCATGTACACGGTGTTCGAGGATTGTTCCGTCGCCGTGTACAGGTTCACGTATCCCAGATTCTCGCCGCCGTAGTTGCTCACCGTTTCGGTGATGCCCGGGAACGTCCGGTACGAGTTGCCGTTGAAGTACGTGTTGAGGCTGACGCCTTCGTTGACGGCGGCCAGCAATGCGAACGGCTTCATGGTGGAGCCGACTTCGTACGTTGCCTGGGTGACGTTGTTGAGCTGCTTGGTCAGGTAGTCGTCTCCTGCGTACAGCGAGATGATGGAACCGTCCTTGGGGTTCACCGACAGCGCGCCGAACTGCATGCCGTCGGGCACGATGCCTTGCATGCCGTTTTGGGAGGGACTGATGGTGGAGAACATCAGGTCCTGCTTCGATTTGTCAATGGTGGTGACGATTTTGTAGCCGCCGGTTTCCAGGTCCTGCTTGCTGAACGCCTTGGTGTTGACGAGTTCGTTCTGCACCATCGTCAGCAGGTATCCGTTCGGTCCGGACATCTGGTTGTTCTGTTGGATTTCGATGGTTTGCGGGAATTTCGCGGCTTTCTTCTCGTCCGGCGTGATGTAGCCGTCTTCGTCCATGATGTTCAGCACGCGCTTGTAACGTTTTTCAGCCTGCTTGGGATTCACGTCGGGGGTCCATACGCTCGGCGCGGGAATGATGCCGGCAAGCATGGCCGCTTCGGAGAGCGTCAGATCCTTCGCGTCCTTGCCGAAGTACGCTTTGGCCGCTGCCTGGATGCCGTATGCGCCACGGCCGAGATAGATGGTGTTCATGTAGTTGCACAACACCTGGCTCTTGTCCTGTGCTTGGGCGATTTTGACCGCCAGGAACGCCTCACGCAGTTTGCCCACGTACGAGGTGGTTTCGCCCAGATAATAGCGTTCCGCATACTGCTGGGTGATGGTGGAACCGCCCTGCCTGCTACCGGTGGTCAGGTTGTTGTAGAACGCGCGTGCGATGCCGATCGGATCGATGCCCTTATTGGTATAGAAGGAGCGGTCTTCCGAAGCCACAATCGCGTTGCCGACGTAGTCGGGCAGGTCTGCGCAGCTGATGATTTCGCGATTCTGCTCCGCATAGCTGCCGATCGGCGTGGTGCCGTCGTTGTAATACACGGTCGTCTTTTCGGCCAGCGCGAACTTTTCCGGCTGCGGGATTTCCGTGGTGATGTACATGTAGGCGAACAGGCCGATACCTGCCGCGATGAGCGCCGCGAAGATGCCGAGCACCCATTTGAGCACGAGATGCTTGTGTTTTCTGGTCTTTTTGGGTGCGCGATGCGAAGTGTGCTTCGGCCCCTGGGGCGGCTTGCTCAGCACTTCTCCATGGACCCCGTAGGTGGTGCCCACCCGTGGCGTCGTGGACGTTGCGCTGCCGCTGCGGGCGCTTTTTGAGCGTGAGCTGACACTTCGTGTTCGTGAAACCATGGTTTCCACCGTAGCCGAACGACCTGAAAAACAAGGGTGTAGATGGTGCTGTCCGACTGGAAAAACATGTTTTTGCGCAGCTTTTTTACAAATCGACAATCTGTTGACGACTGCCGTAATATGGCCGTTTTTCAGTGATTTTTCAGTTTACAATGCGGTTGTGGGTATGCTTGGGGATTGGTATACCTGCGAAATGCATAACAGAGGAGTCGTTTTCAGATGAGCATTCGAGTGGCTATCGCCGGCGTGGGCAATTGCGCCTCGTCGCTGGTGCAGGGCGTTGAGTATTACAAGGACACCAAGGACGAGGATAAGATTCCCGGCCTGATGCACAACAATTTCGGTGGCTACCGCGTGCGTGACATCGAATTCGTCACCGCGTTCGACGTCGATGCGCTGAAGGTGGGCAAGGACCTGTCCGAGGCGATCGGAGCCTCCCAGAACAACACCATCAAGTTCGCGGACGTGCCGAATCTGGGTGTGGAGGTGCTGCGTGGCCCGACCAACGACGGTTTGGGCGAGTACTACCGTCAGATGATTACGGAGTCGGACGCCGAGCCGGTGGATGTGGCGCAGGTGCTGCGTGACAAGAAGGTCGACGTGCTGGTTTCCTACCTGCCGGTTGGTTCCGAGAAGGCGGACAAGGCTTACGCTCAGGCCGCTATGGACGCTGGCTGTGCGTTCGTGAACTGCCTGCCGGTGTTCATCGCCTCCGATCCGGAGTGGGCGCAGAAGTTCCGTGACGCTGGTGTGCCGATCGTCGGCGACGATATCAAGTCGCAGGTCGGCGCCACCATCACGCACCGCGTGCTGGCCCGTCTGTTCGAGGATCGCGGCGTGCGTCTGGATCGTACGTACCAGCTTAACGTCGGCGGCAACATGGACTTCATGAACATGCTGCAGCGTTCCCGCCTGGAATCCAAGAAGATCTCCAAGACCCGCGCCGTCACTTCCGTGGTGCCGCACGAGATGGATCCGCACAACGTGCATATCGGCCCGTCCGATTACGTGGCTTGGCTTGACGACCGCAAGTTCGCGTTCGTGCGTCTTGAGGGCACCACGTTCGGCGATGTGCCGCTGAACCTCGAATACAAGCTTGAGGTGTGGGATTCCCCGAATTCCGCCGGTATTGTGATCGACGCCGTGCGTGCGGCCAAGATTGCGCTCGACCGCCACCTGGCCGGTCCGGTGCTGGCTCCGAGCTCCTACTTCATGAAGTCTCCGGCCGTGCAGCACGAGGATGGCGAGGCCCGCCGCTTGGTGGAGGAATTCATCAAGGGTGAGGTCGAAGGCACCGAAGAGCAGCTTGACGCCGATGTGGCGGCCGCGAAGGCCGCCGGCAAGGATGTGTGGCGCGCATAGCGTGCGTTGCTGACGGCAGACCCGCGATGGCAATGGCAACCATCTCGTAGGTCTCGACCCACTCGCCTGATTCGTAGGCAGAATCAGCATATAATGAAAATCCCTATGGCCTGGGGTAATGCCATAGGGATTTTTGTTGTCCCGGAACGCTGCGGCGGTGGTGGCCAATGGTCGTACACCGCAGCAGCACGAACGGGGAATCATATGTTGCGCAATGTATATCGCGTCACTTTTTGAGGAGTGGTTCGACCTGCTGCTCGTACGCGGTCAACGCGGTGTCGATCACGTTGTGCATGTCGTAATACTTGTACGTGCCCAAACGGCCGCCGAACACGGTCCTCG
>OGPS01002017.1_pt1 | contig 13584 bp, 4 predicted proteins | sample 1552931 | NCBI WGS metagenome assembly OGPS01 (sample SAMEA2580252, study PRJEB22360) | human gut metagenome | biome: human gut; feature: human-associated habitat; material: faeces | place: Denmark | collected 2008/2010 | reverse complement strand
CTCGCAATAGAGACTTCTTCCTCTACCGCATCGCCGTTCACTTCAGTTAGTTTTTGCGGGTGTCTTTCTCCCCCAGCACCTCAAAATAGGAATTAGCCCTGAAAAGCTTTTACCAGACAGCAATGATTCTTATTTCCATGAAGCTTCCCACGAAGGCGGGATTCATTTCTTCGGAATCCCTCTGTGAGTTCCTAGTCACTAAACGATGCAAAGGTTATATAGCAAGCTATAGTTCCCCGCTCTCCAGTGTACGCAAGATCCTCCTGTAGCTTGTAAGCGATTCAACAGCCCACAAAGAGGAGCAACACAAACTAGCAGTCCAAGGAGTAGAGCAGAAAGAGCAATCGAAGACGATACAAGCAGTAATATTGTTTGTCTATACATTGGACAGCCGTACTTTTAGGAGAGCATCTTCTTTCCCAGCGCAAAAACAAGAATGAACCTAAAAATCTAGTGTTGACAACAAGTTCATAATAAACCAAGAATCAAAGCCTGAGAAGACAAGCCGTTTTTGGTTTGTTTCTCTTTGGATCTCTACACCATCGCTGTAGGGTTGCAGTGCAATAATCTTTTTATACGCAACTTTTATGCTCTTGGAGCGAGAGTAGAAGATTATGTTTTTGTTCGTGAGCATCAAAAAGCCTGTCCCTACCGCAGCCATATATTGCGTACTAACTTTGTGCCCTTTTGACTGCCCCACATGGTAGTATACACCTTTGCAAATTCTTATACTAGCTCCTCCACTGCGACCGACCCATTCACTTTTCGTTTTTTCCTCATACGCAGTTACACCTTTGTATACCCAAACAAAAAACTCGCCTTTTGTCAAGATGACTGGCGCCTCAACAATAAAGTTAGGCCTTTCACCATTTTGCAAGTCTTTAAGAAAGGTCAGCTGCTTGACTTTTATAATGTTAGAGTCGGCATATTTGGAAGGGAGCTCTCCAATGTTGATTCCGAATTCTCCGACGAAGTTGTTAAATAGACTACGCTCCTCATCTGAAATGACTCCATCTTCGAGAAATCTACTAGACGCTGTACTCAAGCTGTCAAGCAAAGTATCGCTGAAGTTTTTATTGTGATCGCGATAAGGGGCGAGTCTATCAGCGACTGCCTCCAACCCTATTTTCTCATCAAAATACTGCTTACACACTTCCTTGATGATACCTGCTGAATAGGAGTTAAGGTTTTCGTCCAGAATCTTCTGAGGCAAGTAGTTTTCAGCCGATAGTTCTCTTAGCCTATTAAGCTCAACGACTGAGTTGACTCGATGGTATTTCGCCTCTTCCTGTATGATTTGCCTAATCTCGTCTTCACTTAGAAAGTTCTTCTGTCTGAAGACGTCAAGGCTATCTGTTATTTTGATCGAAATTTCAGTGGGGTTAAACAAAGTCGTTTCAATAAACTCTTTGCACTCGATCAGCCCTTGCGTGTGTAGCTCCTCGCATTCCTTGTGAATAGACGATAGAAAGCCAGCCTTTTTGCCACAATACTTGCACTTTCCCATAACTCTTCGTTTTTGATTGTTAGCAAAGTTACTACTAAAACTCATAAGAGCAAAGAAGCGACACACGCCCTCAACCCCGTAACCTTTCCAGTGAATACGAATGTTCTGTCGAATTAGTGTTCATCTTTATTGAGTAGCGTACAGCTATTAGCCTCTAACAAAATAGGAGTATAGTGATGCGCTGTATGCCAAGCAAACAATGTCCCTCTCAAGCATACCCTACGACCTAGATATGACTTCGGGCTAAAACCAGCATTCCTTGTAAAGTAAAATTGGACTAAATCTATTCCATACATCGTATAATCACAGACACCTTCCTCTAAGAACTCTCTATCTTGGTAAACGTTTACTGGCTTTTCAAGTGCAATTACGGGAACTTTGACATTCAATTCATCTTCGTTAAAGCCGTCCCCAATGAGCGTAGATTGTGAATACTCTCTAATCTCAACAACCCCTATTAGTTCAGATATACTTGGATAGTAGAAAAAGTTTGTTTGGTTAAGAACGTCTATTTTGTTAGTTGCTATAATCTTATCAAGGACTTTATTTACAGATCTAATTTCGCTCTTCAATTCTGACCGTAAAGAGTCAGTTTCTAAGTTCTTATTCGCGGTTTCAAGGGTATACCACGCTGATGAAATATTTTTCATTGATTCGTACAAGCTCTTAGTGATGACATCTTCTTCAATCTTCCTTATCCAACTTTCATCAGTTACTTGAGCTAACCTCTCGCCAAAGATCTGCACAACATTCTCCTCTAGTTTGCTATACAGTAAGAATAAGTTCTCTTCGTCATGGTCCTGACAAACACCGAACAAATACTCTAGGAGCAATTTGGTAAGTTCATAGTAATTGTTCAGATCGCCATTACATACAGAAGATTTACCAGGTTCATGATACAGCCTATTTCTAATCTTATGATAATGTATAATCTGAGCAGGGTCTATACCAACAAATCGATCAGAATAGTGTGTCGCCATTAGTTCAACAAGACAGTTAAAATTACTGCTACACCTTTTCAATTCGCTATAAGCTGTTTTTTTCATACCCGTAACGAAGTCAGGCAAAGAAAGATAAGTCTTAAACATAACCTCAACAGCATTGTCAATGCTGATAAAAGCAGCTCTCTTGTCAAATGATGTCTGATAGAGCATATGTTCACGTGCATGTTCTAGTAGCTTTATAGCCTCTTCTGCCCATATGGTTTTCATAATCTATATCGTCAAAAACATGTCTTCAAGTATTCCTCTACTCCTACCTTACAAAGGTACTTCTTCCCTATCTAAAAAGCCAAGATGCAATCACCAAAAGGGACTTATCGTATTAAAAGAGTGAGTGATAAAAGCAACTACGAAAGAGTCTACCACTTTCTTAGAGTTACTTTAGGACGGATTAGAACTGTGCTACCACAGCAGAATTACCCTTTCGGGTATTGTGTAGAGCGTAAAGGATGACTAACTTTGCAGGTGTATAAAGAAGGTGTCTTTGGAGGGAAGTTCTGTCCTTTTCGTAAGCCCTCTTCAGATACTATAGATCTCTATCAAGACAACAAGAAGCGATGACCGAAAGCCACCTCCCTGCGATGGAGCATAAGACGACGTTCGTGAGACTCATACTTTCACTTCTCCTCGTGGTGGCCTCAGCCGTGACATCGCTCGCACAAGAGCGCATCGGCACCGTGACTGGGCACGTAACCACGACAACGGGCGAGGCACTGGTCAATGCTGTGGTTCTCTTCACCAGTAGTCAGGACTCCACGCACTGCTTTCCAGCCGTCTGTGACGGGCAAGGGCGCTTTTACCAAGAGCTCCCTCTCGGAGCTTATTCGTATAGAGTCTCTTACCTCGGCTCCAGTTACACCCCTGAGCGAAATCAAGTAGAGGTGAGCAAGAGGTCTACCAGCTCTCTGAGCATCGTCATAACGCCCTCCGCTCAAGCACTTGAAGAGGTGGTCGTAGTTGCCAAGCGTCCGTTTGTCACATACAGTGGCGGTGTGGCTCGCTATAACCTTTTGGCTAATCCTGCAGCCATTGGCGGAAACCTCTTGGACGGGCTCAAGCTAATCCCAGGGGTACAGCTAGAGGAGCGTGGAGGGCTCTCTGTCTATGGATTCTACACTCTCACGGTAGCTGTCAATGGTCGGATACTACGGCTCTCCCCTGAGGAGGTCCAAGCTTACCTCAGCTCTCTGAGCGTGGAGGATGCCGAGCATGTGGAGCTCATTCGCCATCCAGGGCCCGAATATGGCGTGCAGAGCGGTGCCGTCCTCAACATCGTCACAAAGGGGAACCCTCGAGAGGATCTCAATGCTTTCATCTCGGCCGACGCAAGCTATCGGAGGAAAATCTCGGAGTGCGGTCGACTCAGACTCAACTACAATAAGGATAACAAGCGAAGCTACATAGCGTACCAAATCTTTGACAATCGTCGTATAGAGTCCCTCACGACTACACTGGGTGCTGACACAACGAGTACATCGCCTCATCGTGGACAGGCTATGCAGGCGGGCTTTGAGTGGCAGCTCTCTCCGCAGCAGCTCTTTGACATACGGCTGCACGGATCGCTCTCAGATGAGCATATAGACTATAGTCGGGGGTATCACACCGATATGAGACGTATGGTCGGGGCTGTCAATCTCTATCACTCCCTCTCTGCTGATCGTTGGGTCTGGAAGAGCTATGCCGACTACACCTCCAGTAGCAATCATCGCTCCTACTCTCACAGTGACAGCGAGCTACAGGATCAGTATCACTACCTTCGTCTATCAACAAACTATACCTACCGCTTTACCCCTTCACTAGTCGGACTCCTCGGGGTAACGCAAAACAATATTTGGTTTGCGACACAAGCCCCCACAGCTTCCAGCGGAGTCAATGAGCGGTACTATGAGAGCAACAGCTCAGCTTACGTCACGCTGCGCTACCACAAGGGGGCACTCGACAGCTACGGTGGAGTACAGCTCAACTACGACCACCGCACGAGCCAAGCTCAAGGGGCTCGCCTACTATCTGACCAAGCTGTGCGCTGGCAACCCTACCTCAACGTTGCCTACGATATAGCGCGCAACCATCGTCTAGCACTTTCCTTGCAGACTTACTACCAGCGTCCTGAGCTAAGAGATCTGATGCCGTATGCCTCCTATGCGGGATTTCTCTATCGTGTCGGCAATGATCGTCTGCAAAGTAGTATGCGCCACAACCTTGCGCTCAACTACAGCTACCGACGGGCTGCGATGCTAGAGATAAACCTCTCTAACGAGCAGCGCCCCATCGTCGAGTACTTGACACCATATCAAGGAGCCTATGCCATTACCAAAGGGAATCTAGACTATAGTCGCTACCTGCGTATCGTAGCGGGGGCACCCATACCTATCATCTACCGAGACAACGGCTTGCAGTGGATCGCCACCACTTATCTAGCTTGGCACCTGCAGCGTGACAGGGGGACTATAGATGGGAGCGAGTGCGACCGTACCTTTCACGCATACTATCTCCAGCACAAGCAGTCGCTCAACCTCCCTGCTCAGTGGTACTTTGACGCTCAGGTCACCTACTACAGTCCGCTGTTTGTCGGAGTCTATAAGACTGAGAGCCAGTGGTGGATCAATCTATCTATTAGCAAGCGCATCGCCTCCTGGAAGTTCTCCCTCTCGTGCTACGACCTGCTGAATAGCAATGTGGCACGAGGCGAAATCATGGGTCTCTCCCAGCCGATAGCCTTCGTCCAGAACTGGTACAGCCCGAAGGTCACGTTCAGCATCAACTGCACGATAGGCAATCAGCGCCTTAAGAGTTCCAACCGCCAGACGGTCAATAGCGAGTCTCGTCTCACGGACTCTGCCAACGAGGGGCTTTCATTTAGCAAACCATAGGCTAAGAATTTTATTAGGCCGGAAGACTTCTGCTTCAAAAAGATTCTGGTTCAGAAGAAGTAAGTCCTCACCTAGAGATTTTTAAATCTCTTCGGAGGAAATGGGAAATTCCTCCGGAGGAAAGAAATAAAACTTCGGAAGAATCAAATGATACTTCGGAAGAATCAGATGATACTTCGGAAGAAATGATTGACGCCCTCGTGGAAAATAAAAAATAGCCACGTGGATATTCTCAATTTCCTACGTGGCTATATAAGTGTAGATGGTGCGAGTGTGGATAAGGCTCCGATAAGTGGGGCAATAGAACGAAGGAGGCTCAACCGCTTATCGCTACGGTCAAACCTCCTCTAGAGACTATTATGCGTTTGCGGAGAGCCGGACGTTACTGCTGGGTGAGACTGATGCGGAGAGCGACGCCAAAGGAGGTATTGTTCACGGGGAAGGAGGCGGTGCTCACGAGCGGGTGATTCATATTCCAGTCGAAGTAGCCTCGTATGGTGAGCATACGGCTGAGTGCGTAGTCGGCACTGAGCTTAATGACGTGCGCCACGTTGCCATTGGTCGCCTGCGTGAAGGCCTCCTGTATCTTGCGAATGAGCATCGAAGAGTGATTGTACGAGTACTCGCAGCGCAGAGTCATAGCACCGCCCGAGGCAAAGAGCGGGTTCTCCTTATTGCCGCCCTGCGCCTGTGACCCAGTGCGCTGAGGAGCCCGACGCTTGATGCCGATGAGCTTGCTGAAGTCATCGATCTTGTAGTTGAGCCCGACAGAAATCTCGTTGCGACTGTTCTCGATAACCTGGAAGGAGGTAAGGTTGAGCATCAAGTCTCGCGACTTATTCCAGCGAGCATTGAATCCCAGACCACTCTGCAAAGTCATCTCTACACCGATGAGCGGCGCAAAAGACTCACGGATGGAGACCTGCGTAATATCGTAAGGAGACGAGGCGACACGGCGCATGCCATTTGCTCCACTAGAAGCTCCGTCGGCAGGCATCTCTATGTAGCCCATACGTAGCTCCGCCTCGATCGGTTGCCACGAGATGAAGGAGTTGTAGTTTGCGACACTATAACTATTGCGATAGGTGTGGGAGAGGGAGAAGTTGCGGAAGAGGTCTGCCAAGGCGGGAATCTTAGTTAGACCCGTATAGGTGATGCTCCAGTTGGGAAGGGTGCGCCAGATCGAGTGGAAAGGCGTCGCCCCGTCTAGACCACGAGCCGTATAAGCAGCGATGAAAGCGGGGATCAGTACGTCGGGACTGTTGGGTCGCACCTCGGGGGCGTCAGCTCCGGCGATAGCACCGTATTGATTGGTCAGTCGCTGCACCATCTCCTGCTGGTAGCTGAGGAGGTTGTCGAAAGTACTCGTCTTGTAGCCATCGCCAGCATTAGCACTGGCAAAGAAGCCCTTGAGTCCGATGGTCCCGGCGGTAAAGGTACCGCTGTAAGTCTCAGGTGCACCCTCAAACATATACTGCGTCTGCACCGCTCTATTGGTGTGGTAGTCCCAGGTGAGCGTCACTTTGAGGTCTTTGAGGGGCTCGATATTGAGACGTGCCGTGGCGTCTTCCGAGAGAGAGTACATAGCGGGGTTGATGTTTTCCGCCTGCTTGAGAAGCCAACCACGCTGTGCCGCCTCACGAACGAAGTCGTTGTCTGTAAAGCCAAAAGCAAAGGCAAGGCCAGGAGCCATCACGCCCTGCATCGGGTAACCCTGGCCGCCCGCAGCCTTGATGTCGGGAAGGAAGCCAGGCAAGTGCAGCGACGAAGTGCGGGTGTAAGTGAGCGAGATGTCGCGCAGGAAGGTGAGCAAGGAGATACCCGCATCAATGTAGGGATAGATGCGCTCCATACGCATCTCACGAGCTTTGTCGGCAGCGTAGACATTGACCCGAATCGTGACGGAGTCGGTGCCTGTGACAGTGATGCTGTTGGGATTGACCACGGCATACTTGACGGGGTAGTTACGTCCGAGCGAATCCTTAGCAGTCACCTCGGGCTTAGCACTACCGAGCTGGTGGTTGATGGTAATCGTCGTGTCGGGACGTAGGACTACCTCCTTAGTAAAGCGAAGTGGTGCAGGCTTCTTTCGCTGTGAGACTTCAGGAGCTTTGTCCGCAGACTCCCGATCTGAGCGGCTGGCACGAGCATCTCGACGAGAGACAGAGCGGTTGTCACGGTTGTTGCTCTTGTTCTGTCGCTTCTCGTAATCTTTGTACCAGTCGAACTTACGGTAGAGTGTCTGGAAGAGGATGTTGACCCGTCCATCGAGCTTCATCTGATTGCGTACCACATTGCCCATGGAGGCTCCCTGCTGGGTCAAGGCTCCGCGGTCCCAATTGTACGAAGCCATATAGGTGGCGGTGGCTGAGACGAAGTCCATAAAGGGAATGAGTGCGAGCGGGAGCGTGTAGGTGGCGTTGGCAGTCTGATTGTACTGCATCGGTAGTCCCCAGCTACGTATGCTCTGCCAGACGGAGTCGCGCCATAGCGTGTAGTCGTCAGGGGCTAGCTCACGATTGACCTGTACGTGTGGCTCTACGATGCGGGCGTTGGTGCCAGAGTTAAAGGAGAGTTTGAGATTGGTCGTGGGGTTCCAGACAATGTTTGCGGCACGCTGCCAGACGAAGTTCTGCACGAAGGTAGCTGGTAGTGACCAGTCTGCCATAGCACCACCGCCAGGCATGAGGTTACGCACCTGATGCTCGCTATAGTTACGCAGTATGGAGCTGTTGAAAGCAAGTCGTGAGGGGAGGTAGTTGATCTGGTAACCTCTCAATGTCGAGGAGACCGTGCGGATCGCCTCGGAGGAGCCTTTGCCTTGTTTTAGCTTGGCAAAAGGCTTCCACGGAGCCACCACGGGCGTGTACTGATACTGCGCCGTAGCTTGCCACGTGCGATTGCGGTCGTAGACAATCTCGGGGCTGTTCTTCTCATCCCACGACATCGAGTAGCCGAGCGTGAAGTTGGCTGGATCGTACGGCATCGGGGTCTTGCTCTGTATGTTGACCCCCACGTTAGAGAGCGACAGCGCATGAGCCTGTGTCCGTGTCAGTGCCATCGTCTTGATGGAGTCGCGTACCGACTCGTTGGCGGCATTGTCGAGCGCCTCCGTGAGGAGCAGGTCTTGGTCTAGCGGGTTGTACTGCGGGCGGATCACTTCGTCTTGGTAGCTGTAGTAGAGCGGTATGCGCACCTTCGCTTTCTCGGGGAAGAACTTACCCAGCTCCACCTGCGTCGAGAGGTTGAGGAAGCCTGTATCCTCTAGCTGTCTCTGCGCGAGCGACTGATCGAGTGCGCCAAAGCCCGCCGTGCGGTAGGAGCCTCGTGCGTTAAACGAGCCTAAGTCACTCAGCTGCACCTGCAGATCGGCATTGGTCGCCCAGCCCCCCTGCTCTTGGTACTCGCTCAGGCGTAGCTCATTGACCCAGATCTCAGCACTCTTGATCTGGCCAGCACTGTTTCGCACACCGATCATAATGGTCTTGACATTGCTCAGCGAGGGATTACCCATCACGGTGATCGTGTTGCGTGGACGCTCAGCATCGGGCACCGAATAAGGTGTGTAGAGATCGGTCTCGCCATTAGCCTGCGCAGCGTTGCGTCGCATCTTGAGTCCCGTGAGGAGGTCAAAGCGGAAGTCCACCTTGTTATCCTTTGGCCAAACCATCTCTCTGTCCTTAACATTGTCACTGTAAGTGCCGAAGGGGGTCAGCTCTAGGGGAACGCTGTACTCGTAGTAGTTGTTCGTGTAGTCAGAGCCTAGGCGGAGGAAAGCGGTCATCTCGCCATTGCCCGTGGGCGTTCCCTCCTCGGGTAGCTCCTCGGCATGGACAAATAGCTCGATGCGCTTGTAGCGACGTAGGTCTAGCCCCGTATTCTTGTAGACAGCTCGTGCATCGCCTGGAGCTAGTCGCTTGATGCGTAGGCTGAGTGCCTGCTCGTTCTGACGAATGGCTTGCGCTTGACTAGGGCTGACGCTACGAGAGACGCCCGGCGGGAGGATGTAGTTGATCGGCTTGCGGTCACCGTTCTCCTCGATGTTGACCGTATTGACCTCCATCGTGCCATTAGATATAGGCGTGACAGAGGGAGCGTGTAGCGGGCGGTCATACTGTCGCCACTCACCACGCACCATCTTGAAGGTTCCGAAGCGCAACACGACAGACTTGTCCCACTGCGTCAAGTAGAGGCGCATGAAGCGAATGCTCTTGAGGTCGGCTATGCCCCCTACCCTGCGGGTCGGCTCTCGTACGGGGATCTTAAACTGATACCACTTGACCGTCTCTTGCTTGCCGTTGGCCAGCTTCACATTGACCGACCGCTCGTCAACGATGTAGTTGCGCCCCACCTGCATCTCGGCAGGCGAGAGTGCTATCTCGTACTCGAAGTAACGCTCCTGCTCGTTGAGCGTGTTGTCTTGGTTGATGTCCTCCACATCAGGCACGACACGGCTCGCCACGCTGTAGGAGCCCGTCTCATTGGTTGCCTCAGCACTATTGCCCTCGACCCCGTTGTAGTACTTGTATCGCTCGAGGATAGAAGCCTGCAGCTGGTCATATCGCTCGTCACGGTAGTGACGGAAGCTATCACCCGCTGGATCATTCAGCGGACTCATCGGATCGCCCTGCCACTGCTCGAGCACTTCGCCCGACACCTTGCCACGGATTGCGGAGAGATAGTCAGCATAAGCGGGGAAAGCCTTCTCCTGCTCAGAGCTTAGTCCATTGAAGCCCACATCTTGCTTGCTACGCGCCCCAGCAGCATTGTCAAAGGAGTAGCCCGCCGTCTGACGAATAGGCACGCGCCCCCAGACTGTCTCGATGGTTGCCGAGGGGTCATCGTTCAGCGGCATACCATTCTCAAAGAACTTCTTCTCATCCTTCAGCACCTCCTCCGACACCTCGCCCAGATTGAAGAAGAGCTTGCCACTCGTTGGTGCCGTCTCGGGATAGATGAAGGGGTCCATCATCCAGAACTCGATGTACTCGATATTGGCTGCCTCAAAGTCGCTCTGGTCTATCTTGCGCATCATACCGCCCCAGTTCTCGGTGGGGTTCATCAACTTACCATCGCTACCGACCTGATCGCTGTTGAGGTTGTACGGGCCACGCTCATCGGGATAGTAAGCGAGACAGAGCGTCTGGAGGTAGGACTGCTGAGCAAAGTTCTCATCTCTATAGGGGAACAGCTCCGACATGCGCACCTCTCGCGAGTAATGGTTCGAGAGCATGTCGGGATTGTTGCGCAAGTAAGAGGGCGTCAGCGAAGAGCCAGCACGGTTTAGCATCGGGTCTATGTAAAACCAATTGAGCAAAGCTCGCCGATTGCCGTAGCGCAGATCATTGACCAGTCGAGCCTCAGGGAAGAGGTCCGCCGCCCCGTCTGCAGGGTCGTGCCACGGCGTAGAACTGAGCATCCAGGCGTAGGGATTGAGTAGGTCAATGCTGCTCTGCGAAGTCTCAAAGTCATCAATATAGCTATGTCCCTTGGTGTAGCGCCCCTCATAGTGCCCTGGGATCAGGTGGGCAAACTCCATATTGAGTGCAATCTCCGACGGCTTGGTCAAGTCTAGGAGCGGAATGTAGTCTAAGATACGCGTCAGCCACTGAGACTCAGTGCGCCACGAGAGATTGAGTCCCCAAAGGCTGTTTTGCATCGACTCACGCCCCATGACAGGCTTGGCAGTCAATGGCATCTCGCTAAGGTACATAAAGGTACCGCCCAGCGTTAGGTCTGGCGTAAAGTGGTAGTTGAGGTCCAAGCCCAGCACCGTCTTGCGCTGCAGGTTGAGGAAGCCTCTATTCTCCAGAGAGACATCGACACGCGTACCACTGTTGAGGATTGCCTCGTTGAGGATCGTGACGGTACCCATGGCGTAGTTGACCGTATAGTCCACATTCTCCACGAGCGTCGCTCCACCAGCCGTCACCCGCACCGATCCTGGGGTCACATTCATCGCCCCGAGTGAGATCTGCCCGCTATTTGCCGCTTGGTACTCACCTCGCAAGATAAACTTATCGCGCTCAGCCACCTGCTGCGCTGCGACCATCGTCGTGTCGTAGATCTCTCGATAGACGTAGCGCTCGGCAATGGCTGGGTCGCCTATCTGCTCCGCCAAGTAACTACCAAACGGCTCCGTAGAGGTAAAGATAACGAGCCCTCGCTCTGCATCGACCGTATAGCCGGGGACAAAGTCAAAGACTCCATCAGGGTGCGGCTCATTGCGCGAATCTAGACGGTCCATCCCCAAGACCCGTGTGAGGAGTTGCCCCGCCACTTTGCCCTCATTAATATAAGGTACAGCGGTGCCGGTGCTATCGTTGCGGTAGAAGACATTGAGCTTGAAGTGATCTGCCTTGAGATTGTAGACGCTGCTCCCGAGGCTGTAGACGTTGCGCATCATAAACTGCCAGTAAGGAGCCGTTGGAGTCATCGATGCGCCCTTGAGCAGCTTGACAAAAAGATTGTCCGCCGTACGATCCGAGCGGTCCGAGCTAAACTCACCCACCTGATAGACCTTGCCCTGATAAGTGTACTCAAAGGCTACACCCACCACCTCATCCGGCTGGAGACGCACCTGCAGCGAGAGCGTACCGAGCTGGTCATTAAGGCGGTACTCGTTGGCATTCAGGCGGCGAGCACTCTCTATCTTCGCATAGTCCATACCGCCACGCAACTGTCCCTCTAGTAGCTGGCTCACCTGATCCACTTGGCGCAGAGCTGGTTGTCCGAGCAGCCAACTGTAGAGCGAGTTCGCCTGATTGGCAGGCAGTCCCTGCGTCGATCCATTCGTCGTGACGCCACGAGCCACCACACGCTCCGCCTCACCCATGTCGGTAAAAGCGACAATGTTGCGCGCCTCGTCAAAGTTGCCTCGCTTGTTGGTCACCCACACCTCGATGCGGTTGATCTTAACGCCCGAAGAGATAAAGGGCAGCGTAGACATCGCCTTGTTGTAGTGGTCGCGGAAGTAGTGTCCTAGGTAAAAGTGCCTATTCTCATCGTACTGATTGGCCGAAAACTCAAAGGGTGTCGTCTGCGCCCCACGATCTGTCGAGACGCGCTTCGTCTCCGCCTCCTGCTGGCTCACCACGAAGTCCACATCGAGCTTGCCAAACTGCAATTTGCTGTGGATGCCGAAGAGCGACGCACCGCCCTGTATCAGCGAGTTCTTCGACTGTAGCGACACATTGCCCGCCTCCAGCACCTTGATGATGTCATCTTCCTCGCCCTCATAGGCCAGCTTGAGCTTCTTACTGTCGAAGTCAAAGGTAGCCTGCGTATTGTAGTTTAGGTTAAAGTTGAGCTTCGTACCCACCGACGCCTGCACGTTGGCCTGGATCTTTTGGTCGAAGTCAAAGAAAGTGTGTCTCCGTGAGCGAATCGGTATGGAAGGATTGTCCGTAGCGTTGCTCTTGACACCCATCGACACCTCCGCAGAGCCTTGTGTCCGCACCCGCACGCCGCCAGGACCAAAGATCTTTTCCGCAGGCCCAAGCTCGAAGCCAAAGTCAAACGGGTTGAACCCCTTGCCCTCCTGCTCTTTCTCATCTTGCGCTGCACGCTCTAGGAAGTAGCTCTGCACGCCATTGCGCTCCACATAGGCGACGTACTGCTCCAGCGTGTAGGGGATCGGCGTACCCACCTGCTTGCCGCCCACCTTGGTTACCAGTAGATAAAGCCCGGTGGCGGGATTGTAGACGAATTCGTGCGTCACCACGCTCGGCGTACGCAAATCGACCGCCGACTCCTGCTCGAGCCACTCATACGACTCGGGCGCTGTCGGCTGCACAGGGTAGCGCAGACTATCAGGCTGCGCAGGATGCTCCATAGCAGATACAGATAAAGGGGGCATAGCGAGCAACCTCACTACACCCACCAATGCGCAGAGCAACGAAAGCCATGCACATAGTATCCTGCGCCTAGGGATCATCTAGTCTATATTATAGAGTCAGTTATGTAACGCTCGGGAGTCCGTTTTGTTGTGCCAAAGCGTGACGAATATTGATGCTATAACCTTTGATACAACGGACGCTCAGACCGAGCGTCCCTACAAATCGTTACCCGTCTCTAAGATCAGAGCTGCGCCAACGCTTGCTTGATCACCTGCTCTACGGGGGTGTCGGGCTTGACAGTCATAATCTGCTTCACCACCTTGCGCACATTGGTCTCCGCAAAGCCCAGCATCTTGAGTGCCGAGATC
>OGPS01002005.1_pt1 | contig 13640 bp, 16 predicted proteins | sample 1552931 | NCBI WGS metagenome assembly OGPS01 (sample SAMEA2580252, study PRJEB22360) | human gut metagenome | biome: human gut; feature: human-associated habitat; material: faeces | place: Denmark | collected 2008/2010 | reverse complement strand
TTTTGGGCAAGGAAAAGTATCGCCGTTATAAAAAAGCGTTTTTGCAGGCTTGCAAAAGGGCTGTTTTTGCGTTGCGTATAAGCCGTTCATTTGAAAAAAGGTGGGCGGCTTTTCTGTTTGACTTTTCCAAAGCCCTTATAAGGGGGGATTTTTATGGAAAAATTAGAATTTGAAAAAGAAAAAGTAAAATTAGAACAAACTATAAATATTATAAAAGAAATTTTACAAGATGAAAAACTAGATTTAAAAAATTTATATAATAATTTCATTGGTGATAGGGAAGAATTATGGAGAATTGCAGATAGAAAAAAATTACATATAAGCAATTTAGAAGTATCTCAAAATAATCCCTATTTTGCTAGAATAGATTTTACATCAGATGATGATGGTAAAATTAGTACAATTTACATTGGCAAAAATGGAGTAATGAAAGATACAAATATTATCGTTACCGATTGGAGAGCTCCTATAAGTTCACTTTATTATGATGCAGAAGTTGGTAGATGCGGTTATCAAGCACCTAGCGGTAGAATAGATGGAGAAATGTCTTTAAAAAGACAATATGAAATAGAAAATGGGATTTTGCAAGAATACTTTGATGTTAATCTGGTTTCTAATGATGGATTATTACAAAAATATTTAAATGATAATAATGATGCAAGACTTAAAACTATAGTTTCTACTATTCAAAAAGAGCAAAATGATGTTATAAGGAAAAAAATGTCAGATAATATTATAGTTCAAGGTGTTGCGGGATCTGGCAAAACAACCGTAGCATTGCATAGAATTGCTTATTTAGTGTATAACTATATTAATAGCATTAAACAAAATCAATATTTAGTAATTGGACCAAACCCTGTATTCTTAAAATATATCAAATCGGTATTGCCAGAGTTAGATGTTAATGGTGTTGAGCAATGCACTTATGAAATGTATGCAAAGAAATATATTGATGAGGAAATCAATATTAACTCTTCAAGTGAAAAAGTGGTTGCTAATATTTCTGGTAAAAATAAAAATGATATAGATAAATTTAAGTGTTCAATGAAATATAAAGATATGTTAGAGAAATTTTTAATTGCGTATTTTTATAGTATTACTTCAAAACCATTGATGTTAGGCGATTTTCAAGTTCTATCTAGCGAAGAAATTGCAGAAGTATTTAAATCTACTGAAAATGGGTATTCAAATAATTTATATAACAGAATTGAAATAACAATAGATAGATTATGCAAATTGATTGAGAACAGACAAAGTAATGTAATGAGTCAATATAATGATTATTCATTTCAACTTTTTAAAACTGCCAAAACTGAAGATGAAAAAACAAAAATGAGAAATATGTTTTCGAAAGAAAGAATGGAAATATCTAAAAATTGTCGAAGTTCTTTAAGAAAATATTTTAATAAATACAAAGTTAATGTAACAAAATTATATAAATTATTTTTAAGCACTATTAATGATTTTGATATATATCAATATCCATATTTGAGTGAATTAAAAAAAGAAACAACGAAAAATATAAAAGCGAATTCATATGATTTTGAAGATTTAGCATCTTTAATTTATATAAAAAGATTGATTTCTCCTGATAAATATTATGAAAAAATAAAGCATGTTGTAATAGATGAAGCACAAGATTTAGGTGAATTTAATTTTTATTCTTTAAAAGCAACATTACCATCTGCAACATTTAGTATTTTCGGAGATTTAGCACAATCTATCTATGATTATAGGGGAATTAATAATTGGACTGAAGTTAATAATTCAATGTTTAACAATAATGGTAATATTATTAATTTTAATAAAAGTTATAGAACAACTGCTGAAATAATGGATGTGGCAGATGATGTAGCTGAGAGTATTGGATTAGGAAGATCCGATTTAGTGGTTAGACATGGTGAAGAAGTCAATGTTATGAAAGTTGAAGAAGAAAATAACATTCCACAATATATTAAGGAAAAATTAATTGAATATAAAGAAAAAGGATATAAAACAATAGCGATAATAAGTAAAACGGATTTGCTTTCTAATTATATAAATGATGATTTATCTGCATTAGGAATTCATATTCCTAATGTTACTGAAATGGATGATTTAAGTGATGAAAGATTTAGAATTTGCACTATTTCAAATCAACTAGCAAAAGGTCTAGAATTTGATGCTGTAATAATTAATAATGCTAATGAAAATATTTATTCATCTTCAAATTCATTAGATATGAAATTGTTATATGTTGCAATAACAAGGGCACTTCATGAATTAGATATTGTTTATACAGGCGAAGTTTCTAAACCTTTAGAAAATCATCTAAAAAAAAAACAAAGATAAAATGGTTTTAAGTTTAAAAAAATAAATTACTTTACTATAAAAAATAGGACTTTAAGTTTTTAAAATCCTATTTTTTTAATATATAATTAATGGAAAAATTAAATTTTTTAGCAATCTTATATATGTATTGTGTTTGAATTAATATTTTACCTGTTTAATAAGATGAATAAGTTGATTTAGCAATTTTTAAAAATTTACATATATCATTTTGAGTTAGGTTAAATTTTTTTCTAATTTTTTTTAAATTTTTACCAATTGTAACTAGATCTATTTTTAATTGAGTAGTAAAATTATTATTTTTACTTGTTCCTAAAATATAATCAATACTATATTTAAAGTAATTTGAAAAATCAAGTAATTTAGCTAATGGGATTGTATTTTTGCCAGTTTCCCAACCTGTGTATGTTGTTCTGTCTACATTTAGTATACTTGCTATTTCTTTTTGAGTTAAGTTAAATTCTTTTCTAATTTTTTTAATATTACTAAATTTCATATTATCTAATTTTCCTTTCATCTGTTCTACCAAGAACATAATCAATAGAATAATTACTAAATTTGCATAATTCGATTAGAAAAGAACTTAATATTAAATATTTCATATTTTCATAGTTACTTATAGCAGAAGATGAAGTATCAAATTTATCAGCTAGCATTTGCATAGTGTATTTTAAAGATTTTCTTATTTCTTTTAATCTTTCGGATACTATATTAATGTCAAGTTCTTTATTAGTTTTAAAATTTTTTCTAGTATTTGTTAATCCCACAATATAATCAATATTAACCGCGTATAATTCTTGGAAGAAAAAATAGTACTAAATAACAGACTAAAAACTTGGTTATTTGATATTGTTGAAGATATGATTGAAAGTACGATAGAAGATAGTCCTAATAAAGTGGCAACAATTATTGCAGTAAATAATTTTGTTGAACAGTTAGATTTAGGTTCACAAGAATTAGAGATGACTGAAATAATTGGGGAAAAGATAACAAATAAAATATTTTATGAGATTAAAAGTAATATTTAAGGGAGGAATGATATTATGTATATTACTGAAACTACTGATAATGTTAGAAAATTGATTGAAGAAGTTGAAAAACAAAATGATATAACTAAATTGAAATTTTTGATTTATATTTTTGGTTTATTAAACAATAATCAAATTAATGATAAGAATGAGGCAAATCCAAATTTAAACAAGGATGATGATATGGAAATATTTACTTTAGAGTCTGTTGGATTGTCACCAAATGCTTGTACAATATTACTAGAATACTTTGCTATGCTATATAATGGATTAACAAATACAAAAGATGGCTATGAAGATAATGGAAATGTATTAGGCATCAATTATGATGAAATAGATAAGAATATAGATTCACATTTTGAGAACTTAAAATATAACGAAAAATTAGATGTGTTTAGTGAAATAGTTATTAGATATGATAATGAAACTTATTTTAAAGATAAAATAACTATGATTACTTTTGATTCAAAATCCAATGGATTTGATCTTGCACATTTAATTCAAGAAAAAAAGGTATAGTAAAATGAATCATACAAATAAATTAGTAATGAACTTCATTACTTAAATTTTTAAATTATCTTATGCTTAGAAGAGCTATGATGTAAAAATTAAATAATCTACACAAGGATCTTTGAAAATTAATATTTTTTAAGGAGAATTGTGTAGGTGCATTCTCCTTTTTTTATTAATTTTTTTAGCTATTAATTAATACACTTAAACAGGAGGAGAATGTATTTTGAACGATAATATTACTTATGGAGTAGTAACAAAAGAAGTTCAAAAGAAGATTATTAATTATTTATATCAAAATAAAGATATTACTATAGGTGAGTATGAAACATTAATTTCAAAATGTGATGAAGCTATTAATAAATTAAAAGAACAACAAGATAATAACAAAGAAAAATATACATATCCAATTAAGGTGGATATAAGAATATAAAAATAAAAATGGAGGTGATTTAAGTGGATTTATATACTATAAGAAATATGCTAAGTCAAGGGAAAAGTATTTATGATTTACCATTAAGAGTAACATTTTATGCTCGTGTATCTACCGATAGATATGAGCAATTAAACTCATTAGAAAATCAAGTTATGTATTTTGAGAACTTTATAAAAGAACAAGAAAATTGGACTTTTGTAAAAGGTTATGTTGATGAAGGTATAAGTGGTACAAGTGTTAAAAAAAGGGAAGACTTTTTAAGAATGGTAAATGATGCCAAGAAAAAGAAGTTTGATTTAATTTTAACAAAAGAAATATCAAGATTTTCAAGAAATACATTGGATAGTATTAAATATACACAAGAATTGCTTTCATGTGGTGTTGGTGTTCACTTTTTAAGCGATAATATTAACACCTTTCAACCAGATTCTGAATTACGACTTACTATTATGTCTAGTATTGCACAAGAAGAAATAAGAAAACTTTCTGAAAGAGTAAGATTTGGATATAAAAGAAGTGTAGAAAAAGGTGTAGTTCCAGGTAGCAATAATATATATGGATATACAAAGAATAAAGGCAAGTTAGTCATTGATGAGGAACAAGCAAAAACAATTAAGTTAATATTTGAAACTTATGTATCCGAAAATATAGGAGTTCATAGATTAGGTTTTAAATTGTATGATGAACATGGAATTACTAATTATTCTGGTAAACCAATTTCTGGTACAGTTATTAAAAACATAATTAGAAATCCAAAATATAAAGGATACTTTTGTGCTCATAAAGAAACAACTGTTGATTATCATAATAGAGTTAGAAAAAGATTTAAAAAAGATGAGTGGATAGTATATAAGGATAATGAAACTTGTCCTCCAATAGTATCTGAAGAAATTTGGGATAAAGCAAATGAAATATTAGATGCTAGAAGTAAAAAACACGATCAAATAAATAAAAATAATAAATATAATAAATTTCCATTTTCTGGTTTGATGCATTGCTATTATGATGGTGCTACTTTTGTAAGAGGTACATATCAAGTAGGAAAAAATGATAGGGCAAGGCGAAGAAAGTTTTGGGCTTGTAATAATTATAGAATACATGGTAAGAAAAAAACTGAAGGTTGTAATTCTCCTGTAATCTATTATGAGGAACTGGTTGATATATGTAAAAAAATATTAAATATGATATTAGTATCTCAAGATGATTTAATTAGTGAAATAAATGATATGATAGGTGATATTAGAGCTAAAAAAGATTACAAAAAAGAAATAAAACTGATTGATGAAAAACTATTTAAAACAAATAATGAAAAAAAAGAACTTATAATGATGAGAATGAGAAAAGAAATAGACCTAAAAGAATATAACTCTCTTAAAGATGATTTAGATGAAAAAATCAACTCATTAGAAGAAAACAAGAGAAAATTAATAGAAGAAGAACAAAATGAACAACCTAGTGAAAAGAACTTTGAAGATTTTAAAAAGAAAATAAATGATATGGTTTTATCCGATGATGAGAAGATTTTGGAACTTGCTCAACTTATGTTTGATGATATAAAGGTTGAATCAATAAAAGATGATGAAACGGATCAAAAGGTTATTCTTCATGCAAAACTAAATGTGTTTGACTCGCAAGATCAGACATTTAATTTTGAAAACTTTTTACTGCTTTTTTGTTCACACCAGAGATGCGGCCTTAATGATAAGCAATTACTTATGTGGCAGTGAAGAAGAGTTTGTTAAAAAAATGAACGAAAAAGCAAGTAGCCTCGGCATGAAAGATACCACCTTCGTTAATTCCTCAGGACTAGATGAAAAAGGAGGAAACTATTCATCATCCTATGATATGGCCTTGCTAACTAGCTATGCTAACAACAACCCAGTCTACAGAGAAATAGTAAAAACCAAAAAGTACACCCTAAAAACAAATTATAAAACCTATATTTGGCACAATAAAAACAAATTACTATCACTAGATTACATCACCGGAGGCAAAACCGGTTTTACTGAAAAAGCCAGAAGAACCTTAGTAAGCACAGCAACAAAAGACAACATCAATTTAGTCGTTGTAACCCTAAATGATGGCAATGACTGGGAAGACCACAAAAAACTATATGAATATGCATTTAATAATTACAAATCATATAAAATACTAGATAAAAACACCTATAAAGTAAGCGAAGATACCTATTACCAAGGAAAACTCTATATAAAAAAAGACGTATACCTCACCCTAAAAGAAGAAGAAACTAAAAAACTCATTAACAACATTAAACTAGAGAAAAAAAGAAAATATAAAAATGGCGATGTAGTTGGGGAAAATCAAATATATTTAGATGATAAATTAATTTTAACAGAAAATATTTATGTAAAAAAAGAAAATAAATATCAACCAAAACTAAGTTTTTGGCAAAAAATACTTAACTTTTTCAAATAAAAAAATAATTATACAAAAAATAGTAAATAGTAAGATACACACCCTTGACAACTTAATAAATCTTGTGTATAGTGTTTATACGAAGAAAAGAAAAAACTTATAAATTATAAATGTGAAAGGAATGATAACTATGTCAAAAAACTTAGTAATCGTAGAATCACCAAATAAAACCAAAACTATTAGCAAATATTTAGGCAATGATTATAAAGTAGTCTCTTCAGTAGGACATATAAGAGATTTATCCACTTCAGGAAAATATGGTTTTGGTGTTGATATTGAAAACGGTTTTAAACCCAATTATGTCCCCATCAAAGGCAAGAAAAAAATAATAAATGAATTAAAAAAAGACGTAAATGACGCTGATTTTGTTTACCTAGCAACCGATCCCGATCGTGAAGGAGAAGCCATATCATGGCATTTATATGATGCCTTAAATCTAAAAGAAAACAAATATAAAAGAATTGTTTTCAACGAAATAACAAAAAATGTAATATTAGACTCATTCAAACATGCTAGAGATATTAACATAGACCTAGTACACTCACAAGAAACAAGAAGAATATTAGATAGGATTATCGGTTTTAGATTAAGTAAACTTATGCAAAGCAAAACAGGGGGCAAAAGTGCTGGTCGTGTCCAAAGTGTTGCCTTAAAATTGATCGTCGATAAAGAAAGAGAAATCAATGCTTTCGTTCCTGAAGACTATTATGAAATAGATGCCTATTTCAATGAATTTGATGCCAAATTAGATAGTTACAACCACAAAAAAATAGAAATCAAAACTGAAAGTGATGCCAAAGAAATCGTATCAAAATTATCAAATACATTTAAAATAGAAGAAGTAACTAAAAAAGAAAAGAAACAAAATTCCAAATTTCCATTTATTACTTCAACCATGCAACAACTAGCATCAATTAAACTAAATTTTTCATCTAAAAAAACAATGAGCGTCGCCCAAAAACTATATGAAGGAATAACCCTAAAAGATGAAACAGTCGGTTTAATTACCTACATGAGAACAGATTCAACAAGACTATCCAATGAATTTATTGCAAGCACATACAAATTTATTGAAGACAAATATGGCTCTAACTATGTTGGACATGTTAAAGTAAACAAAAATAAAGAAAATGTTCAAGATGCCCACGAAGCTATACGCCCAACAAGTATTAACAGAACCCCTGAATCAGTAAAAGAATATTTAAGTAATGATGAGTACAAATTATATTCACTCATTTATCACCGAGCACTTGCATCATTAATGGCAGATGCTAAAGTCCTAGGGACCACAGTTATTTTAGATAATAATAATTACCAATTCAAAGCAACAGGTCACATCTTAACTTTTGATGGCTACTTAAAAGTTTATGCACCATATGAAGACAATACTGATAAGATTTTACCTGATTTAGAAAATTATAAAACAGGAGTTGTTATTTCAAATAAAATAGAATACACTATGCATTCAACTAAACCTCCAGCAAGATATACCGAAGCCTCACTTATTAAAGAATTAGAAAGCCTAGGAATTGGTAGACCATCCACATATGCAACAATAATAGACAGAATCAAAGAAAGAGATTATGTAAATATTGTTGATAAGAAGTTTGTTCCAACCGAAATGGGTATCGTTACAACTGACAAATTACAAGAATTTTTTAAAGACATCATCAACGTCGAATATACCAAAGAAATGGAAGATGACCTTGATAAAATTGCCGATGGTGATATGGTTTGGAATAAATTACTTGAAAAATTTTACACGGACTTTGAACCTAAAGTAAAAAATGCATTTGACCACATGGAGAAGAAGGAAGCTGAAAAAACAGGGGAAACATGTCCTCAATGTGGCAGTGATTTAGTAGTAAAACAAAGTAAATATGGTAAGTTTATCGCATGTTCCAATTACCCTGAATGCAAGTATATCAAACAAAAAGAAAAAAAAGAAGACGTAATAGTCATGAACTGTCCTCATTGTGATGGAAACATTATTGAAAGAAAAACAAAAAGAGGTAAAGTATTCTACGGATGTTCCAATTATCCAAAATGTAAGTTTGCATCATGGGATAAGCCAATTACAGAAAAATGCCCTTCTTGTGGCGATGTCTTAGTCGAACATAAAGATAAAATTAAATGTATGAAATGTGATTATGAGAAAGATATGTAAATATTTTTCTCTTTTTTAACATTTATATTAGTTATAAACAATATTTAAATAATCATAATAATAAAAAAACTTATAAAGCCTTGATTTATTTACTATCTTTGTTGAATTGTTTCTATACAATTATATGTTGTTTTTTAAAATGTGTACCTAAAATGTACCTAATTTTATTAATTTTCAATTAATTTAATTATCTCTAATAAACTCTTCTGGGAAATACGATTTGGAAAGAAAATATTCCTATGCATGATAGATTGGAAAAAGGAAGAACCTATTTTACCTAGTGAAGAACCTATAAAAGAAGAGGACACCCCTGCCAGCTCAAATGAGCCCACTACAAAGCAAAAAGAAGAAGATAACATAAATATACCAAACGAAGATAAAATAGAAGCAAATAATCCACTTTTATATTTCTTTGATTGGTTATTCAATTTAATTAGACTTGTTTTTATTTAGTCCTTGACAAAAGGTTCATTTTATAATAATGTTAGTCTTTTTTATGTATATTTTTTTGTTAATAAAGCATAATATATATTAGATTTATATAAAGTATAATATATTAAGCATATAATCACTTGACATTTTATATAAACTGTGATATTATTTTAACTATGAAAGAGGTGTTATTATGGAAAGTTTAACAACAGCTATAAGCGTACAAGTAGATAGAAAAGACAAAGAACTAGCAACTGGTATTTTAAGTAATTTAGGGTTAAATATGAGTACATACGTCAATATGGCAATAAAACAATTAATTAATAAAGATGGTGTACCTTTTGAGGTAGTAAATCCTAGACCAAGTAAAGAATTATTAGAGGCTTTACAAGAGGGCGAAGATATACTAAATGGAAAAGTAAAAGCAAAAAGTTATACTAATATGTATGAAATGTTAAAGGATTTAAAGGCTTAATATGTTTGATTTAGAAAAGACAAAGTACCACGTACAATATACTAGCCGATTTAAAAAAGAGTTTAAAAAATTATTAAAACAAGGCAAAGATGAAAATTTATTTTTAGAGGTACTTAACGTTATAGCAAATGGCAAAGAATTAGCCGAAAAATACAAAAACCATAAACTAATAAACGATAAAACATTTAAAGAGTGTTACGAGTGTCATATACAACCCGATTGGCTCTTAGTTTATAAAGTACAAGATAATGAGTTAGTATTATTACTTTTTGCAACTGGTAGTCATAGCGACTTATTTAATAAATAGAGGATAGAGTTAATAAAACTCTAACTCTTTTTTAAATTTGCATGAAAATGTCAACTATGATTAATCTTTATTCATTTTTAACAAAATAGGTTGCCGTATCTTTTTATTTTTATGTACTAGTCTATGGCATTCATCGCATAATATAATGCAGTTATTTATATCATTAATTAAATCTTTTCTTTGACTTCTGTATAAAATGTGATGTAATTGTAGCAACTTAGCAGAACCACATAGTCTACAAGAATAGTTATCTCTTTCTATTACATAGTTGTAGTTTTCTTTTGTTACTGTCAATTTATTTGCTTTTTTGCGTATTTTTACTTTTTAGAAGGTGCTTTCTCCAAAGAATGTGCATTTTTACTCATTTGTCCACTCGTAGTCGGACTTTTTTTTAGAAGTGGACTTTTTATATTCTTTATTATCGTATTCCCTACAAAGGGAAAATGTTATTTCTTTATTTAGGAATTTACAATATGGTTTGTTCTTTTTCTTTTTTAAGTTTATACAATAGTTATTCATTATTAATCTTCCTTTCATTTGGAAAATTAATAAAATTAGTTATAAATATGTACCTAAAATGTACCTAAATACACGCAAAAATATAAAAAGCCTTATTTTATAAGGCTTTATTTTCATATTGGTGGAGCTGAGGGGAGTCGAACCCCTGTCCAGGAAAAGATAATTTTAAGTTTCTACAAGTTTAGTTAATTATTAAATCTCATAAGTATCATAGTAATTAACAACTTAAGACACTTACCATTTTAGCTAAAATTCGTTATCTTCGCCTAAAAAACTTGATAATATAGTCTGCTAAATAAGCCCCTTATAACTCCCACAGACAGAGGAATTACAGAAGCACACTCCTTGCCTTAAATTAGGCAAAAGAAGGAGCGTAGTTGAAACTATTGTTTCCAGTTATTTTATTTTGCACTTTAACGCTAGTAGCTTTCGACTTGCCACTTAAACACTCTTGTTCCTGTCGAAGCCAAATAACAGCCCCATAACACATCTAATTATACTATAAAATTAAAACTAATGCAAGTGCTTTTTCAAACAAATGTCTAAAAAAAGAAATAGCTAAGAGTGGAATTTTCACTATTTCTTTTTCCCGATTATAAACTTGATACCTTTTTTTTCGTTCTTAACAAAGATATCATAATCTAATAGCTGTAGTGTTTTTTTTACGATAGATAGACCCAATCCAAATATTCCATTAATACCTTTTTCATAGGGAGTGAAAATATTATTTAGAATATTATTATCAATATTAGGTCCATCATTATAGAAAATTATTTTATTATTCTTCAAAGTAATACTTATTTCTTTATTGGCATATCTAATAAAGTTTCCCATAATATTATCGATGATGGCCTCCCACATATCTTTGCTACCTCTAAATACCGTATTTTTAGTATCAATATTAATCTTAAAATTAACATCAGGCCTTGCCATTTTAAACTTTTCCAGTGAAGAAGTAAGAATCAAACTAACGTCATAAGTATCACTTAATTTTTGATTTTTATCTTTAATATAATTTATTTTATTTAGATATAATAAGGAGTGGACTTTTATTTCTAATTTATTTATTTGTTCTTTAATCACAGACATTGTTTTTTCTTCACTTAAGACCTTATCCTCATATGCCTCGATATATGATTTCATAACTGTAATAGGAGTTTTAAAGTCATGAGATATATTTTGGTACATTTGATTTTTATATTCTTCATTTTCCTTTAAATAAAGTCTCATTTTATTAATAGCATTATCCAAAGAGTAGAGAGCATCATCTTCCTTTAATTTTTCATACTTATAACTCTCATTATTAATATTATCAACTTTTTCCTTAAGTTTATCTATCTTACTAACTAAACTATTTGACCAATAAAGTAAAATTATTGTTACTACTAAATATGTTATACCAATAGTATAGAAAATGGTATTAAAAATGGAATAACGCATTGATTTTATATAATTATCATTGGTAAAAGCAATCTTCGTAACATTTACACCTTTAGATGTATTATAGTAATAAGTCTTATTTTTATATTTAAACTTTCCATAACTATAATCAATCTTATCAAGAAAATCCTCAATATCAATATCAATTAAATCATAGAAATTATGTGATATAACTATTTCATTATTACTATTTATGTATAAATAAGCAGCTTCACTATCAATAGAAGTACTATCTATGTCATTTTCAATAAGATTAAGTGGTTGTTTTAAATATGAATAAATATTTTTTTCATAGATAGGTTTTAACTGTTTTGGAAGTATAACACCAAGTGAGATGATTAAAACTATAATTATAATAATTGTTAAAACAAGTAACTGTTCCCTTAAAGTATTCTCGTATTTCATGTTAACCTATAACCATACCCATATATTGTATTAATATTTAATCCTGGACATTTCTTTCTTAGCCTTCTAACTAAATCATCAACTACACGATCTGCCCCATAGTAATCTTCACCCCATATGATATTTAATATTTCATCCCTCGAATAAGACTTACCTAAATTCGTAACAAACATATAAAGTAAATCATATTCTAACGTAGTTAAATTAATTTCCTTATCATTTAAGGTTACAATTCTTTTTTTTGTATCAATATAATAGTTATTATAAACTAACTTTTGATTATCATTTTTATATACTCTTTTAATAATATTATTTACTCTAAGTACTAGTTCTTTAGGTGAATATGGTTTAGTAATATAATCATCACTTCCTAATTCTAAACCAATTATTTTATCTAATTGTTCATCTCTAGCCGAAGTAAATATTACTGGAACAACATCATTTTTTTCTCTTATCTTCTTTATTATGTCATAGCCACTTATATCTCCAGGAAGCATAATATCTAATATCCATAAATCAGGATTTTCATCTATATCCTTAATAGCATCAGTTCCATTAAGATAACTAGTAACTTCATAACCTTCATGTTCTAAGTATGTTTTAATTAAAGAGTTTAAATCTTCCTCATCTTCTACAAAAGCTATTTTATACATAAAACACCTCCTAATTTATTTACGTTATAACCTTATACTTATCACCTCCATGTTGCCATTTTATATAAGAATTGTTGGATAAATATCAAAAGATTATGGTAAATTATGTTTTTTTAATAATTATTCTTTTATTCTTATATTTTTTATGCACTAAACATATATCATAATCGCAAGCATTAGCAATATCTAAAATAGTATCAAATATTGGCTTACTATAATTAGTTTCATAACCAGATAGAGTAGTTTGAGCTACCCCAATAATATTAGATAATTCCTTTTGCGAATAACCTTTATCTTTCCTTATTCTTCTTATTACTTTTTCGATCAATTTAACCACCAAAATAATTATATCACAAAAAATAAATTTTTTTTAAAAAAATGCTTGACAAACTATCTTATTTATTATATCATAAATATGCGTTTGTAAGAAATGCCTCAATAGCTCAGTCGGTTAGAGCACTTGACTGTTAATCAAGGGGTCCTAGGTTCAAGTCCTAGTTGAGG
>OGPS01002001.1_pt1 | contig 13663 bp, 10 predicted proteins | sample 1552931 | NCBI WGS metagenome assembly OGPS01 (sample SAMEA2580252, study PRJEB22360) | human gut metagenome | biome: human gut; feature: human-associated habitat; material: faeces | place: Denmark | collected 2008/2010 | reverse complement strand
TCTATAGGCTCCCCAGCAAATGTTATAGATTCAATTTTATTTACCTGAGCTTTAGCCTCAATACCTTGAAGTTTGGTGAAGTTTTCGCTAGACATTAATCCGGCTTCTGTTGTACTAGCCATAGAAGAAGTTCCTCCAAGGGGATCCCAGTCAGTTCCTGTTCATGCATAGTTAATATCAGTTTTAACAACATTTCAAACATCACCTACTTCATTACTTTGAGTTGGAAGATCTTGATAAGTAGGTTTAGAACCTTTGTATTTATAAACACCAGGAATATTAACTCCCTCTATAAGATCATCTACTTCAGTCTTTGTATATATATCTGGCTTATTTAATATTTTAGCCCCTCCAGACTCAGCATTCCAATCAGCTTGTGCTAATCCATCTAGCTTTGTTTTATCTTCTTTAGACATTAAACCATCTAAAGAAGGAGTTGCCAATTCTGTTGTTCCCTCAACTAGCCCTCATTTGGCTCTTCCATCTGAGATGTCAAATAATTTGTAAAATCTGTATTCTTGTTTATCTGTATCGTAAAATCTGCATTCGTCTCCTATTCTATATTTATAGTTTGTTCCTTCTAGATTGTAGCTAAGTAGCGACTCTCCAGGAAGATTAGATACTGTTACAATTTCAGACATTGGGTAGTAAACTCCCTGAGTCCAAATTTCTCTAGTGTCCTCAATAAATGCAATAGAGTCTGGTTTTACCTCGGATGCAGATAACTTAGCTTCGAATCCAGCTTTTGTCTTCGCTTGAATAAATAATGTTTCTATCATATTATTAAGTTATTGTAGTCTAATTTGTGTTATCAATAATGCCTCCAACTATGACTCCTCCTGAATCGGTTATAGTTGTTCATGCTACATCAGGACCTCTAGTAATCACAGCATGAAGCTTACTTATAGCAGTTTCAAAACTATCTCCGGGCTGAGGTTGAGAGTTGTCTTTAGATGGTCCATAGTCTTCTCCAAGTATTCCATCATAGTCATAGAACTCGCCGTGAGTGTATATTTGTCGAGTGTCTTTGATAAAAACAATACTAGTGTCTAAGATATTTCCAGATTCCAGCTTCTCCTTAAATTTAGAGAATGTTTTGAAATGAATAAACCTCTTTTCAATAGCCATTGTACTAGTATATTTAAAATGAGAGGGGAATTAACCCTCTCTGTTAGTCTTCTTCACCTCATTCTAGTAGAGATTCCGCGAACTTTTTAGCTCCTTTAATAGTTTCGGAATCTTTAGTATCTCTATCAGTTCCTTTAAGTTCTGTTTTTGCTGCTTTTACTTTAAAGTCTACTGAACCGTTTACAGTGTCATTACCATTTAACTTAGTAATGGCAGCTTTATTAGCTGTGACACGTCCTCCTAATTCTATAGCACTTGTAGTATTTTCCTTTATCTTATCTTCTAATTTCTTTAAAGTATTATAGTCAGCCGAAGCTCCACCTTTTATACCTGCTATGGCATCAGTGTTAACCTTAATTTGTGCGTCTAGTTTAACATCGGCATCATTTAAACTAGTAGCGTCGGCTATATAATTTGATTCTGAATTAGCTACATAAGTATCTGTAGACTGTCCAGTAACTGCTTTTCTTGCATTATCTGCATCAGTACCAGCTTTTTTAGCGTCAGCAATAGCTGAGTTAATTGCAGACTGGTTTTTAAGTCCTGTTAATTTAGCAATCTCTGTATCTAATACCAAAGATTTACCTACTTCCTTATCTACTTTTTTGTCTAAAGCTGTCTGAGTAGCTGTAGAAACAGGAAGATCAGCAGGAGCTAGGTTTTTTACATTACCTAAACCTACTTGTTCTTTTGTTACTTCGTGAGGATTATCTGTATTAGCTACGTGAGCATTTAATTTATCAGTAGTAGCTTTACCTTTGCTACCTTCATAGGCAGTTCCAATAGTTTCTCCTAATACTAGATTACCAGAAGTAATTTGAATAAGACCTGATGTGTCTCCACCCCAACGATATTGCTTGTTACCATTAGCTACAGCAATGTAAATCTTTCCAGCTTCTGGAGTTGTTCCAGCATCCACTGCTGTTGTGGAAGTAGCTTTAAATAATTTCTTCTCTGCAGTAGCATAGAATAATTGTCCTACTACTAAGCCAGATGTTGGAATATTAGCTTTCGCAGCTACAACTTTCTGAATTTCAATTACGTCATCAACGTAACTTGGAAGTTGAGTAGAAGGAACTTTACCATCAGCACCAAGACTTGCAACACCGTTTGCCTGACCTATCTTAGAGCTGTCAATCTTAGAATCTACAAGCCTTTTCAATACTTTACCTTGTTCTGCAGATAGAGCTTTATTGGCACCACCAGCAGTTAAATCATTTACAATTTGGATAATAGTTTGATTTCCGACGTCAACACGTTGCCATCCAGAATAGTCTCCTGAAGTAATTTTAGAAACATCTTTTAGAATATATACTGCAGGTTTACCTTCATCGTCGGCAACTACTACCATCATACCTTTGTAGTAGTTCTTACCAGAGTAAGTACTAGCTGCAATAAGGTCTGCCTTTGTAGGAACTAGAGAACGAGCATCTAAAGGAGCTTGACCTCCTGGCTCAAAGTTAACAGCGAATGCAGCAACACCAGCAGGACGATTACCAGTAGCAGCAACAGCCATAGGTTCACTGCCCATAAACGGAACAGTTGTACTATTCATAGCAACCTTACAGAATACTTCGTCAGTTATTTCCTCACCTTCATATGTATATGGTTCAGAATTTAGCATTCTTGAAACATTAGCAACAGTAAATCTTAACTGTAGTGCTCCAGATAAAGCTCCTTGTGTAGTTAATTTCTTATATGCTACATTATTGCCTTGAACTGATACATTCCCTGCATCAGAAATTACATAGTTGGCTGAACTAAATACTTCCCATTTACCAGATACGGTATTAAAGAATTCTACTTTAGTTACATTCTTTTGAGGAGGGAATTTAAATTCAAGACGTGTTCCAGTAGAAGCTTCAGAAGCAAATTTAGCTCCGATTAAAGTATCAGTCCATTTTTTTAACTGAAGTTTAGTATCTGGAGTAGGACCAGACGGCATACTACTTTCTCCGTTACCTGTAGAAGCATTAGCTCCGTTACAAAAATATGGATAAGTACCAAAGATTGAAGTGCTTGCTGTTACACTGCCTGCAGGTAGTGGGTTGGGAGTTACACTAGCTTTATTACCTTTAGATGTTAACAAGGTATCACCTTGACCGTAGTTAACAGTTAGGTTATAAGTCATTTGTCCTAATGTGACTTTTTGGGAGGCGTCTAAGGCAGCAGAACCTAATTTGATGCTACGACCAGTTTCTGCACCAGCACGGTTTTTATTTGCTTGCCCTACTACAGTACAAGTACCTCTATTAAATGACACGTTAAAATCACTTTCGGCTCCAGGAGCTGCCTGTCCAACTTCATAAATACCATTAGAAGCCCAACTACCTTTAGGAGAGATTGAACATGATGGGTTTTGAACAGTAGGCTGAATTTCTTCAAAAAGAATATCATCAAAAATTTGGGACAGTGTCTTTTTCTCCAAATCTGATACCTTTGTGCCTTTAGCTAAACCACCATGTTTTTCTGGAGTAGTTAATTCATCAGGTAATTCTGATGTGTACATCAAATTAGCAGAAAGTGTGTCGTCAATACTATCTAATTTAGCTTTATCTGCTGCAGACATCAAACCTGCCTGTTGTGTGGTAGCTGTAGCAATAGTAATTGTGTGTTGATCTCCACTAGCATCCGTAAATTGAATAGACCCATTATCTCCAAGCTCTACTGATACTAATGATTTTTTAAGTTTCTCGGCTAAGGTTCCATCTATTCCATAGACCTTACCGTTCATTAAAATTTCGCTGGTGTCTTGAGCGAAATAGACTGCATCTAGATGCTTACTAGCAGCATCATAGGAATTTTTACTTCCTCTAAAAAATTTAACTCTCGCCATAAAATTTTTAAATTTAATCAATTACGTCGTGTCAATCTATACTTACATATAATCCATCATTTTCATCTGTCAACAAATTACCCTCTTTAGAGGATATACTAACAGTTGAAGACATTTTAGCTAATGATATATAATATGTATGTACTATATGTTCATCTAATGTACTATACAATTTATAAAATAAAATATAATAATTTCCACCCTTATTAACTGGGTTTGAGACTGAGTCGTATTTCTTTCAATCTACATAATTAGGAGGATATTGTTGTATTTGTTCTTCTGTTATGTTTTCTATATACAATCCATAGAGTAACTCCTTGTTAGGAGACTGAAATTTACCCAATAAGTTCTCCTCAGATATGGATTTTCCGTATAGTTTTATAAACTCTCCATCTCTTATAACTTGTATATTACCAGTCAGACCTTCTGTATCTATTGATATAATCTTATTATCCTTAACTTTTACATCAGCAGAAACTACATTATCTTGGCTAGTAGAGAAGACTATTGTGTTCGTACTTTTAAACGTACAAATTTCGGCTATTTTTTCTAGATTAACAAATATTTTATAGCCACTCTTAAAATACATTATAAGAATAGTATCTCCTTCTTCTATTTCTACTCCAGTTTTAGCCGCTTCTAATACATCCTCTGCAGTAGCTTTGCGAGTTATACTACTAGTAATGTAATCTCCTGTTTCTACTCAAATAGTGCTTATTATCTCGTTTTTTAGATTTCTAAGATATATAGGTCTTCTGTTATCGACAATCTCCCCATATTCCAACTTAGCTCCAAGTTTGTCTATTTTATCTACTTGAGATTTATAAGAATCTGTAAAATTATTATCTGTATGAACGTATTCTGGATCCACTATGTATCCAGAATCGTTCTCTAATTCGCTTAATTTAGTAGGAATCTTTACTCTCTTTTTGATTGTCATGCACCCTCTAGTTGTGGTAACTACAATTGTATTATCGTCATTAATTTCCATTCTCAACTGAATTTTAAGTTATTCTACAGTTATTCAATCTAAATTAGATTTCAACTTATTTAAATCATTTTTGTTTTCAGTAGTAAAATCCTCAGTTGATAGTCCTTTCCCTTCAATTTTATCAACCTTACCATTTAAAGAAGAAACATCCGCTTTAGATTCTAATTCTGCTTTAGTAGCCAATCCTGAAATATCAGGAATTTCTGTATCACTTGGAAGTGCTCCAACTTCTTGAGCTGTATATTGAGGCTTATTAGGTTGTTTAGCCCATTCTGGAACTGTTGGGTCGGATTCTTGTTTAATAAAAACATCGTCTAATATTTTTCAAGTTCCTTCCTGTCTGCCGTAATATCTACTATCTTTTGGAGCATCTTTTATGTAACTAGAATCATGGTTATGAGTAGTAATATCTCCAATTAATACATTTTCTACCTTTTCTTTAGTAAGTTCATAATCACTACTTACCGAGATATTAGTATTAACATAATCATGTTCTTCTCAACTCCAAACTCACCAAGTTCCTCCTTGTATTTTAGGAGATTTTCCGGGTTCTCCAGACGGCAACACAAAGTCGAATATAGCTTCATGCTCATTACCTGAGTTGGTTATTTTAGCTGACTCACCTTCGGTAACAGTTCCTACTTTAATAGTAGCAGCATCTCCTTTGGGTAATACAAAATCAAATATTGCTGCACTTGAAGTTCCTGAGTTTGTTATTTTAGCAACATCTCCACTAGTTACATTTCCCACTTCAATAGTAGCTGCATCTCCCTTATCCCCTTTGATAGTACCTACGTTACTCCACTTAGGATTAGAGCTTACATTACCTCCAGAACCTACGTAAACATAAAGTTGACCATTTATCAAGTAGGCATCTCCTGATTTACCTTCGGCTGGTAATTCAGACTCTGAATTAAGTTCTCCAATGATATTTAGTCCGCTACCAGTATCTCCTTTTGGACCTGTAGCGCTTACTCCAGTGTTAGTGTAGGAATCATTGTTTTCATCCCAAACTCACCATGTTCCCCCTTCAATTTTTGGAGGATTATCTGCAAACTCTTTAGCTCTATCAGCTTGGGTTGTAGCGTTAATTGCTGCTTGATTTGCAGATGTTGCTGCTTGGTTAGCTGTTCCAGCTGCAGTGTTAGCCCCTTCTGTAGCTGTATTAGCACTCTCTGCAGCCTGGTTTGCAGCCTCAGCTGATGATTGAGCCAAAGTAGCTTTGTCGTCTGCTAGGCTGGCTTTACTGTTAGCATTAGTAGCTGCTTGGTTTGCATTACCTGTAGCTGTATCCGCTTTGGTTGCAGCTTCAGTCGCCTTAGTTGCAGCGCTATCTGCCAATCCAGCTTTTTCATTAGCTAGAGTAGCTTTTTCATTAGCATTATTAGCAGCTTCAGTTGCTTTAGCAGTAGCAGCTTTAGCTTCTTGTATAGCCTGATTTGTAGTTTCTACAGCATTATTAGCATTGTCAGCAGCAGTTTGTGCTAATATAGCCTTTTTATTAGCCTCTTCTGCCGCTTCTGTAGCTGCTATTGTTTCATTTTTAGCTGCTAGAGTATCCTGTCTAACTTGATCAGTTTCATTTTTTACATTAGTAGTTTCAGAAATAATTTGATTAGTCTTCTGTTCTCTAGCAGCTTCTTGCTGTTCTCTTATAGTTTCTTGAGATTTCCTAAGTTCTTCTGACTGTCTAGCTTCTCCCTCAAATTCTCTTAAATCAGAGGTAGCCTGAATAGCAGCGCTTGCAGCAGCCTTAGCCTCCTTAGCAGCATCTTTACTGTCTTTACTCAAAGATTCTAGCCATTCTTCTTCAGTGCCTTCAAATCCATGCTGTACTGCTATTTGATATGCGGAAAGTCCAGTAACACCAGTAGCTCCAGATAAGTCTGTTATGAATTTCCAAGATTCTTCAGCCTTCATATATAGTCTAGAGTTTTCTGGATCTTCTATATCCTCAGTATTTATGACTACAAACTCTCCAACTAGTACGTCTGGACTATTAAAGTTGTCCTCCATTTCTTGAACAGAAGAATAGGTTCTTTTTATAACAAATGAGTCCCCAATAGCTTTAATTCCAGTATTCTCATATCTACCAGTATCAATATTATAAAACCACCAATAGTCATTAACTATTTTAGGAGGATTTTCGTTTAATGTCTCTGAAATATCTGCAGCTGCGTTAGCTCTGTCTGCAGCATTTTTAGCATCTTCTACAGCCTGAGGCAGGTCTTTATTTTGATCTAATATCTCTTTATATTCATCTGTAAAATTGTTATCAGTATGCTGATATTGAGCATCTCTGATAAAATTCATATCGTTCTCCAGCTCACTTAATTTAGTTGGAATTTGGCAGTCCTCTGGACTAGTGTAACAACTTCTACTTGAAGTTAATATACCAGTGCCATCAAAAAATTCTTTACTCATGCAACAATGTAGAAGCTATATAGTTACTATTTTTAATATCTGGATATAACTCTATTAAGCATACAATATTCATTAAATCATTGTATTTTATTTTATATCCCTTTTCTAGCCTCTTAACTAAGTGATCGAAATCATGTATAGCTTTTCTTTTAAGCTTATTTATTACACCCACAGCCAGAAATATTTAAAGTATCATTGTTAAGTTTTTTACATAAGCCATTACAGTAATTTAATTTACTTAATCTTACTGTGGCTCCTTCTAAATCTCCAAACTCTACTGAATATTTAATTATATTAATTGCCATTCATAGTACATCTCTATTAAATGTTAACTCACTTAGTTGATCGCTTTCACATCGTAAATTAATAGAGAGTAACTTCTCTGCAAGTAAAATATAACAATGCATTAAATAAAATATAGAAAAATGATTTTGACAAGCTACTGAAATAGTTGTGTTTAAAGGATTTCTTTCTAATATTTCTTCAATACATATCTCTGTAGTAACGGCATCTTTATATTTATAGAACTTTTCATTATCAATATAATATACAGTATCATAAGTATATATCATTCCTCCATCCTCTAATGCCTTATCAAACCACTCCTTAGTTGGAAGAACTATATGGTGTACATCATACCAACCGTCTTCTTTTATTTCGAATACATTAGACAGATCTATATCTGATATAAATACTCTTAATATCTTGGTTTCATTAACCGCATTAAATCTAACAACATCTATACTCTTAACCTCTGACCTTTTAAACCTTTGAAACACTGGAGTAGAGGAATCTTCTGGGAGGAAATCTGTCGTAGCATCACTTATTCTAATAGCACAACTTTTTTCTCCTCCCAGTTTACAAATGTTTAATTTTACTTCCATATTAGTATTTTACTTTATTATTGTGAGGATTCCCATCATACATTTGAGCCTCTTCTACTTCTACTTTTTGTTTGTTAGTTTCAGCTACAGAGTCCTTGTATGCTTTATCTGTTCTAGCTTTATACCAATTAATTTCAGTCTCGGATTTTAGTCTATCTTGTTCTAATTTTATCTTAGCTTCATTAAGTGCTTCGAGCCTTCCATTAAGAGATTTATTCTCTGACATTAATTGCTGCAATTGCTGTTGAGACTGTTCTAATTGTTGTTGTATTTGACCTACCTGATTTGCTTCCTGTCGTTTCTTCTTTAACGAATTTCCAACATTATTTCGTAGTTCTGTCATACTCTTTACAGTAAGAGCCTCTATTAAATCTTCTGGATCGAGAGCTTGAGCTTTAATTAATTCTGGAACTATTTGTTTTATAGTCTCCATATCTCTAACTATATTAGAACTAGCTTCAATATTAATGTCGTAGTCAGTTACAGTAAAATACTCTGGAAGAGCTGTAAATACTTTTACTCCTTTATCTCCAAGTATTAAGGTCCCTTTTAAACCTTTTTTCCATACTTTTTTAGCCACATTTAAGCAATCTACTAATAATTCTGTTGTTAACAAATCCATTTGATGAGTAAATTGCTTAGTAATAGTAAATGAGTTTTGTATTCCAACTTTTACATTAGTAACAGCATCTTTCTGCTGTATTCCATTTAGTCTTTCCCTAAATACTCCAGTTATAGATGAACAAGTATTCTCTATTCTGTCTATAGCCATTTCAATAGCTTCAATAGTCTGCGCTTTTACAGTATCGTCAAATCCAGTAAATGCAGTATTATTATTAAACGCAATTCCATCCTGAGAGGTATCTATTAGAGCTACTCCAGCTTTCTTTTTGTATTCAAGCCATTTCTGAACTCTCTCTGGAAGTTTAGTTCCCAAAAATTGTGGAAGCATAGATACATCCAACCAATCCCCCACAGTACCACTAGAAGCTAATAAAGAGTCTCTATAAAAATGTAATACATCATATTTATCTTGCAGATTTGCACATGCCAATACTAATGAATACGGTTCCGAGCTTCTTGTAGAGAAATATATTCCGCTAGTTGATAAGGTACAAAAAGTAGGATTATCCTGACTTCTTACTACCTCAACAGGTTCATTTTGGGTAATATATAATGTATTTCCAATTTTTACTTGTTCGTATCTTTGCATTTTGAAATCAGAATCAGTCTCTACCCATTCCACTGTATATACTGGAATTAGCCTATTAGTTAATACACCATACTGTTCGTTAGGGAGTCCTGGAGTTAACTCTCTTCCAGCTTCTAGTCCATCAGAAGCCGGAAATCCAGTACATTGGTTATTATAGCTCCTAACATATATAGACGAACTGTCTGTTACAGTCTCATACATATTTTCTAAATCTTCTATATCTTCTTCAGATAAATGTTTTCCATATGTATTAAGAATTTGGGTTTTAGTTAGCCACTCTCTAACTACAGCTCTATAAGACAATTTTACGTAATTGGAACTAAAGTTTTTATCTATAAAAGTATTTAGAGGATCTAAGATTTTGATTTCAATGTTATTTCCTGATTTAGATGGTACTACTTTATAAAATGCGTAACCAGTGATTAGTAAGTCCAAAAGCAAAATTCTTAGTTTTTCTATTAGATCTGTGTCTCTTGAATTTAAAATATACTGAATAACATTTTGAGCAGCTACCTCATACTCGGAAATAAAATTCTGGTCTATATCTTCTATGATTTGATTTATTTGACCCTCTATTGCTTTATCGGTAATATTACGACCATTTAAAAAGGTAAGGATCGAATTATTCAAATGATTCTTAAGATACGTATATACATCTTTAACTATTTTAAGATGTTTATCTCGTTCTATATTACTAATCGTTTTAGAATCCTTGCAAGTTATTTTAGGGATAATTGGTGTTTCCAAAAATTCTCCTACAATAGCGTCCACATGTTTTCTGATTAATGGAATAAATTCAAGAGAAGTTGGATTTCCTATTCCAAAGTTTGATTCTAAATATCGAAATTGCTCTGGATCTCTAACTCCGTTATAGTAATTATAGGCTTTTTTTAATGTATATTTTGGGAAAACTAATTCATTAATAGCTTTATTGGTAAAATCTATTAACTCGTCTTCAGTCTTTTTCTTAGCCATTAGTTACACGCTTTGTATCCGAGACTATAGGTAGTATAGTGTAGATGTCTTAGTCTTAGTTCTTCTCTAATACATTTTAAAAAATCTTCTATAGTCCCTTCCTTATTAATTGTAATAGGTTTATCTACATTATTCATTCCTAACTCTAGGTGATATCCTATAACCTTATTTTCACCTTTCAATTCTTTCACTTTTAGCTTAGCTATATATTTAACACAATATACCTCTTTAATTAAATCGAGGATTACTTGTTCTAATTCTTCCGTCGTCATAATCAGGATATAAATTATAATTAGGTATTTGAGGATTTTGTTTAGGAATAGTTCCATATCTAATAATTCCTCTTTCATCTTTATATCATCCAAAGTCTTCTCACTTATCTTCGTAGACAGTCTCTCTTTGAGGTACAACCCCTGCCATTTCTTCATCCCCCAGTTCTGCCATCCCCATAGCAGCTACAATGTCAAACTTTTTCTTATTTTCATATGAATATTTAATTAATTCTTGCAACATTTCCTCAAATCATATCTCTGAGGCATAATCACTAATATAGGCAGCTATTAAGTCTAGCTGATGCCTAATAATAGCTTCTGTTGCTGGGGCTCCAAATTCCTTCGATCTACCTCTTTGAGTGTCTGCCATTGTAGATCTAGGTCTCCTCATTAAATAAGAGTCAGCTTTTTTCCTGTCTCTTAAATAAGTTACAAAGCTAACTTTAGATTTTTCTAATACAGCTTTGCAATTATAATATTGTAATAGTCTAAGTGCTATTTTAAATGCTTCACGAATATCTTTAGGTCTATCCTTATATATAGCAACATATTTTGGAGAGTCCATACCTCGCACTCTTTTTTTAATTACTATACAAAAATTAGATCCATTTTTAGTTCCTTCTGAAGTTTCGTCTTGCCCTAAGTCAATACTATCTATACCAGCTACATATAAATTTTTATATACTGTATTTCCCTCATCTTTCTGGGGATGCTCTAATATAAGAACTTTACCTTTGGGATCTTTTATTCACTTAAACCCCTTAATATTTTCTTCTCTGTGTTCCCTTCCTCCGAAGTCATATTCTAAAAACCCTCTTTCAGGTCTCGGTCCTACTTTATGGAGTATTATATTACTAAGCTGTTCTTGAAGTGCTACAATATCAAAATCATTATCTCCTTCTAGAGCTAAAGCATCGTCTGGAGTAAAGCAGAACTCAGCACAATCTATCCTATACGTATCAGCTTTTCCAGATAGTAATAATTTGTTTCGCTGTTCCTCATAAAAAGCCTTGGCTTTCTTAGAATCTGTTACTCCTCTTTTATCTACATATCCATCCTTATTTACAAAGGTAAACGCTGGAATAAAATACGCTGTCAAGACTTGCTCTCCAGTTTTAGTGTAGCTATGTCTATAAGGTAATACTCCAAATCCTTCTGGATTATTGAATATTTCACTCAATCCAGCCAAAGCCGGTCCAGAGTCTCCCCCAGTACCCCATACTAATCTAGTTCCGAATTTTCTTCCCGAAATTTCTACCAAAGCCTTACTTTGCAAGTATGTTTTAATAAGAACTGGATTAGAACCTGCTTCTTCAAAGAATAATCTGTCTGCACGGTCTCCACGAAGCTTTCTAGGAATATCAGCTGCAATCCCAAGTATTTCGGACATAAATCCAGACTCTTCCCGTTGTTTATTTAGTTTAGAAGCTCTTTTATGATAGTCAGAATTGTACTTTTGTCTGACATGGCGCATACCTCCTTCAGAGTCAGCGTTAAGAAATTCTAATTGTTCCCAACATTTTCGTAATACTGCAGATAAGAAATCATCACTATATGCTGAGTATAATACGTGAGATTCTTCTACTGTGGAGTAAAGTCTAACTCCTAAAGAAGCCGCAATCTCACTAAAACCGACTCCACGAGCTTTTAATGCACATACATCATGACCAGTCTTTTCACATATTTCTATATAATGAAAATATTCATACTGTTTAGCGTAAAAGGTAGGAAAGTTTGAACGTCTACCTCCACCAGCTACCTTAACAGTAGAAATATCTTTTAGTCTATAAAAATTTAGGAAAAAGTAATTGTCTCCTGTAATCCTATATCCATGAGAGATGTACCCTTCGTTGCATCTTCTAAACTGTTCTTTTCAAAAGTCTAGATATTTCTTAGAACCCTTTGGATAGGAGCAATACATTCCAGTATCTTGTTTTATTTTCCTAGTTTCTGTGAATCATTCAGGATTAAAATCTAATCCTTGAATTTCATTTATTGGTCTATATCCAGAAATTTCGTAACTTAGATTAGAATCAAAGAAGGTAATATTTTCACTAAGAGGGATATCCCAATTGTAAAAATCCTGCATACTGTTGTCAGAAACTCTATCCTCTATACGAGCTGCTTGCAAACCACTAGATACTTCTGGGTCCATATGTACTGGAGCGTTATATATGGGATTCTCTAGTAAGTCTTTTTCACCAGAATCTATTATTTTATGGATTTCTTCAACAGCTTTTTCTACTACAGGATCTTGAATTTTCTTCTTTCTACCTCTAGGCATAATTAATCAAATGCTCCAAGCTCTGCGTCCCCTCTAATAGAGGAATTAACCGCTTGAATTTCTTTCTTATACATAACTTCTAAGTTCTTAAGTTCATCTACCACTTTTGACGCATTTTGCATTTCTGCAATAACATCTTTCGTTTTATATATTGGCTTTTGGGTAGCAGGGTCTCTTTCACTCAAATCCAAATCGTTAAAATAATCCGTAATTTTATCTACTACTCCTTGAGCAGCTTTGATAAATTTTAACGTTTTAGACGACTCCTGCAACTCTCTATATTTCCTACAAGCAGCTCTAAAAGTAGGATCAGCCCATTCTTCATCAGTAATACTAGCATCTTGTAAACATTCTTGGTGTCTTTCCTGTTCATCAAATTGTGAATAAGGACTTAACCAATCTAACATAAGGAATATATATTTAAACTCTCTGAAAGCTCTTAATCGTCTAGTTCCAGTAGGGTCTTCCTTACATTTATTTCTTCCTTTTTCCCATAATCCTTCAAATTCCCTAACCAATAATATTTCTGGTTCATTTAATTCTAATTCTCCAGAAGCATTATTATATACAAATACTTTCATATTAATCCACTAAAAATTTTACATTATTTTAATTTCGGAATACCTGAAGGTTTTAACATAACAAGATTATTCATT
>OGPS01001997.1_pt1 | contig 13679 bp, 9 predicted proteins | sample 1552931 | NCBI WGS metagenome assembly OGPS01 (sample SAMEA2580252, study PRJEB22360) | human gut metagenome | biome: human gut; feature: human-associated habitat; material: faeces | place: Denmark | collected 2008/2010 | reverse complement strand
ACATCTTCGCCTGCGTGGAGAACGGCGGCGACACCTTCGACTGCGTGGCCCCCGCCCGCTGCGCCCGAAACGGCGCGATTTACACGCGCGCCGGCCGGTACAACATCAAGCGTGCCCAGCATAAGTTCGATTTCGGGCCGCTGGAGGAGGGATGCGACTGCTACACATGCCAGCATTATTCGCGCGCGTACGTCGACCACCTGCTGCGCGCCCGCGAGTTCAACGGGTTCACGTTGGCCACGATCCACAACGAGCATTTCTTCGTGAAGCTGCTAGACGACATCCGCGCCTCGATCGACGGCGGATACTTTGATGAGTTCCGCGACGAAGCGCTGGCCCACTTCTACGGCAACGGCGAGCGCCGGCCAGGGTTGTGAGTTTTTCTCCTTCGTTGCGGCTTGTGCTGCCACGAAGTGACTGAGGGGAGTGTCGCCACCGTCAAAGATCACGGCACCCGCAGAAGACCCACGAGCGATATATCCCTGCCGCACATGCGACACGCCGAAGATTGCATGATTACCCAGCCGGGTGTAAGTTAGTCGATTGTCTGCGAGTGTGGCGGAATGGTAGACGCGCTGTCTTCAGGTGGCAGTGAGTGTATGCTCGTGGGGGTTCAACTCCCCCCACTCGCACCAGCAACTAAAGGGCTGGAATCGGAAGGTTCCAGCCCTTTTGCTTTGTCCGGGCAAGCGCCGTTTTTCAGGGGGGCTTTAGGACTTGAGACTTATGGCCCAACTTTCGTGGCGGAAAATGTCCCGGTACCTGCATCAATCGTTTGACGTTCAAGCCAGGCCAGAATCCGCTGTCCCGGTTCGCGATTTCGGGCGATCTTTGCAAACCGGGACAATTTTTGTTGCCCCGGTATAAATGTCAATCGATTTATGCGAAAACCGGGACAACGTGCCAATTCCAGAATCGGCCTTATTCCGCCGATTCCGTCTGCCAGACGATATGAGTTGAGGAAACCGGAGTGTCCCGGTTCACGAAAACAAGCCGAAATCGCCGACCGGGACAGCGGATTCTGCACCGGTCGACAGGTCAAACGATTGACATATGAACCGGGACAAATACAGATCAGAGAGAAGCCCATGAAGCAGATTTAACTTTCCTCAACTTTCCATCCGCCATAAACTAGCATTACATAACATCATGAACCGAGACGAAACCAACGAAGTATCTGGAGTCACCGACGACCAGCTCGGCCGAACGGCCGAGCCGTACGAATCCGGCAACTGGCGGGGCGGCGTCGGGAGCATCATTCGCAGCAATCCGAAATCAGGAACCGACACAAGTCGGACCCAGCAGACACGCATAATACGAGTTCACAGACTCGGCGATGTATTCCGCAACCGCACCACCGAATACCACACCACGGAAGAACTGTAAGCATTACGAAATCAACCTTGATTATTGCGCGGGCCTATACTAGGTTACGGTAGCGTAGGTTAGTGGTCGGGAGAGCGTCGCCGGCCATAGCGAGGTGATCAGTATGAGCGTTTCCATCAGCACGCCATCTGGACGAACCATGGCTTCCGCCGCAACAGTTGCGCCTTCCGCAACCGCGAGTCAAAAATCCAGCGCAAGCGCCAACCCCACCGCACTGGACCGTGCATCGGCCCGATACAGGGCCGCGCAATCGCGCTACCGCCAAGCCAAGGCCGCACTGAAGGCGATCAAGCGCCAGATCGTCCCCGTGGATGCATTCGGCAATCGCAAGCCGCGACTGCGCGGATGGCTTCACCTCGCCACCCTGCCGCTGTGCATCGCGGCGTCCATCGTACTCATCTGCATCGCGCCGGCCGGCTCGGTCAAAGCGGCCTGCGCAGTGTACGGTGCCTCGGCCATGCTGCTGTTCGGCAACAGCGCGCTGCTGCACGTCGTGCCGTGGCGCAGCGCGAAGGTGACTCGCGTACTGTGCGGCATCGATTATTCGAACATCTTCCTCATCATCGCCGGCACTAACACACCTGTGCTGTTCGCACTCAGCCCGGCGATTCGCCGGCCATATCTCACGGTAATCTGGACGACCGCGGCGATTGGCACGATACTGCATATCGTCTGGCTGCGGACGCCGAACTGGGTGTTCACCACTGTGTATGTTGTGCTGGGATTGGCGCCGGTGACACTTATTCCGCAACTATGGACGGCTCCCGCAGTGGGCCCGGCTGCGACCATTCTTATCGCGTGCGGAGGTGCCGCGTATATCGCCGGCGCTGTGTGCTTTGCGCTGCGCAAGCCGAATCCGATTCCAGGCTGGTTCGAGTTCCACGAGGTGTTTCACCTAGGCACGGTCATCGGGTACGCCTGCCACGTCGTGGCGATTTATCTGATTGTTTGCGCGCTGTAGGTTTGCGAACCGTGCGGGCAGCCCAGCAGACCACCCGCACGCCCTCAATTCATGAGTATTTTCAGGCCGTACGCGCGATCTGCACGGCGGTGCCGGACGCGGTAACCATCAGCATACCGTTGTCGGCGCCGAGCACCTCGTAGTCGATGTCCACGCCGACCACGGCGTGCGCACCCATCGCCTCCGCGCGTTGTTGCATTTCGGCAATGGCCTCGTTACGGGCGCGCATCAGCTCTTCCTCATAGCCCTGGCTGCGGCCGCCGAACATGTTACGCAGGCCCGCGCCAAGATCCTTGAACATGTTCACACCGGACACCACTTCGCCGAAGACGATGCCCTGGTAGTTGGTGATGGTGTATCCGTCGACGGACGGGGTGGTAGTGACGAGAATCATGGCGAGGCTCCTTTGGCTTGTCTGCGTAGATGAATCACTGCCGAGAGTCGGATCGCTCCCGAATCTCACCTCGGAAACGGATCGCTTCTCTTGGCTACCACAATAGTCGAGAGCGCCTTCCCCAACATCTTCAATCCACGCGATTGCGTAATCAAACACATGTTTCGCCTCCAAAAAATGCTGATAGACATTGGGCCGCAAAAGGCCAGCCTCAACGGGCGCAAGCCGCTCACCAAACTGAATCGCAGACCCAAATGACTCGTCATGGGCAAACGGCTGGACCACCCAAATTCCGCTGCGATAATCAACCATCACCGAAAGCCCAGGCTGCTCCGTCGATACGACCATCATCGAACCGGACACGTTCTCGACATTGATATTCGGGTGCCCGTACAACGCGTAACTCAAACCATCATCGGCAACACCCTGCTCTTGCCAATTGGCGCCTAAGCACTCCAACATCTCGCTGGGCGAGTACGCACAATCTTCCGCATAATCAATCGGCTGAGCATCCGTATAACAGCATTCACCGCCGTCACCTTCCGCAATGCTGCGCTCCACAAGATAGGCCATCACATCCGGCATCTCCCAATAATCAATGGACAGCTTATCAATACAGCCGTTTTTCCAAGCCATATAATGCGTTTGCTCGTCGCCAAGAATCTCTTCAAACGCCTCGGCTGAGATAAACGTCGACCCGTCCAACTGATAGCACTCGTCCAAAGGATAGATTTCTCGGTTCGCGTATTGTTCCTGAGCCTTGGACACAAGCTTGTCATCCAATGCGCTCATCTGCTGATCAACTTCATCCTGTGAGGGAATGAAAGGGGCGAAGTCCAGCCCTGCTTCGCCACAGCCTCTCTGCCGTTCACGCCTGTACATCACGTCCGCACACGTATCGGTCTGCCGTTCATTCACCATTGATCAGCCTTTCTTTTCGTTCCACAAATGCCCTAGAACACTGCGATTCCAGTAGTTCCGATTGAATCAGGATCGTTCTTGCGAAACTGTCGAGGATCGTGGATCGCTTGTGGATCTTGAAGCGTTGTATCCTGGTTGTTCATGGATCCGGAACGCAAAATCATTAACGTCGTGGGAGCCGCAATCGTCACCAACGGCACCGTACTATGTGCACAACGCGGTCCGGGGAAGTCGTTGGCCGGATACTGGGAATTCCCCGGCGGCAAAATCGAACCTCATGAAACAGCGCGGCAGGCTTTACACCGCGAAATCGAAGAAGAGCTGTTATGCGAAGTTGAAGTCGCGGAAGAAGTGTGCACCAGCGAATACGCCTACGACTTTGGGACCGTACGGCTCACTACATTCGTCTGTCACCTCATCGCCGGCACACCGCATCTCACCGAGCATACTGATATCCGATGGCTGAATCCTGCCGATATGCCGACATTGAACTGGGCTCCGGTAGATCGCGAAGCAGTCGCGATTATCGCCAGCAAACAGCTGACGCTCCGATGAATGCGCCATAGCGCAGCCATGCAGTCATGCAGTCATCAACAAACAATTCGAATCGCAAGGGAACAAGACAACATGTCTATCAATCTGGCCAGCACCTCAAGCTCTCCGGCCAACACGCAACATAGTGATCCTGGCCCGACACCCTCAATCCTCGAAGATGTCATCTCAGGTCTGATCGAGCCGCGCTCAGATGCTCCCGGCGAATATAAGCCGACCCTCATCGCAAATCGCCCCGGTGGATTGACCATGCGCGAGGAAATCGGCAATTCCTTGGCTACTAGCGATTCCTTCGACATTTCTGTCGCATTCGTCTCGGCTGAGGCCGTGCTCAGCTTATTTGAAGACTTCAGAAGTCACCATGAAACAGCGACCCGAGCGGGCACACTGATTACCTCAACGAAAAATCATTTCAACGATCCCAGGGCATTCTGGGAGCTGCTGCATCTTCAGAACACCACTGGTGTTGACGTTCGCGTGTGGGAAGGCTCCCGCAATGCCTCAGTGGCCGCAATGGCTCAAGGACAGCCATTCCATCCAAAGGGATATATCTTTTCTCGCCGCATGAAAGACGGTACGCCCTATTACGACCTGTACGTTGGCAGTTCCAATCTCACTGGAGCCGCATTGACCACGCAACGCGAATGGAATCTCAAAGTCTCATCGCTGGCGGATGGAGAGCTGGTCGGGCAGTTCCAGGATGAAATCGACTCACAGGTGGCCGATTCCGTTCCGCTGACCGAAGAGTGGATCAAACAGTATGAGGAAGATTTCAAGAAATACGCCCCACCGCGTCATGAGATTCTGCAGTCGTTTGAGGGGCATGACATTCAGCCAAACGCCATGCAACAGGAGGCGTTGGCGAATCTCAAGAAACTTCGTGAACAAGGCGAGCACCGCGCAATTATCGTGTCGGCCACCGGCACCGGAAAGACGTACCTTTCCGCATTCGACGTACGCGAATGCCAGCCGAAGCGCATGCTGTACATCGCCCAACAGCAGATGATTCTTCAAACCGCAATGAACTCTTACCAAAAGGTGCTCGGCTGTGATGAATCCGAATTGGGATTGTATTCAGGCACCAGCAAGCAACAGGACCGCCGCTACGTATTCGCCACGGTACAGACGATGCGGCAGCCGGAGGTTTTGGCGCAATTCAAATCCGATGAATTCGACTACGTTCTGGTTGACGAAGTTCATCACGCTGGAGCCGAAGGATATCAGCGCGTCATCAATCATTTCAAAGATGCCGACTTCATGCTCGGCATGACCGCCACGCCAGAGCGCACCGACGGCATCAACATCTTCGAGCTATTCGGGCATAACATCGCGTACGAAATTCGCTTGCAAAAGGCGTTGGACGAGAACATGCTCTGTCCATTCCACTACTACGGCGTTGCGGAATACCTTGGCTCCGACGACGATCCGAATGGAATCGCCCATCGTCTCGATGTCTCCAAGGGTCTTGATGCGAAGGACTCGAAACAGCTCAAGTACGAGATCGAGCAGCTTGCCACCGAAAAGCGAGTCCGCTACATCATTGACAAGTTGCAGGAATATGGGCAGTTCAACATTCCGGTCACCGGACTCGTGTTCTGCAGCCGACAGGAGGAAGCCCATAAGCTGTCCCAGCTGTTTAACCAGCAGTGGAATCAACAAGATGAACGCCCCTATCGCACCGCTGCCGTTACCAGCACGGACGATGACGGCAGGCCCGTGTCCCAAGCGCAGCGAGACGAATACGTCCGCAAGCTCACTGAAGGCGAACTCGACTATCTCTTCACTGTCGATATGTTCAATGAGGGAGTCGATATTCCCGCCGTCAACCAAATCGTCATGTTGCGCAGCACCGAATCCAGCATTATCTTCACGCAGCAGCTCGGGCGCGGACTGCGCAAATTCCCTCACAAAGAAAGCGTTGTGGTTATCGATTTCATCGGCAATTACAACAACAACTATCTGATTCCGGTGGCGTTATACGGCAACACTGGCGACCGCGACAGGGCTCGCAAGAACCTGCAGCGAAAGTCAATCGGCCTGTCGTCCATCAGTTTCGACCCGATCGCCAAGGAGCGCATCCTTAAGTCTTTGGACACCGCCGACTGGTCCGACATGAAAAAGCTGTCCGAACAGTATCGCCAAGTCCGTTACGAGCTGGGCCGCATCCCCATGCTTACGGACATCTATAACTACGACCCCTCACTGCCGTATACCATCGCATCGAAGCGCAGCAACTATCTTGATTTCGTGCGTTCCCGTGAAAAAAGCCTGGGCAAAGGCAAACATCATGAAGCGACATTTGAGGATCAGTTGGAGCCGGTGACCGACGTTGAAGACGCGATACTCAAGATGGCAGCGGAGCTGCTGCTGCCCGGATTGCGACCGCACGAATTGGTCATTCTTGCTCAGCTATGCCATTTCGTCAGCGAACGGCTCGACGACGACGTACCTCAGCATTGGAGTGCGGGCTCGTCAATCGGCCGCAGCGAACTGCTCGATGCGATTCGTACTGAATTCCCGCTGGCCGATGGTTCAGACGCGCAATTCGACTCTGCGATCAGCGTGCTCGATTATTCATATTTCACCGGCCCGAACTGCAATCGTTTTGGCAACCAGCCATTGGTCGAAACCTTGAACAGCACCGGCACAGGAAGCGACACCGCATATCGGTTGAGCAGCAGATTCGCCGACATACTTGCCACGAACCGAACGTTCCGCATCTTCTTCGCGGACACTTTGCGCACCGGTATGGCCAATTGCCGAGATATGTTCCGCGAGGCCGCCGCCAGGCAACAGGTCTTCGACCACATGTTCTTGTACGAGCGCAAATATTCCATGGCTGACGTCATGCGCCTGTGCGGATGGAAGAAGGAAAACACTCCGCAAAACGTGGGTGGTTACCTGCTCGACAAGGAAACCAACACCATGCCCATCTTCGTGAAATACGCGGCCAGCCAATACGAGGATGAATTCCTGAGCACACAGGAAATGAAATACTTCAGCAAGAACGGACGCACTCCGCAGTCTCCGGAATTCCGATGGGCGCTTAGCGGCATTGGCCCGAATTGGGACCACACACATTTCGTCCCGCTATTCGTCATGCGCAAGGCGGAAGAGGCCGATGGCAAGTACTACTACGTTGGCCACGTCGCTGCGTTTGAGAATCCTCAGCTCACCACCAAGCCTGACGCAACCGGACAGGGCAGTGTGAAGGTCACCCTGTCGGTCCTGCGTTTGGCCCGGCCAATCGATCCAGAGCTCTATCGGCATTTAGCCGGCTGACCATCAGCTCCTCAACCGTACGGCGGCGGCCATTCCGCCGTCGCCGTAGGTGGGGTGGGCCATGAAGGCTTGACTGGCGGTGGCGTCGCCGCGCATCGACTCGTCGTAGCCGCCACAGCGCTCCCACGCGGCACGGCGAATTATGACGTGGCCGGGCAGCAATTATGCGACACGAACGTGGCGGCGATGCCACGGTTACGCGCGGCGCATCATGCGATGCTCGCCGGCGACCGTGTGCTCATCCTCACGCTTGGCGGGCTTGCGAGCGCCCGCAATATTCTCCATGCTCATGCCTGCTCATCCCCATCCACAACCGCAATCCAGTCGCCGTAGCCTTCCTCGGCCATGCGCGAGCGCGGCACGAAGCGCAGGGCGGCGGAATTCATGCAGTAGCGCAGGCCGCCGCGGTCGGCCGGGCCGTCGGTGAACACGTGGCCCAAGTGAATCTGCGTGTCCGACGTGCGCACTTCGATGCGGTCGCGGCCCGGAATGCGGTGGTCCTCATGCTCGGTCAGCAAGTCACCGGCAATCGGGCGGGAGAACGCGGGCCAGCCGCAGCCGGAATCGAATTTGTCTTGCGACGAGAACAGCGGTTCGCCACTGACGATGTCCACGTAGATGCCGGGCTCAAACTCCTCGTCATACTCGTTGACGAACGGGCGCTCGGTAGCGGCGTTCTGCGTGACCGCGAACTGCTCAAGCGTCAGATCCCAGATGCGTTCCACGTACTTCTGACGGCGTTTTACGTTCGCGATTGCGGCGATCGGCACATGGCAGTAGCCGCCGGGATTGTTCACCAGATAGTCCTGATGATGTGCCTCGGCCGGGTAGAAGTTGCGCAGCGGTTCGACCAGTACGGCCGGGCGCTGCGGCTGGGGGTTTGAGCCCCCTGCGGCGGGCGGTCGACCAGCTGCTCCAGGGCCGCCACATACACGGCGCGCTGCGTCTCGTCCGTGTAGAACATGCCAGTGCGGTACTGCCGGCCGCGGTCTTCGCCCTGCTGGTCCACGGAGAACGGGTCGATGACCTCCAGGAACAGCAATGTCAGCGTCCGCAGGCTGACCTGTGCCGGGTTAAACTCGACTTTCACGGTTTCGGCCGCATCCGTGCCGCCCGCGCATACCTGCTCGTAGGTCGGCGATTCGACGGTGGATTGCGCGTAGCCGACCGTGGTGTCCGTGACGCCGTCGACGTTCTGGAAGTAGCGCTCCAGTCCCCAGAAGCAGCCGCCGGCGAAGTATGCGGTTTGCGTATTTCCGTCATTGTGTTCGTTACGTTCGCTCATGCGCCCCACGTTACTACGTCGAGGCGGCTCGCGATGCAGTCAACGACACCTCTGCACCGGCAAAACCGCTTTCGAGGGGCTGATTCGGCCTTCGCAGGAGGTCTACTCCCGTTTCAAGGGGCTGGTCGGCAGCTAGACCGCATGTAAAAGCCCATCCGCGTCAACGCCATTCCGCCGATTTTGGAGCGTGAATACTCGGCCATCAGCCCCTCGAAGCAGGAGTAGACCTCCCGGAGAGGCCAAATCAACCCCTCGAAACGGAGATAGCGCCTTCTGCGCCCTTCTCGCTGGGCTTTCGCCGCTCAAAGAGGTACATTCGGGCTTCTGCAGAATGCTTTCTCCGTTCAAAGAGGTACTGAATACGGGAAACCCCGAGTACAAACGCCGTCATTGCAACGCTCATACTCGGGATTTCAGAGTTTAGGTATCTCTTTGAAGGCAGTTAGCTGTCCGCAAGAGGCCAAATGTACCTCCTGAAAGCAGATAGCCCCATCTTGGGCTCGAATCGGTCAGTCTCCGTGTCCGTACGTGAACGAACAGGCAAACGGCCTAGAGCCTCAACCGCGAGCACAATTGTCAGGGTCCGCCCCGCACCCTACGACCGCAGCGTGCTGAGCATGCCGGCCACTTCGGCGGGCGTCACGCTGGGCACGTAGGCGCGCACCACCGCGAGCCCGATCTGCGGCAACGCCGCCGGGTCCGGGTAGCACACGTAGACCGGCGCTTCGGCGGGCTGGAACTTGCGCTTGAAGTTGAACAGCGAGTGGAAGCCGTAGGCGGGGTCCATCCAGTCGGCCACGATCTGCAGCGCGTGTTGGAGCACCTGCGTGCCTTCGCCGGCCGCCACCCCACCTTCCCGGGCATTGTCTCGCTCGGGGTTCATGCCGGCCAAGGGTGCCGCGGACAGGCTCATGAACTCCACGGCATGCTCAGGATCCGCAAGCCCCTCGTCGCGCAGGCGCTCGGCCATGCGCGCGATCAGGAACTCCATAATGCCGTTGGGACTGTCGGTGCGATGGCGCATGAAGTCCAGCGTCCAGCCGACGATGCGCCCGTCGCGCCAGGTGGGCAGCCAGCTGGTGACGCCCAGCACGCGCCCGTCCGCGTCGATGGCGTAAAGCAGCCGCACGCGCGGGTCGCGCAGTTCCTCGACACCGCCGAGCGTGAACTTCATTTCCGGCAGCGCCTTGAGCTGCGCCCACTCCTCGGAGATGTCCTCGATCTGCTCGCGCACATCGAGCGACGCTTCCAGGAACGTGGACTGCACATCGGTCACGCCGTCGCGCTTGGCCTTGTTGATGGCGGTGCGCACATCCTGCCATTTCTTGCCGGTCGTCTTCCAGCCGCGCGGGTCCACGACCATTTCGCTGCCGACCTCGATGGAGCTCCAGCCGGCCTCCAGCAACGCGTCGCGCTGTTCGCGATGCACGCTGTAGAACACCGGCGAAAGCGACCGCTCCACGCAATACTGGGTGAAGCCGGTCAGGTCGTCCATCCACTCGGAGGGCTCGCCGAACGGCCCGGTGCAGGTCAAGGCGATGCCGTTGAGCACGCGATATGCCACGGCCGATTTGCCCGTGGGCGAGAGCCAGTAGCTGTTGCCTTCCCACGTAGTCATGAAGCTCATCGATTCGCCGCCGGTTTCGACCAGCCGCTCGGCGCGTGCCTGCGCCCGCTCGTTCGATTCGCTCACGTCGCTCATCCAGCGGATCACCACGACCAGCACCACGATCCAGAACACCAGGCCGACGCCCTGATACACGATCGAGGCCATCGGGGTACGCGGCACGAACGACAACTTCATATGGCTCAGGAAGCCGATGGGCAGGAAGCGCCCCGGCAGTTCGGCCAACAGCGACGAGGCCGTGGCACGCGGCGAGAATTCATCCGGCTGGGCGATGCCGTACATCAGGTACACGGCGGCGCACGCCAGCAGAACCAGCACGATGGCGCCGACGCCGCCGATCAGTCGCCGCCAGCCGACGCGAATCGGGAAATGCTTCAACGCCGCAGTCAAGGCGACGGCAAAGAACAGCGGCGGCAAGGCGTTCGCCACGCAGGCGGTGATCGCGCCGTGCTGCAGCAGTGAGGTCATGCCGTCCGGCGCAAAGCTCAGCGGCACGATCAGGTAGTAGGCGATGGCTACTCCCGCAGTGAACAGGTTGATGGCCACGGCACACATGGCCGCGAACCGACGGCCGCGATACAGGCCCCACGCCAGCACCAGGGTCACGGCGGTGGGCAGCAGCGAACGCAGTACCGCGCCCGGCATCGAGGCTCGCAATAGGTCGAATTGCAGGAAGCAGCCGCTGTGCGTGGCGCCGGCCAGGCAGCGCGCGAGCGTGCCGTCGTCAACGGAGACCGGACTCATGAGCAGGCCGACCGTGCTGAGCGGCCCCGCGTGATTATGCGAGGTGATGGCGATGATCGGCCCCAGCGCCAGCACCACGGCGATGGCCGCAAACATGCGCCGCGCCTCGAAGGAGGTGCTGCGCAGCCAGTGCCAGCCGGTCTCGGCATGCGCGGGCGGCCCGGCCATCACGCGGCCGGCCGCGTGTCCGATCAGCGCGGCGGCGAGAATGCAGTAATCGCCAGGATTGCCGCTGTAAAGCAGAATCGCCACGTAGCCGATCAGCCGAATACGCCGCCGCAACAGATGGCTGCAGAACGCGCTGGCCGCCATAAGCGCGCCGACCGGCAACACCAGCGGGCTCAGGGCGAACTGCATGCGGGAGACGAATTGGGAGTCCTGGAACAGCCATCCGGCCGCCGCACACAAGGTCAGGCCCACGATCACGCCGCCGAGCGCGCAGGCGAGCGCGGTGCCGACGGTACGTGCGCGGCCAAGCCACGGCTCGGCGATTGACAGCATGACGAGCCACAGCGCGGCATCAAGAATGAGCTGGATGACGCCGCGCGCCAAGAACAGCGTGCAGAAGAGTTTGCCGAAATCGAATTCGGCCATGCTGGTGTCGAGCCGCAGCGGGAACGCGAATCCGGCCATCGCGACCACCAGCCACACCACCAAGTTCAGCACCACCAGCGCCACCGTGGCAGTGATGGCCAGTCGATGACCGTCCGCCCACTGTCGCACGTCGCCGGCCAGTTCGCGCCAGCTTTCCGCCGCATGACTGTTGTGCTTACGCGATTCTTCGCTCATTGCAACACCTCCACTTGTGGGTACTCCTTCAACGATTTCGTCATCTCGCCCAAGCCGGTCCGTTCGCCGAACCAGTCGAGACCGGGCCGCCAGACCGCCTGCACCGCGTGCCAGTCGTGGCCGGTGCCGGGCACGATCAGCTCGGTGACCTCCATGCCGGCTTTGCGCGCGGCGTCGGCGATCGTGCGCATGTTGCTAATCGATTCCTTGTCCCGTTCGCCAGCACCGGTGAACAGCGCCTGCTCGGGCGTACCGGTGGCGGCGATGGCGTTGACCGGCACCTGTTCGTCGTACGCCTTGCGGTCGCCGGCGAAATACTCCTGGACCATCTTGGCGACGCTGCCATTGGTCGGCTTGAGTTCGCCGTCCACCGGCAACATCGCGCCGTAGATTTCGGGATGACGCGGGACGAGCTGCGTGGTGCAGGTGCCGCCTTGCGAGAACCCGCCCATCGCCCACATGCGGGCCGATTTGGCCACGGGCAGCATCTTCTTGGCCCAGTTCACCACGTCTGTGGTGAGGTAGGTTTCGGCGTTGCCTTGCGTGGTGTCGGCGCACAGGCTGTTGTGCGTGGCCTCGCCGTTCTGGTCGGGCACGAGCACGATCGGCGCGAGCCCGTCATGTTTGGCGGCGTACGCATTCATCGTGGCGGCGATGTTGCCGGCGTCGATGAGGCGACTGGGGCTACCGGGCTGCCCGGCCAACAGCTCCATCACCGGCAAGGCCGGCGGACGGTCGGACAGCGCGGCGGGCGGCAGGTAGATCATCGCCTTGCGGGCCGTGAAGTTGGATTCGGTGTTCGGAATGTCGACGGTGAGCACCTTGCCTTGGCTGGGCATGGACGGCAGGCTGCCCTTCCGCGCCTTGCTATGCCAGTCGCTGACACTCATCGCGGCCTTGTGTACCTCGATTGAGCTGAGCGAGGCGTACGGCGTGTAGCCGACGAGGGTGCCGATGGTCTGGTATTCGCCGTAAATCGAGTCCACGCCGAGCGCGGTGGACAGCAGCACCAGCGGCACCAGCACGACGGCCAGCGCACGGCGGACCCCGCGCAGGGTCACGGCTGCGGCGATCACGAAGCCGACGCCGGCGATGCCGCCCGCGATGGTGAAGATCACCGGCCAGCCCAGCGATACGCCGAACACCATAAACACGTCGGACACCAGCCATGCAACCAGCAGTCCAGCCGCGCCGGCGAGCACGGCGGCAATCAGCGAGACAATCAGCGGGTGCAGGCGGCCGCGCTTCTTGCTCTTGCTCAATGCCAGCCCAATAATCAGTATGATTGCCGCGATCGCGGTCAGTCCGAACACGGTCCGCGGCACGATTCCGCGGACCAGAGACAATTCCATGAACGTTTTCCAAACGGAGTTCTTCATCCTTCACCCCCGCGCTCCAGGCTCCTCGCCTTGTAAGCTCACGCAACACTAGCGCGCGATTCATAGAGCGTCACCCAATTTCACAAAAATTGTCGCGAGTTCTCATGGTTTCCCCAGACTCCGTTCAGCGCCTGTTCACATCCGGTCTGGCGCCCGCAGTTCAAGGCCAGTGTCGGCGCTGGATTAGCGGCGCGCAGGCTTGTCCCAGCTTCAGCCGGAAGCAGGGAATATGCTGGTGGATATGACTCACGCAAACGAACAACGTCCAGCAGCGACCGGCAATGCCGCCGATAACGTGTCTGACGCCCCTACTGGCCCCGCGACGAGCGCGGCGGCAAGGCCCACGACCGTCACGGCTG
>OGPS01001970.1_pt1 | contig 13817 bp, 15 predicted proteins | sample 1552931 | NCBI WGS metagenome assembly OGPS01 (sample SAMEA2580252, study PRJEB22360) | human gut metagenome | biome: human gut; feature: human-associated habitat; material: faeces | place: Denmark | collected 2008/2010 | reverse complement strand
TTCCGGCGGAGCCGGAAGGGGCTGCGCCCCGAGCCGGCGGTCTGCACTCGGCCGGGATAAAGAAAAATCCCCCCGGACAAGATGGCCCGGGGGAAAAGCGGAGCATAGATCAATCGGTGATGGGGGTGAAAACATTGTCCTTGCTGGTCTCGGCGACAATATCGGTGAGGTAGAAAGCAGCCTGAGTCAGGCCGGATTCCTCATTGTAGATCTTGCGCAGGCTGGGAGAGACCTCAAACATATGGGCCTGTACTTCGGGGCGCATATCAAAGTTGGCAACGCCCTTGACGCGGATGAAGCTGCCATCGGGGTTCATGGCGCAGATCTCCACATTGGGATTGGCCTTGACCTGCTTGTAGCTTTCCTTATGGGTGCCCATGCCGAAGTACAGCTTATCCTCGAAGATCATCATAAAGCCGAAGGGGCGCACGCGGGGCTTATCGCCATCACAGCTGGCAAAGAAGAAACCGTTGCATTCTTTGAGGTAATCGTAGATTTTCTGAATTTTGCTCATGAAAAAGTCCTCCTTAATTGGTGATACCTATATGGTATCACAAGAAAATGGGATAGTCAATGCAGGGATAATAAGAACAAAATGCGAATAAACTGCGGCCAAAATGCAGGAAGGCGTGCCGATAAGTTGCACAAAATTGCATGAAAAGGAGAGAGAGCTGTCCCCCAATGGCGCACAGCGGACAAAATAAGAATCCGAGAGCGGAAAACACTTTAGCAAAATGAATGGCGGCCTGCAAATTCTTTTCGTCAAAATATACAAGTTGGAATGTTTTTAAGCGACAAAGCGACGAAAATGCAATAAAAAAATAGTAGCCAAATGAGAGAACGGTTGCTATAATACTACTAATATCTTCCCCCGGCGTACAAGTGTACGCCTTCGGAGGTACAATCCCATCATTCCATAAGGAGGAATAGAAAGATGAAAAAACTGATCGCGATTCTGCTGTGCTTGGTCATGGTCGTTTCCATGGTAGCCTGCGGCGGCGAAAAGAATCCCCCCCCCACCGATGAAAAAGTTATCACCATCGGCGTGTTTGAACCCACCTCCGGCCAGAACGGCGCCGGCGGCAAAAAAGAGATCCTCGGCATCCAGTACGCCAATTCTCTGTATCCCACCGTTACCATTGGCGGTGAGGAGTACAAGATCGAGCTGACCTATGCCGATAACCAGTCCGATTCTTCCAAGGCGCCCACCGCTGCCCAGCAGCTGGTTTCCAAGGGCGTGACCGCTGTACTGGGTACCTATGGTTCCAGCTGCGCCATTGCCGGCGGCCCTTATTTTGAGCAGGCCAAGATCCCGGCGATCGGAACCTCCTGCACCAATCCCCAGGTTACCCAGGGCAATGACTATTACTTCCGAGTCTGCTTCATCGATCCCTTCCAGAGCGTAGCTGATGCGCAATTTGCCAAGAAGCAGGGCGTGACTAAGGCTGCCGTTATCACCGAGGCCGGTGACGACTACTCCGCCGGTCTGGGCACCTACTTTGTAAAGGCCTTTGAGGCGCTGGGCGGCGAGGTCGTGGAAGTCAACTTCCAGACCGGTGAGACCGACTTCTCCGGCACCATGGCCAGCCTGGCTTCTCAGGGCATTGAGGCCATCTTTGCCCCCACCTCCATCGAGACTGCTCCCTTTATCATCAAGCAGGCCCGTGAGGCTGGTATCAATGGCTGCATCCTGGCCTCCGATACCTGGGACGATGTTTCCATCATCCAGCGTGTAGTGGAAGCTGGCGCTTCCATTGACGGTGTTTACTTCTCCACCTTCTTCATTGAGGGCGATGACACCAACCCCGCTGCCAATGCCTTTGCCGAGGGCTTTAAGGCCTGGCTGAAAGAAGATTCCGCCCGCCTGACCGATAACTCCAACAGCGAAGAGATCTCCGCCGTGACTGCCTGCGGCTACGATGCCTACATGGCCATCTACTACGCCCTGGATAAGGCTCAGTCCACCGACGGCGCTACCCTGCGTGACGCTCTGGCCGCGCTGGATGTTCCCGGCCTGGTAACCGGCGACTTGAAGTTTGATGAGAACGGCGATGCCATCAAGAGCTACGCCATCATCAAGACTGCTACCACCGAGGGCTTTGTATTTGCCGATTCTGTTGCCATCGAGTAATAGCAAAAAAGCTGTAACAGCATGATGTAAAGCTACGGCTGCGCGGCGAGGGAGACCCACTGGGTTTCCCCCGCTGCGCTTGTGGCCGTTTAGAACAAACGGCATGGGTGCGGCGTTCTTTGCGAGGGCTTTGACCCGGCGATGGATGAAAGCCCCGGCAAAGGGGACCGCAGCGCCATTTTTCCCGGCATATCCTTTTTATTACGGAGGCAGTGTATATGCATGACTTTACCTACTACGCCCAGATATTGATCTCCGGATTGACCATCGGCAGCCTGTACGCGCTTATCGCCATCGGCTATACCATGGTTTACGGCATCCTGCGGCTCATCAATTTTGCCCACGGCGATATGTTCATGGTCGCGGGCTTCATCATGATCTATATCACTAGCTGGAGCAGCGGCTTTTTGGGGGCCGGCAGCATTGCCGTCGGCTTGATCTTGACCCTGATCCTGACGGTGGTGCTGGGCGTGATGATAGAAAAGGTGGCCTATAAGCCGCTGCGCTCCGCCCCCCGCATGTCGGTCATGATCTCCGCCATCGGTGTCAGCTACCTGCTGCAGAACCTTTCTACCTATGTCACCGGCGGCCTGGCGCAGGCCTATCCTAATATCCCCTGGCTGCGCACCGAGATCCAGATCGGCGGCATCACCGTGCGGCGGCTGGCCATCATCACCCCCGTGCTGACCATCCTGTTGGTCATCGCGCTGGTCATCGTGATCAAGCACACCAAGATGGGCATGGCCATGCGTGCCGTGGCCAAGGACTTTGATACCGCGCAGCTCATGGGCATCCGCATCGACCGGGTCATTTCCATCACCTTTGTCATCGGTTCGTTCCTGGCGGCGGTCGGCTCCATCCTGTATTTCAGCTACATCGGGCAGGTTAGCCCCACCATCGGCGCCATGCCGGGTCTCAAATCCTTCGTGGCGGCGGTATTCGGCGGCATTGGCTCGGTGCCCGGCGCGGTCATCGGCTCCTATATCATCGGTATCTGCGAAACATTCATCAAATCCAACCAGGATATTTCCATCTTCAGCAATGCCTTTACCTTTGCGCTGCTGATCATCATCCTCCTTATCAAGCCCAACGGCCTGTTTGGAGAGAAACTGAAGGAGAAGGTGTAAACGATGAAAAACAAGAAAACACGCAATTTGATCTGTTCCCTTCTTCTGGCGGCGGTGCTGGTGGGGGTGCTGCTGTATATCGATAACAGCCCGCTAAAAAGCTCGATGCTCTCCACCGTGCTGCAAAAGGGTTCCATTTACGCCCTGCTGGTGGTCAGCATGAACCTGCTGAACGGCTTTACCGGGCTGTTCAGCCTGGGCCAGGCAGGCTTTATGCTGCTGGGCGCCTATACCTATGCTATCCTTACCATTCCGGTGGATCAGCGTATTAATGTTTATCAGTACTTTGATGGCGGCATTGTGCAGTTCCAGATGCCCCAGATCCCGGCCCTAATCCTGGCCGGTGTGGTGGCGGCGCTGTTCGCGGCGCTCATCGGCGGGCTGTGTGGCGGGGGTGATCGCCTGGCTTATCGGCCTGCCGGTGCTGCGGCTGAAGAGCGACTATCTGGCCATTGCCACCCTGGGCTTCGCGGAGATCCTCCGCGCGGTGATCCAATGGGAGAAGCTGGGCCCGCTGACCAACGCCTCCAACATCCTGCGCAAATTTACGGGCTATGATAGCATCCTGTTCCCGTTTATCGTTTCCGGTGTATGTATCGCCATCATCGTGCTGCTCATCAATTCCACCTACGGCCGGGCCTTTAAGGCCATCCGGGAGGATGAAATTGCCGCGGAGGCTATGGGCATCAACCTGATGAAGCATAAGATGCTCTCTTTCTGCACCAGCAGCTTTTTTGCCGGTATCGGCGGCGCGCTGCTGGCCATGTTCCAGTTCAATGCCCACGCCAAAAACTTTACCACCGCCATGACCTACGAGATCCTGCTCATTGTCGTCATCGGTGGCATCGGCTCCATCACCGGTTCGGTGCTGGGCTCCTTCCTGTATGTGGCGTGCAGCGAGTGGTGGCTGCGCTTCCTGGATAACCCCACCATGATCGGCACCTTTAAGGTTCCGCTGCTCGGCCACGGTTTCCGTATGGTAGTGTTCTCGGTGGTCATCATGGTCATCGTGCTGTTCTACCGCCAGGGTCTGATGGGCACAAAGGAATTCAGCTGGGATGCCATCTTCGCGTTCTTTGGCAAGATTGGCCGGTTTTTCAAAAATCTGTTTACCGGCCAAAAAGCAGTGAAAGGCGGTGCGGCAAATGAGTAACCCCGTTCTAAAGCTGGAAAATGTGACAATGCAGTTCGGCGGCGTGGTGGCCGTGGATAACCTTTCGATGGAAGTGGGCGAGGGCGAGATCGTGGCCCTCATCGGCCCCAACGGCGCCGGCAAAACCACCGCCTTTAATGTGGTGACAGGCGTATATGCCCCCACCAACGGCTGCCTGTATCTCGATGGCAGGCCCTATCTGTGCGAGCATCCCACCGGCCGTGCCAAGCATGATTATCTCGGCAGCGATGTGGAAAAATTCGCAGGGAAGCCTACCCTGCGCAAAACGCCGGATCAGATCACCAAAATGGGCCTGGCCCGTACCTTCCAGAATATCCGTCTCTTCGGCAATCTGACTGTTTTTGAGAATGTTCTCATTGCCAAGCACATGCACGCCAAGGGCGGCTTTTTGGCGGCTACCTTCCATCTGAACGGCAAGGAGGAGACCCGGATGCGCCGGGAGGCGATGGAGCTTCTGGAGATCGTGGGTCTGGCCGAGCTGAAGGATGAAACCGCCAGCAACCTGCCCTACGGTCAGCAGCGCCGGCTGGAGATCGCGCGCGCCCTGGCCACCGATCCTCGCCTGCTCATCCTGGATGAGCCGGCGGCCGGTATGAACCCGCAGGAAACGGTGGAGCTCACCGAATTCATCCGGGAGATCCGGGAACAGTTTGATCTCAGCATCCTGCTTATCGAGCACCACATGAACCTCGTCATGGGCATTTCCGACCGCATTTATGTGCTGGAATTCGGCAAGCTGATCGCTGAGGGCATACCCGAGGCGGTCCAGATGGATCAGCGGGTTATTGACGCGTATTTGGGGGTGGATCTCGATGCTTAAAGTACAGGAATTACAGGTCAATTACGGCGGGATCCGCGCCGTAAAGAATATCTCCTTTGAGGTGCCGGATGGCAGCATCGTTACGCTGGTGGGCGCCAATGGCGCCGGCAAATCCACCACGCTGCGCACCATCGCCGGCCAGGTTAAGGCCCAGGCCGGGTCCATCACCTACAATGGCGAGGAGCTGCTGGGCAAGCCCAGCGATGAGATCGTCAAGCGGGGCATTACCCTGGTGCCGGAGGGCCGGCGGGTTTTCCCCGATATGACGGTGCTGGAGAATATGAAGATCGGCGCCTACCTGCGTCATGATAAGCTGGATGACGATATCGAGTGGTGCTATGAGCTGTTCCCCCGCCTGAAGGAGCGCCACTGGCAGCTGGCCGGGACCCTTTCCGGCGGCGAGCAGCAGATGCTGGCCGTGGCCCGCGCCCTGATGAGCCGTCCCAAGCTGATGATGATGGATGAGCCCTCCCTGGGACTGGCCCCCCTCATCGTGCGGGATATCTTCCAGATCATCCGGGAGATCAATAAGCAGGGTGTTACCATCCTGCTCATCGAGCAGAACGCCAATATGGCCCTGCACACCGCCGACCGCGGCTATGTAATGGAAACCGGCGAGATCATTCTAGAGGGCGCGGGACGCGAGCTCCTGGAAAACCCGGTCATCCGTGAGGCATACCTCGGCAAATAAATATTCCCCTGCGGGCTTTTATCCGCGGGGGATTTTTTTGATAAGGGACCTTGCAAAAACGCCGGGAAATGGTATGATTATTCCAAAGAGAGGAAAGGGGGAGGGGCCCAATGTCACCGATCGAGCGGAATGAAACCTATACCAAATGGGAGCAGGATGCCATCACCATGCTGCTTTTGCACCTGTGTGCGCTGCTCATCTGCTTGTATTTGGGGGAGATGGGCTACGCCAAGGATACCGCACCGGTCATCTTTGTGCTGGCAGTATTTCTCACCGGCTTTTTTACCAATGGCTACCTGTGGAGCCTGCTCGGCTCGCTGCTTTCGGTCTTTGTGGTCAATTACTTTTTTACCGAGCCCTTTTCCAAGCTGAGCTTTTCCGGCCCCGGCTATCCCATCACATTTGTAACGCTGTTTGTGGTGGGTATCCTCACCAGCGCCATGACAGTACGCAGCCGTGACCAGCAGCGCCTGAGGGCCGAAAACGAAAAGGAACGCACCCGGGGCAACCTGCTGCGGGCGGTCAGCCACGATCTGCGCACCCCCCTTACGGCCATTTCAGGGGCCATCAATACCGTGCTGGAGCAGCAGGATACCCTGCCGCCCGAGAAGCAGCGGGAGCTGCTGCGAAGCGCCGAGGAGGAATCGGAGTGGCTCATCCACATGGTGGAAAACCTCTTGACTATCACCCGGCTGAACGGTGATGGAGAAACCAGGCTCATCACCCAGCCAGAGGCGGTGGAAGAGGTGATGGCGGGCGCGGCGGCCAAGTTCCGCCGGCGGTACCCCGATTTTGCCGTGCAGGTGACCGCCCCCGATGAACTGCTGCTGGTCCCAATGGATGCCACCTTGATGGAGCAGGTATTGTTGAATCTGCTGGAAAACGCCGCCCTGCACGGGGGTAGAGTAAAGAACATCACCCTGGCGGCCCGCCGCCGGAATGACAAGGCGGAGCTCCGGGTGGAGGATGACGGCGTGGGGCTGGATAGCCACGGCCTGGAAAATGTTTTTGATGGGATGCGCACCCGCGCGGAGCAAACCAGCAGCGACCGCCGCAATATGGGCATCGGCCTGACGGTGTGCCGTACCATAGTAAATGCCCATGGCGGGCAGATCACCGCCGCCAACCGCCCGCAGGGGGGCGCCAGCTTTTGCATCACGCTGCCGCTGGCGGAAATAGAGGAGGAAGAACATGATGAATAAGATCCTGATCGTCGAGGACGAATTTTCCATCAGCAATTTTATGAAAACCGTGCTGGAGGGCGATGGCTACACCGTGGAGGTGGCTACCTGTGCCGCCCAGGCCCGTGCGGCGCTGGAAAAGATGGAGTTTAGTGCCATGCTGCTGGATCTGGGCCTGCCGGATGCCGATGGGCTGGAGCTGCTGCGGGAGCTGCGGCAGCGCTATGGCCTGCCGGTCATCGTGGTCTCCGCCCGCACCGAGGAAAGCGAAAAGGTGGCCGCCCTGGATAGTGGCGCCGACGACTATATCACCAAGCCGTTCGGCTCCCCGGAGCTGCTGGCCCGCATCCGGGCAGCGCTGCGCCGGGCCGGGCCGCCAATCTTTCCGCCTTTACCACCGGCGATCTGACCATCGACTATGATAAGCACCTGGTCACATTGGCCGGGCAGCCGGTGCACCTCACCGCCAATGAATACCGCCTGGTGGAGCTCTTGAGCCGCAGCGCGGGCAAGGTGCTCACCTACGATCGTATCAGCGAGGCCATGTGGGGCGATGCCGCCGGCGGCAACAGCCAGCTGCTGCGGGTCAATATGGCCAATATCCGCCGCAAGCTGGAGCAGAACCCCGCCGAGCCGCAGTATATCCTCACCGAGATCGGTGTGGGCTACCGCATGAAGGAGCCGGGCTGACCTCTAAAACAAAGCCCCCTACCCAAAGCGGATAGGGGGATATTTTGCGCTGTTTACAGGCTTTCGTGGCTTTCCTCCCGGCAGCAGGTGATGTTTAGGTTGCCGTTGCGGCAGCGCAGCTCATCCAGGAACACCTTGGGGACCGGCTCCTGCCGCAGGGTGATGCGGTAGCGCAGCTCGTACAGGGTGCCCATGTTGGTGGTTTTCACCTTTTCCAGCGTGTGGGCGGTGGTGTAGCGCTCAAACAGGTCATCAAACAGCCCGTCATAATCCAGGTCCTCCGGAATGGTGATCTTCAAGATGCGTCCGGCATCCTCCTTTTGGCCAAAGCGCAGCGCGGTAAGCGCCAGCATGGCTCCGGCCAGGATGAGGAACAGCAGCGCCGCCAGCCCCACATACCCCATGCCGGTGGCCAGGCCAATGGCCATAGCCAGGAAAATGGCGGCGATCTCCCGGGCGGTACCCGGCGCGGAACGGAACCGCACCAGGCTGAAGGCACCTGCTACGGCAATGCCGGCCCCGATGCTGCCGTTGACCAGCATAATGACCGCCTGCACCACCGCCGGCAGGATCGCCAGCGTGACGGCAAGGCTTTGGGTGCTGCGGCTGCGGTAGCCAGCCACCAGCGCGGTGCCCACCCCCAGCAGCAGAGAAACTCCCGTGCAGATCAGAAAAGATGTCAGTGTCAGTTCGGTCCCTAATATCGAGTTAAGCACAGCGATGCGCCTCCTTTGAATCATTCATCCGCGCGGGGGCATTGGCCTCCCGGCACATCTCTTTGTAACAAGCGCCGTATTTCGAAAACGAGGCGGGATAAATATACTGAGCGGAAAGCGCCCGGCACAGCCACAGAGGGCAGGCTCCGGGGATCTTGACCTCCATCAGGACCTGATCCTCCGGCAGCAGGCGCTTACCGTCGTCGCCCGCGTCCAGCGTCAGACGATTGCACCGCCAGCGGATGTTCCGATCAAATGGGATCCGCAGCGCCGGGTCTTCGGTGCCCGCCCAGGCGGTACGGTCATAGCCGATATACATGCGGGGCATGGTATCGTAAAAGCGCTGGAACCATTGCAGCTCCTGCCCGATCTGTCCCCATTCGGCCGGGGCGGTTTCGGTGCGCAGGAAACGCTCCGCCTGGGGCAGGGGCGCGGTGACCCGGCGCTTATACACCACGCCGCCGCATTTCTTTTTCAGCTCCACAAAGACCTTATCCCCCGCCTTTGGCACGCCGTAGCAGCGGATGCGCAGCTTTTCTTTATAGGCGGGCTTTTCCAGCGAGGCCCGGATGAGCCGGAAATTATCGGTATCGCAGTAGATGTTGCCGATGGCGTATTCGCCGTAGCGGTCGGCGGTCATGTGCTGGCGCATTTCACCCAGCATTGTTTCCGCCTGCGCGGGGGAGATAAAGTATTTCTTTTCGATGCGCTGGAAGCTGTATTGTGTTCCGTTTGCCATATTGGGCACCCCTTTCGGATTGGCTGGCTTTATCTTAAAGCCGCCGCCTAAAGATTGACTAAAGGAAAAAACTTTTTTTCTTTAGCTTTTCTTTAGTGCCCGGCTTTATTATGGTATCATTGACTGAAGGGAGGAACCAAATATGAAACGCAAATACTGTATCCTGTCTATTATCATAAGCGCCGCACTGCTGGCCGGGTGCCTTTCCGCCTGCGGCGAAAGCGGCACTGCCACCGGAGGCAGCTCCTCCGATGAAAACACAGCGGCCGCTGTTACCACCCCGGATACCACCGCCGATGTGGAGGCCCCCGATGTAAGCGGTGCCACCACCATCGCCCTTTCCGGGCAGTCGGTGACCGCTACCGGCACCGGCGCGGAAGTGACAGACGGCATGGTGACCATCACGGCGGGCGGCACCTATGTGGTCACCGGCACCATGACCGAGGGCCGCGTCCTTGTAAATGCCCCCAAAGAGGAAGTGACCCTGGTGCTGCAGGATGCTTCCATCACCTGCTCCACCGGCAGCCCCCTGTATGTCTATAAGTCCAAGGCCACCACACTTTACCTGCCGGAAGGCACCGCCTCCACCCTGACCGACGGCACGGACTACACCTTTAGCGACAGCTACTCTTCGGCGGAGGAGGAAGAGCCCAACGCCTGCCTCTACTCCAAGTCTGATCTGGTGATTGCGGGCAGCGGCAGCCTGACGGTCAATGCCAACTATAATAATGGTATCACCGGCAAGGATACCCTCTTCATCCAAAAGGCCTCCGTCACCGTCACCGCCGTCAATCACGGCATCAACGGCAAGGATAGTCTGACCATCAAGGATGCTGACATCACCGTCACCAGCGGCGGGGATGCCCTGCGCTCCACCAATGACAGCGATCCCACCCTGGGCTATCTCGTCATCACCGGCTCCGCGCTCAAACTCACCGCGGGCGAGGACGGCATCCAGACAGAGACCACTCTGACCATCAGCGGCGGCACCGCCACCGTGACCACCGCGGGCGGCGCGGGTCAAAGCATCTCCGATGACACCAGCGCCAAGGGCCTCAAGGCCGGGACGCAGGTCGCCGTTACCGGCGGTACCCTCCAGCTCAATTGCTGCGATGACGCCATCCACTCCAATGGCGATGTCACCATCTCCGGCGGCAGCTTCACCATCGCCACCGGCGATGACGGCATGCATGCCGATGATACCCTCTCCATCTCCAGCGGCACCATTGATATCACCCGCAGCTACGAGGGCCTGGAGGGCGCCAAGGTGCTTATCTCCGGCGGCAAGATCTCCATCGTCGCCAGCGATGACGGCATCAATGCCGCGGGCGGCAGCGATCAAAGCGGCTCTGGCGGCTTCGGCTTTGCGTCGGATGCCTTCGGCAGCTCCGGAGATTACCTCATCCGTATCTCCGGCGGTGTGGTTACCGTCAATGCCTCCGGCGACGGCATCGATTCCAACGGTGATATCGAAGTAACCGGTGGGGAACTGTACATCAGCGGCCCCACCTCCAATGGCGATGGCACCATCGACTGCGACGGCAGCGCTACTATCACCGGCGGCATCGTGGTCGCGGCCGGCTCCACCGGCATGGCGGAAAACTTCGGTACCGCCTCCACCCAGGGCAGCATCCTGGTCAATCTCTCCGGTTCCGCCGGCCAGACCATCACCCTAAAGGATTCCGACGGCAACATTCTTGCCAGCTTCACCCCCGCCAAGGCCTTCGGTTGCGTGGTCGTCAGCGCTCCCGGCGTGGCACAGGGCGGTACCTATACCATCGCCGCGGGCAGCGCCAGCACCACCGTCACCATGGAAAGCCTCATCTACGGCAGCGGTAGGGGCGGCTTCGGCGGTATGGGCGGCGGTATGGGCGACCCCGGCAATATGGGCGGCGGCCAGCAGCCCCCGCAGGGCGGTGTGGGCGGCCCCGGCAACCGCGGCTGATTTCCATTCCCCCAATAAAAGCACCTGTCACACGGCAGGTGCTTTTCCCGCTTTTGGGGAAAAGCCCCTTTACGGCCGGGCGCCAAAATGGTATGGTAAAGGGGAGAGGAGGCGATAGCCGTGCAAAATGCCGAAATGGAGCAGATCCTGGCCCTGATGAACCAGTACGCTGCGGTGCTTATCACCCTGAACGAGCGCGGGGTCATCCGCACCTACAATAGCCCCGTAGGGGATTTTGCGGAATGGCTGGTTTCGCAAAAGCTGGGCCTTCGCCTGGAGAAAAACTCCGCCCGTGGGCTGGATGCCACCGGGAGCGATGGCCTGCGCTATCAAATAAAGTGCCGCTGGGAGCGCACCGATTTTCCCACCCCGCAAAGCCGGGAGTTGGGGGTCATCCGCAGCCTGGAGAAAAACCAGTTTGATTTTCACATCGCTGTCATCTTTGATAGCCACTTTCAGGTCCGGGCGGCTTATCAGATCCCGCACGAGATCATCCCCCGGTATGCGGTCTACCGCCGCCATGTCAATGGCCATATCCTGCTGGCGGATGGTCCCATCCTGCGGGATCCCGCCACAAAGGATATCACCCACCTGCTGCGGTAAGCGGCATGCATTTACACCGGGAAAGTTCACGCTTTTCTCCTTGTACCGTGCACGGTTTCCTGCTATACTATGGTCAAAAGGGGCAGCGCCCCTAAAAATGTGTGACAGGAGGATTTTATAATGGGCTTGTTTGATAAAAGCCCCCCTTGCGCCATCTGCGGCGGCAAGGTAAAGGGGCTGCTTCCGTGGAAGATCGAAGGGAACTACATCTGCGATGATTGCCACGGCGTTATCGATGCGCAGAACGGCAATGACTTTACTATGGAACAATTCCTGAAATACCGGGATTTCCGGGAGCAGAATCAGGCACTCCGGGAGCAGTTCCGGGTGGATGAGATCGTCGAATTCGGCTTCCTCAGCGAAAAATTCGTGTTCGATTATGAGCACAGCCTGTTCTGCATGGATAAGAACCTAAATAAGACCATCTTCCATGGCAGTGAGTTAAAGTCCTTCATGATCAGCGAGGACGGCGCCCCCTTGCTGGAGGGCAGCGCCAAGGGCTTTATCCACCACGAAAGCCGGGTCCCCCAGCGCATCGATGAGCTGCTGCCCCAGGTCAATCAGATGCTCATCCAGCGGCAGATGCAGGAATCGATGGAGAGTCTGGCCAACCGGGATAAGGAGGTCCGCCCCAGCTATACCAGCATCGATATCCCCGAGCCATTCAAGAAATTCTACATCAAGCTGTATCTCCAGCATCCCTATTGGAGTCTTTACGAGTTTGAGCGCACCGGCCCCGTTATCATCGGCGATGTCCCGGATCTGAACCAGTACCGCATCGAGTACAATGAGAGCGTCCAGCACCTGGAGACCCTGGCCAATGCTTTGGCCCGCGTAGCGGGCTTCCCGCAGGAAAGCGCCGCTCCCGGCCAGACCGTTGCCGCCGCGGCTGTTGCGGCTGCTGCGGCCGCTGTGACCGCCCCCACCGATGCCGTCGCCGAGATCAAGAAGTACAAGGACCTCCTCGATTCCGGCATCATCACCGAAGAGGAATTTACCGCCAAGAAAAAGCAGCTCATGGGCATCTAAACAACAAAAACCCGGGAAGCAATTCCCGGGTTTTTGTTTGTGCTGTATTTCCGCTCCCCATAGGGGGATAAGAAAAAAGTGAGTTATAATGTGAGTTACAGGGGAAGAAAACCCCCGGCATTTTCTGCGCAGACTTGCGCCCCCAACAGGGAGGAAAAAGCGTGAAAAGGGAACCTTCGCGATTTCCTCTTGAAGAATGATATGCAATAGATAAAATTGACAAATATGAGGTTTGCGATGATAGCTGTCAATCCCATAAAGCTGAAAAATGGGTGCAATAGAATTTTGCCATCTCTTCCCCTTCGTCCGTAAGATGATCTCTGATATAATTTGCGTGTTTCTTCTGCTCTGCCGGATCTATTTCAGCATATCTGTGGATGATGATATTGCCAAGGGATTCCTCCCGCAGAATTTCGCTGTATACATCGGCAATGCTTTCGCATTGAGATATGGGAATATCATGTTTGCTCTCCCATGAGTGCCCTTTACCGTGTGTCAGCCCGTCCGTCGAGTCAAGAAGATAAATATAACCCTGCCGGCCCTTGTAGAGGGTTTCCAGCTGATTTGGAAAACGCTCAATATAGTGTTGCTTGCCATCCGCACCGACGCCCATGGTGACAAAGTTTTCATCCCTGCTTCTACAGCAAACCAGCGCATAGCATCTGTCTTCGCTGAAATATGCAACAAAATTGCCGGTAGAATGGGATTTTGAATTTGCCTTGATTGTATGCAGTCCGGAAATACATGAACCGTGGTAGATCATAATCCCTCCAAAATTTTCCTTGTCTAACCCACATTGTATCATGTACGGACGCACCGTGCAACAAAAAGTCCACCGTAATTCTATCAAAATTACGGTGTATTTTTGTCCCCACCGGAGGGAAGGATAGTGTGAAAGGAAACCGTCAGGGTTTCCTTTCGCGTTTCATCAGGGCACAAACTAACCCTTTGTACAGGCTCTGCGTTCACCA
>OGPS01001966.1_pt1 | contig 13842 bp, 23 predicted proteins | sample 1552931 | NCBI WGS metagenome assembly OGPS01 (sample SAMEA2580252, study PRJEB22360) | human gut metagenome | biome: human gut; feature: human-associated habitat; material: faeces | place: Denmark | collected 2008/2010 | reverse complement strand
GACGATATCAAGGCGACCGTTCATGGTGACACGGAACTGGTAATCGAAGTCAACGGAAAGTAGGGGAGTATGACGGAAAACACCACTGAAAAATCAACGAACGAACTGCTGATGCGCGTGTTGCAAGTCGAATCACCGGAACTGTTCGACGGAAGCGACTATCAGCCGGTACGAGTAGTCGGCTACGATTATTCGCCATTCTGCGAAGCGGTCTGCGAAACCTGTGGCGATGACCCCGAAATGCTGACCATCGCATTCGAGACGAAAAGCGGCGAACGTTACAGCCAATACTACGACTATTTTGGACTGCCGAACATTTTAGAAGCATTGGACAAGTGGGATAAGCAGTACGGGAAGGTGGTAGAGAACCGTGGATGACACTTCAAGCACGAAGAAATTCGTATTTACAAGTGATAGCAAGCCGTCCCCCGACCTCTCGAATTTCAAGCCTTTTGGACACATTGACGAGGACAAACTCAAGTACAGTGCGATCATGATTATCGAGAATGAAGGCGTATACGTTCCCGTGATATACAAGGAATGCCGCGTGGACCTCGACATTGATAACCCGACGATTCACCCGCTATCAGGCCCATGCATGGAACCCTGCTGCTACAGTACGCCGGAACTTGCTATAAAAGCCGGGACACGCATCTACAGGAACATGTTGAAGGACAACAAATGAAGTGGTTTACCAGTGACTTGCATTTCGCTCACCCTTTCGTGGCTGCATTACGTGGCTACGCGCTACCCGGATACGCTAAGGATGCATCGATCAAACAACAAGCCGAACATGAGCATAAGCCGCTCAAGAACTGTGTTGACTGGCGGAAGCATGATGCCGACATCATCAGAAGCATCAACACGTATGTTGGCGAGGAAGACGAACTCTACATCCTCGGAGACATCAGTTCCGGTGGTACGTGGAGCGTAGACCAAGCGATAATGCGCATCCAAAACCTGCATGTACCACGCAAGAACAGGCATCTGATTCTCGGCAACCACGAACTGCACAGCTCCACCCGCACGCTGGAAAAGTTGGCAAGCGTGTTCGTGGAAGTCGGAATGGTCGGCATCACCGAAATCAGAGACGGGTGGGGCGACAATCCACACACGGTATTTTTAAGCCACTACCAATGGCGTGAAGACTTCACGCAAAGCAAACCCCTAGGCGCAGTCTCAACCAATTGGAACGCGCCGGAATTAGCCGAATACGCGATACCACGCATGAACAACACGCTGCTTCTGCATGGACACACGCACGCGCATGACCCGCTTGAGTTCGGCAGGCATCACAATGAGATCAACGTCGGATTAGACGCATGGTGTTTCGAGCCAGTCAACGAAGCCGAATTAGTGGACAACTGGCTACAAACCGCGTTAAGCAACGTCTGAGTGGTCTACAATGGCCCTGTTAACAACAAATGCGTTTAGCGAGTGTTCGCCAAACGTTGGAAACCGGCTTCATCATCCTCGGGATAACGGAACCGCGCTTCGATACCCTGCGATTCAAGGATCGCGGCTATCTCCCTGCTGCGGGCATTGACGATCGCGTAATCGCCTTTGTCCCGTCCGTAACGGTCGTAGTGTTCCTGCGAACGATAGTAGAGCAAGTCAACATGGTCAGGCGGGTTGCCTTGGACTTCCTCAATCCCGTCCACCGCATCCAACGCGGCCTCGACCGCTTCGACATGCTGCGTGAGCATACTTTCCAACCATGCCTGCACGTCTGCCGGTGGTTCCGCCTCGCCAGGCTTCTCCCAACGTTTCACCGTCAACACGGCATTGCCGAAACGGTCGGCAAGCATCTTCTGACTGATGCCGCAGCGTTCCCGTGCCGCGCGAAAAGCGGCCTTCGATCCAAACGTCATCAAACCTCCAGACAATCATGAAAACACGGAAAACGTCGGTTCCAGCATGAAAAACACGCTGGAACCGGCAGAACAACGATTTTCAGCGGAATACGTCACGCCTTGACGCAATCGAACACCAGCAAATCGGAATCATCGGAATCCGTTCAGATCTTGGAGTCAAGACGCCACCCGTTTTCCTCAAGACACCGTTTGATGTCCTCCGTCCAATCATCCGCATCCACGTCGGACGGGGTGAACTCCAAGTCGTCCACAATCTCCCTATCCTCATGGAAATCGATGAAGTAATCGTAGATGCGGATATGGAACGTCGAATCCACGTCAAGCGGGTTCCTGAGCACCGCATTGTTCGGCTCCATCACGTCGATGTAGGCGTTGTGGGCTTCGATGCGCTCGGTCCATCCGCTGATGGTTTCAGGATCGTTCAGGTCGATGAACCAGTCCATGAGCTGCTCGGTGGTCAACGTGTCTGAGTAAGCCGAAAGCTCTTCGTACAGCTTGTCGTAATCGGATTGCGTGGACTCCTCGTCAGCGACGAGCCGCTCATACTTGGCACGGAGCCGTTCGGACGGGATGCAAAGCCATGCGTCTTCGGTTTCGCCGTCCTTGTCGAGCTGGCAATCATAGACGCGCTTTCGTAATTCCGACTTCGGGAACTCCAGTGCGAATGTGCCAGTCTCATTCCACTTGTGGCCTCTGGTTTTTTCGATACGAATGGTAATCATTTCAATCTCCTTGTGATTGCGGGGATGCCTTGATGCTTCCCGTTTGTTGCTAACTACAATATATGTTACCAAAGGTAACATTTCAAGTCGGGCGTGTTGTGGAAATCAATCCTCCTTGCCCAGGTAATCCTGCAATCCGTCGCCAGCTTTGCCATTCAGCCCGCGACGGGACATGTCGTAATAGTCGAGCATCTGCGGACGGTTCCCCCCGCCTGCGGCCATGATGTCCCTGTCCGGTACGCCAGCGTCACGGGAGAGCGTGCAGAACGTCCTCCGCAGCGAGTGCGGCGAGATGCCGGGCACGCCCACGCGCAATGCCACGGACGATACGATGCCCACGGCGGTCTGCTGCCGCAGACGCGCGCCGGAATCCTCACGGAACACCGCACCACGCCTACGGCCGCCGATAAGTCGTGCGAGAGCTTCGGCCGCATCGGAGGGAATGGCCACGCGCTGAGACCAGTCGCCCTTGCGGTCGAACCGCACCCACGGACGCCCGTCATTCAGATGACAGTCTTCGACATCCAATCCGAGCGCCTCACCGACCCTTGCGCCGGTCAACAGCAGCAGACTGCACAGGGCATCCGTCCGCGCACCCATACCGCGTGCTTCGGCCAGAAAAAGCCTAGCCTGCTCGCGGGTGAGGTACGTGCCATCCGAATGACCGTACAGTTTCGGCCTACGCACATGCTCGCCCGGATTGCAGTCGATATACCCCTCCTCGCAGAGATAGCGGTAGAGGCAGCAAACGACGCTCAGATTCCTGCACACCGTGTTCTTCGCCGCTGGCCGCATGCCGCCGTCATAGGCGGCGAACACCTCGATATGAGTGCGCTTCGCCCGCAGCATGTCGATGCCATTATCCGCACACCAGCGGAGCCATCGCGATACGACGCTCCGATACCCCGCCCTTGTGCCCGGCGTCAGGCCGGCGAGAAAACCGGCGATCATGTCGCTCACCGTTTCCATATGCGCACCGTCTCCTTGCAGATCAAAGGCTTATCGGCTGGACCCTTGACGAATGGCGGAATCCACTGCCTACGCCTCAACGAATGATTCGGCCCATACGCCTGATCCCTCCAGAAGCCGCGCACGATGAAACGATGCGAATACTCACGTCGCACCCGCTCGTCATCATCGGCGCTCTCGCCCGGACGATGCAGGTTCTCGCGCAGCACCAGCATCTTGACCTTGCGGATTTCCGGGTCGAAACGCTGCGGCAGCGGATGCGCCATATCGGGTTTCGCCGGTTTCGCCTCGCAGATATGCGGTTCCGCGCTCAACGCCCACACCGCGCGCAGCAGATCGCCGAACCATCGGAAACCGCCGACATGCTCATTGAAAATGCCGTTGGCGAATCTGATGACCGGCAGTGAGAATGATTTCGCGTCGCATTCCTTCAGAGCGCATGGATGGTCCGTGAATCCCATCAATTCGATATCGCCGTTGCCGTCGCATTGCCAGAAGAGCGCCGACACATGGGCGTCTCCGACCTTCCTTCCCGTCGCGTCGTCGGTCACGGGGAATCTGACCATTTGGACATCCCCGTCGAAGAAGATAAGCCCGCTTTGCGCCGGCGCTTCCGATTTCGGGAAATCACATGCCTGGACGGTATCTTCCGCCAGCGCCGTCATGTCCCGGCTGATCCACCAAAGCTGCGCGACGGCGAGATTATCAGCGAAATTCCAAGCCGCTTCCATGCTCCGCTCGTATTGCGAGTGCGCAGCCATCTCCTCCTTTAATGCGACCCGCTCGTATTCCGCGAGTTTGTCGCGGATCAGCGGAAGGTGCGATGGGATGAGGCGAAGCCGTCTGTTCCTACTGCGCGTCATGTCAGTCAGCCTCCCCAAGACGGTCGAAAACCTTGTCATACGCTTTCGTCACGCATTCCAAACCCATGCGGTAGATGCTCACGCGATCATGGTCAGACTCCGCCATGCGGCGCTGCCAATCATGCGGGAACGCCACGCTCAACAACGTCTCCCGCACGTCCGGTTTGACAACCTCGATTTTCTGCGGGAACATCGCATCAAAAGTGAGGACACACAAGGCGTAAGCCACCTGCAACGTTCGGTCAGACACGTAGCGGAAAGACTGTTCCGCCACGCGGTCAATCTCTTCCATAGACCACGGAACGGTAGCCGCCAACTTCGCGTACTCTTCCGCATCCTCATAATCCAAGCCGCCATTCATCGAATTGTCCTGAACCGTATCCACCAGGTATTCGTACAGTTCACCGATGATGCCCGCCGTGGAATGGACGAACACAGGCTCAAAATCAATAAAATAACTGCCGAACCACAGGCCGCAGACATGGCCCACATAGCCGGTAAGCTCACGCGGCAGCATATTCACGTCAATCATCACAACACCTCGATTTCGTCATTAAGACCCATGAACTCCTGAGTGGTGAACCCGCCATCCTTGACAACGCAGTACAGCCAACCCTGGAATCCACCCAAGCGCGCGTAACGCATCCCACGAATCAGGTCACGCAGCCACGCGTACACAAGATACGTTTTCGACACGGGACGCCAATAACGCTTACGCTCGACCACATCAAAATGGTCATATGCATACATTTGCTGACCAACATGAAAATCAGCCCACAATTTCAACGTTTCCATGACACTCACGCCTCCCTCGAATCAACGTCACCGAACAGTTCATAACGCAACTGCGCATCAGCATCGAACATCGCCTTGTACGCATCACCAAGAGACTCATAGAAGACGCCATCCACACGCCAACCTTCGTAGCCCTTGGAATCCAACGAACGGAACTCTCTCAGCGCACCAAGCATCATCTTGCGCATCAATCGATAATCCGGCACGCTCTTATGAAAATTACCGTCGAACTGGTCAGCAGCAACGTAAGCGTCACGCGCTTTAGCCGTATCGAATGGGACAACAGTACCAATCGGCTCATGGTCGAAATTGAAAGTGTTGACACCGTAAGGCCAATAAACAGCGTAAAAATGACGGGACATGATAGAATCTCCTTGCAAATGGTTTGGTTGAGTTAATTACTGTTTGCAATGGCCGGACGATATTCCTAGTACCGTCCGGCCAAACTTTTCAGAACAGGCAATCCATATGACGCGGATCAGGCAGATTGTCGGCAGCGGCGTTGATAACCGTGCTGAGATACGCGGTCAACAATGCTGGACGCCTGCCGATCTCCCTCAACACGGTTTGAATATTCGAGTCGATGGACGAATAGCCGGTAGCCTCCAAAGCGGCCTTGACCTGCTGTGCTGTGATGACGACACGTGACATTTCATGCCACCTCGACAATCTCATGTTGAGCGAGGTACGCGGCCACGGACTCTTCCAACGTTTGGTCACTGCCACGCTGGTAGTAGTCGCGGTACGCAACCACGCCACTCTTACCGTCGAACGCGACATATGCGACGCGACGGCCCTTGGAATCACGGAAGCCACGCGGCTTATGCGCATATCCACCAAACACGTCAGCCAACTCCTTGACCGACTTGCCACCTGGAATCGTGACCACGCGCGCCTTGACGCCATGCTGCGCAATCACCTTCGGCGTATCATTGGACGGAATCGGCGGCACTTCAGGAATCTCAACCGTATCCGGTTCAGGCTCAACCGACTGCGGTTCAGGGGCGACAACCGGCAAATCATCGTAGGTTTCGCACATCTCAGGATGGTCACGCTCGGCCGGGGTGAGGAATGAAATGTCACGTGACACAACCATGCCGCCATCCTCGTAGGACAATTCCCAACCATGCTCACGGTCGGAGTCCGACAGGCTCACGCCATGCGCCGTATAATCCCCACAATCAGAGGAAACCATGCAATCGCCACGTTCCACGATCAACGGCACGTCACCGATCTCACTCACGGCCTGAGCATAATCGGAGCCGTTAGGGTCAAGCCACGTGCCACCATCGGCACGATATGCGGCGGCAACACCACGCACCGCCTGAGCATTCTTCACGCCCGGAATCATCCGCCATGATTCAACGTCATCCTTCATCTCGAAACGCCACACGCTAGGCGTGTTGACGGAATCAAAGAACATGAAGACACTGGACGAATTGACTGCCCACAGGCCGTTAACTTTGTTCGACATTTTAAAACTCCCTTGTATGAAAACTTGATTATTTGGTGGGCCGTTCACCGCACGGCCCTGAGCGGTTTCACCATTCCAAAACCTTGCTGCCACTCACGAGCACATATGACGTGCCGGTATGATTGCCGTCAACGCTTCCACGCCACTCGCAAATACGTTCGTAACCGTCCGAAGTGCTACCGTCCTCCATGCCGCACTGCGGGATATTGGACAACTCGCGGTAGCTCGCTAGGTCAGCTTGGTTGTAATCCTTCGTGGCATAGGTTTCGCGCCACCACGTCCACTGCTGCTCAGGCGTGCCATGCGGATCGGCAACCGGCTGATCGGAAAGCGCTGGAGAACAAGCCACGCCGAAAGCCAACAGGCCAACAAGCACGGCAACAAGCAGAGTAATCTTCTTACGCATTGCGAACACCTCACTTGGAAAGAACGGAATCAACAACCGTGTGGAATCCGGTGCAAAACTCTCTATTGTGTTCGCTGTGCAGTTCCGCACGGCAACGTTTCGTTAATAGGCGGCGGCACTCACCAATCATGGCATGTTCACCGCGCGTATAGTATTCATCCATCAACCACCACGCGGCATACGTGGTTCCGTCAAGCCTGTTTTCATCAGGCGAACGCCAAGCGTTTTGATTGTGTGAATACGTAGTGTTGTACACGTTGGCGAGATACGCATACTCTGCGGAATCAGATTCACGAATATCAGGAAAATCAACTGTAACAAAAGACATTTTTAAAGCACCTCGATTGTGTTGGAATGTAATGCCCGAACGCGGGCTATATGGGCGTGATTTGATAGGCTCACGCCCGAAAGCCTGGAATAAGTCAGCGCATACGCTTGCGATTAGGACAATTGGGATATTCAATAGCCCGACACTGTAGGGCTTCTTCCATCTCCAAACGACGCGCATTGCTGCACAGAAACCGCGCCTCATCACCGGCACGGCACATCTCACGCCACAGCGCATCCGCCCGCTTCACGTCGGCACAATCGCTTTCGGCAACGAAACAGCGGATAGCGATCTCACGGTAACGCTCGGCCTCATCCCGCAGCTTGCGGGAATCTGGCGTCACAGGAAAACCGTAGTACGGGTAACGTTGATCGATGGGGCACTTCTCACACATGACTTGCCCCTCAGTGTTCCCGCGCGTACCGGCTGATAACACGCTCCGCCTGGCTGAGGGCACGCGCCTGCAAGTCAAGCAGAGGCTCGCCGCGGAACGCCATGCTTGCATCATGCCCGTCTGCCATGTACCGGCGCATTTCGGACGGGGTGAAGAACCGGGCGGCGATATCCACGTTGTACACGAGAGCGCACCCGCCGTAACTGTATTCCCGCCAATTGTCCGCGCCGTTCAGCAACAGCGCGCGACGCGATCCGAAGTGGTCGGGAAGAACGGTTTCTGGCATGTCGAGCGAATCAAGCAATGCCAGTGCGGTTTCCTTCACGCCCTGGTTCCACTTGCTGCGGGGCTTGAACTCGGCTTCGATATTCTTGTAGGTCTCATCAACGGTATACATTTTGACACTCCATTCCAGCCCCCTTGCTAGAATAAGAGGGCTTAGTTAGTTAGTTGGTTAATGATTACTGAGCAATTGAGCCGGATAGTTGCAGCTATCCGGCTCTACTCATTCGTGGGCTAGACGTGCCATAAAGACTACGCTAGCCCTAGCGGATTCAATCAATCCGCCGAAGACTTAGAATCAGAATCAAGCAATTTGCGCGGATTAGCGATCTTGAGAGCATCGCACAATCGCAGTGCAGTATCAAGCGACACCGCCCGAACATTGCGTTTACCTGTCTCAATCTGCGCAATCTCGACATGATGCACGCCACTACGTTGCGCTAACTCACGTTGCGTTAGACCGCGCTTCATCCTTAATTCTTTCAAACTCATGGCCCTTACTCCTAACTTGGATTAAGGCCATCGTAGACCACTCAGACAGCGCGGGACAATTCCATGCCGGACACCGCGCCACGTTAGCGACTCGACGACGGTTCGGCCTTGCATGATGTGAGGGTGCATCATGCCTAGTCGCATTCCGCCGCGTCTCTGCCGCGTCCACTCTTCAGTTGTCAATCATCCATGCCACGCCTGTTAGGGGGGCTTCGTGTCACCGGCCTTGCGGTGGTGGCCTCTGTGGTGGTGGCCTCTCGTTCATCTCCGTTCCTTTCGTTGTCGTTTGCTTGATGGCTCTCACTATACATGCTATCCAGTCAGATAGCAAACCAAGACAACGCAGACACCACATAAACCATTGCAAACACTAGCATCCATCGGCGTGTTGCAACCATGCGACGGCGACACAAAAACCACGCGGTCACGGCCATGACGCGGCCACGTCCAGGGCACGACGGCCACGGCCACGGCCACGGCCACGACGGCCACAGGCACGACGGCCATGCACGACGGACGCAGACGCGACACGGCCACGATCATGCACAGTCACATCACCCGCAATCACGGCATACAAAGGAACGCGCCCGCGCGATACCACACGACACGCAACACGTCAACCGAACAAACATTCGAGCGAACAGACGTTCGATAGAACACGTGTACCAATGTTGCGCATACAACAAACCCCCGGGTAGGGGAGTGTCCCCCCGGTCAAAAAGCCGGGGCCGCTGGCTCTCTAGTGCTGACGCTGAATGCTCGCTGGAACATTTTTGGATTACCTGTTACTCACGAAGTCTTCACATATTTAGTGGTTGCAACCGTTGTTGCACCCTACATATTGTGTATAATGTTCCTTGGATTGATGTTGATGGCGGTGAAGCTAGCTTAAGCCACATCAACGTCTGGCCGTCCACTCACAAGGGGAGTGTGAAGATTCTAGATGCGGTACGGTCAGCAGTCCGACTGGTCTATCTCGGACGTGGCCTATATGGACTCGTACCTATTATTTTGGGCTGGTCTGCAATCATGTTGGCACAGCCTTTTGGTTGTCGGGTTCGATTCCCGAGGTTTGCTCTAGGTTTCATGGGGGTAGCTGCCTGTGAGATCGATGGTATTGCTCGAATATCCCCGCTGGAACATGTGGGGGATAAGAGGCTCCCTGCCTTAATCAGGTGGTTGATGACCGAAGGGGAGGCACGGCCAAACGGGTGCATATATACATACACGTTCCTTGCCGTTGGTGGTAAAAGCCAGTCCACCATTCCGCTGTCATGCCAACTTGGACAATAACTAAGTTGGGTTTGGAATGTTGGCAGAGTGGTTTAATGCAACTGTCCCGAAAGCAGTCGCACTGTGAAGTGCCGGAGGTTCGAATCCTTCACATTCCGCGTTGGGGAAGTAGTACTACCCCCGAAGGCAAGCGCCTACCGCTGGCGTTGGCTTGTCTGGAGATGAAAGCGGCGGACGCTTCCGTTAACGGCGACTCGGTGGATGGTTACGCTTCATGGGTGTGACCATCCACATATGGCATTGGTGCAACCGGTAGCATTGCGGTCTCCAAAACCGTCGATGTTGGTTCGAGTCCAACATGCTGTGCTCAGCCTACCCACAGGTTGTGGGAAAGGTCTTCGGAGTCGTCTTGTGGCGGCTCTAGTTTTAGCTGACCCGCCTAGTCTGCGGGAACAGTCTCCTGAGTCGCCGTGGCGGCTCTTGCTTTTGGATGCTTGGCAGAGTGGCTTATTGCACCACCTCGCTAAGGTGGCGACCGGGAACGGTCCGGGGGTTCGACTCCCTCAGCATCCGCGCGCCGTGGCTGGCGGTAAAAAGCCATTGTGATGATGCCATTGGTTCCTTATGGCTCTCTGGGGGTTGAACGAGCGTCCCATGCTCCTGTTGTGGGTGGAGTGTGGGACGCTTGTTCTTTTGCTTTGGTGGCGGAATGGTAGACGCGGCGCACTCAAAATGCGCTACCTGTAGGGTGTGAGGGTTCGAATCCCTCCCGGAGCACTTGGGTTGGTTGATCTGAGAACTTTTCCTGCTGGGATGTTTCCCATTTGGCGTGTTTTCCTGCTCAGCACCGGCCAACCCTGTTTTTGTGGAGGCATTGTGGCGTGGTCTAGTTCCCATCGTGATGAACGGTTCAATCCTGATTGGCCGCGTGTCCGTGCGATGATTCTTGAACGGGATGGGCATAGGTGCCAGTGGCCGGTCAAGGATGATTACGGGAATGTTCGCCTGTGCGGACGGTATGGGAATGAGGTTGACCATAAGGTTCGTAATCCCGTCCATGATGATGATCGTCCTGAGAATTTGTGGGTGTTGTGTCGTTGGCATCATCAGCGGAAGACCGAGGGTGAGTCTGCTGAGGTTCGTCGTGCAAAGGGTAGGAGTCGGAGGGAGAAGCGTTGGTATTCTCACCCGGCTTTCAAGTGAATGAGTTCATGTGCGCGGTTGCCGGTTGCGCTAATCCGGTGTGCGCGAAGGGATTGTGTCGTTCGCATTACGACCGTGACCGTTATTCGGGGTCTCCGCTGAAGCCGTTGCGCCAGCGCATGTGTCCCCAATGCCATACGTGGTTTGATCCGAAGCGTTCCGACCAGTTGTTTTGTTCTGGGCGTTGCCGTGTGGCGTATAAGCGTGCTCGTGATGATGATAAGTCGTTGCCGGTGAAGCCTGAAACGACTATGTATGTGCGTCCGGTTGACGTGTCCGAGCTTGAGTCCGAGCTTGTTGTTGAGTCTTTTACTGATTCTCAGGTGGTTGAGAAGTGTGGCGGCTTGTGCGCGAAATGCCATGAGCCGGTTGATGTTGGTTCGAGTGGTGCCGATGGTGCCGCTTTCGTGTGGAAGGTTCCGTTGGAGAAGTCGCATAGTGCGACTTTGGCGAATCGTCTGCTGGTTCACAAGCGTTGCGAGGGTGGAACGTCCTAGCTTCGCGTATTGCCTGAAACGGGCGGATTGTGAGGCTGGCTGTGGCTGGTAATGGTCGTGGTGCGCAGAAGTCGAAGAATCCGATTCTTCGTGCGCCTGATAGTCCGATGGGTTTGGAGTTTCCTGCTGTTCGTCCTGATGGGCAGGAGTGGCTTGAACGGACGAAGAAGTGGTATGAGTCGCTTCGTGTCAGTCCGTTGGCTCAGCGTATGGGTGTTGAGGCCGACTGGTACGCGGTTCAGGATTTGGCGTTGTTGAAGGATGATTTCTGGCGTCCGAAGACTAAGGGCCGTTGGATGTTGGCTTCCGAGATTCGTCAGCGTGAGGCCACGTTGGGCATTACGCCCGAGGCTCGTGTGAGGTTGAAGTTCGATGCTCCGCAGCCTGACGATATGAAGGCTTCCGCGTATGAGGGCGATACCGAGGGCGCTCGTAACGTTCAACGGAACAGGCAGCGTGCTTCCGCATTGGGTTTGCGTGTCATTGACGGTGGTGCCTGATGCATACGCGCATTCCCGAATTGCATGGCGAGGATTTGACTCGTTCGATGGGAATGTTCGCGGTTTGGTGGATTGAGACTTTCTTCCGTGTTGGTCGTGGTGGCGGTGTTGGCTTGCCCGAGACGTTCGACATGGACGAGTACGTGTTCATGCTGCACGCCTATGCGTTGACCGAGTGGGGTACCCGCCGGTTCAATCGTGTGTTTTATTCGCGTGCGAAGGGTAAGAACAAGTCCGGTAAGGCCGCTGGCATTTGCGCGTTCGAGGGTTTGGCTCCTTGCAGGTTCGATCATTGGGCGGAAGAGGGGGAGACTTACGAGTTTCTGGGCGAGGTCTACCCGTATGCGAAGGGTGAGCCTGTCGGCCGTATGGTGCAGATGCCGCAGATTCTCTGCTTGGCTACCGCCGAAGGTCAGACTGGTAACATCTTCGATTCGATTTACTACAACTGCGATCAAGGCCCTTTGAGCCAGTTGAAGGGTGTCGGCCTTGATGTTGGCCGTACTCGTATCGGATTGCCGGAGGGTGGGGAGATTGTTCCCACCACGAGTGGTGCCGCGTCCAAGGATGGCGGTTTGGAAACGTTCGCCGCCTGTGATGAAACCCACTTGTACAACACGAACAAGCTTCGCAACATGTACAAGACCGTTCAACGTAACCTCGGCAAACGTAAAGGTGATGCAGACCCGTGGATTCTTGAAACGTCCACCATGTACAAGCCAGGCGAAGAGTCCATCGCTGAAACATCGTACAAGTATGCGTGGGATACCGCTTCGGGCAAAATCAAGCATCGTAGCGGCATCTACTTCGACCATGTGTATGCGAATATCGACTTGGATGATTTCGCTGACGAGAAGAAGGTTCTCCGCGCCTTGCAGGTCGCGTATGGTGCGAGTGCGAAGAGTTCGGACGGTAAGGATCATCTGATATTGCCCGATGGTCGTATGACCGTGTTGAATGCTGATGGTGTTGACCCCGAAGGTCACACGTATTGGGATGGTGAGCTTGGCCCGTCGAAGGATGGGTGGATTGACCTGAATGGTCAGATGGACCAGATTTACCAGCCTGACTCCGATCCTGCTGATTCGATGCGCTATTTTTTCAACACTTTGTCGAGCGTGCATGATGCTTGGCTTACGGAGTCCGACATTCAATCCCACATGCTGTATCGGGATGAAATGCATACCGCGTTCAATTCGATTCGTTTGGATGGCGCGTGGCAACGGTTCGTGACGAAACGTGAGCCTATCACGTTGGGGTTCGATGGTTCCGTGTCGGATGATTCGACGGCGCTTGTGGGTTGCCGCGTGTCCGATGGCATGTTGTTCCTTATCAAGTTGGAGTCCGCTCCTGACGGGCCTGAGAAGGCCACTTGGCGTGTGAATCGTGATGCGTTCGACGGTATGGCCCGTTGGATGATGGACAACTACAATGTGGTCGGCTTCTTCGCTGATGTCGCGTATTTCGAGCAGATGATTGGCGGTTGGGAGAAGGATTACGGGAAGAAGTTGAAGGTCGGGCCGCGTAAGAGCGGTGACAAGATCAAGTTCTGGACTAACAACTGGTATAAGGACATGCAGGTTGCGTTGGATAATGCGCATACCGCGTTCCGTTACCCGTATACGGAGCCTGACCGTAAGTCTAAGCCGGTCAAGGATGATATAGCGTTGCTTGCTGATCCGCGGTTGGTGAATCATTTCCGTAATGCTCGTAGGCGTGAGACTCGTACCGGGTATGCGATTTATAAGGAGTCTCCTAATTCGCCGGACAAGATTGATGCGTGCATGGCTGGCCTGTTGGCTTATACGGC
>OGPS01001958.1_pt1 | contig 13858 bp, 18 predicted proteins | sample 1552931 | NCBI WGS metagenome assembly OGPS01 (sample SAMEA2580252, study PRJEB22360) | human gut metagenome | biome: human gut; feature: human-associated habitat; material: faeces | place: Denmark | collected 2008/2010 | reverse complement strand
GCCCTTGACAAATACTCTGTGCTTCGCTGGCAGGTGTTTAGGAAAAAAGAAAAAAAATGTTGTTCTTTGGCGGGGTGTCCGTTTTGTCATTCTGTTACCGGGATTTGTCCGCATGGTGGGAGATCCGCCCCGATCAGCCGGACACGCAATATCATTTTGTCATTGCCGGCAGCTCCTTTTTTGGGTGTTCCGTGCGTATATCGCTATCATTTTGAAATTTTGAGATATGCAAAAGCCTTGAAGCCCCCAGAGAAAACCCCGCCGGAGGCAATTATAGAAAGTCTGTGTATCGTTTCCACAAAATGTGGAAATGATACACAGATAACAGTTCTTCAATAAATATATGTGTTTTTTTGTATACTTTTGATTATCAGGTATATATGACTTGTTTATTTGTTTGGCACAATGTTTGTTCTTTGTCTTTCAGAAACCATATGTTAAATATTTAAATAGATTGGATTATGAAAAAGGTATTATTTGCAGTAGCACTTGTTATGGGATTGGGTAGTTCAGTGGCATTCGCCGGCAACATGGTATCGGATGTTGAGATTGTGGTAATGGTGAACGATTATAAGCCAATCGAGGTAAAGGATCTGCCGCAGGCGGTTCAGGACACGATCAAGAAGGATTTCGCAGACCTGACAATCAAGGAAGCCGCAGTTGAGGAAAGCGAGGAAGGCACAAAGACCTACAAGGTGACATTTACCGATGCAGAAGGCACGGACAGCGAAGTGTTCTTCAACGAGAAGGGCGAAGTCCTGAAATAAAGCAAATGAACAGCAAAAAGAGAATTCAATTAAACTGTGTCAGCAAAATTAATATTTTATTGCTTTGCTGACACAGTTTGTTTTACAGCCCCTCCGGTTCCGGTGACTTGTAAGGCTTGAAAGCAACCCGAACCTCCTTATGCTCATCGATGACGAAAGTCTGCTCCGGCTCCACAGAACGAATAATGACGCCATTGACTTTCCAATACATGATTGTCCATGATTTGGAATGGGTAGCACGAAAATGCACCGTTGTGCCTTTCGCTATTTCAACCGGAGAGATCAATTCTCCTATCTTTTCCGCAGCCGTATTTTCCAACTCCGGTTTAGCCGAAAGCTGACCTTCACCCTGATCCACACCAAATGCCAGCACTACTTTTTCCACTGCGGGAGGAAGAGGAGGATCTTCATCATTGTCACAAGAAACCGCAAATAGCGTAAGCCCATACAACAAAACAACGACAAAAGAGAGATAACCGATCTGTCTCATTAAGCCGGTTTCTTTTTTTTCCATAGCAGTTTTCATAAGCTTATTTTTTGTTTACGACCGCATAAAGATAACAATTTGTTGGCTAAAAGGGTTTATTAAATATAGTGTTTATCACTTAATGATTTAAGGTTAATATCCTGTAGGTTGCAGGGAGAACAAACGGGAACAGCCGTTCCCGCCCCTTTCGGATTGTATGCCAGCACCCCTAAAAAATGCCTTGTCAAAGACAAGTAGTAACACGCCTGTGTTACGTTTTCGACTTTTCAGCCGTCCGACCGCCACCCCGTCCGATTTGACTTGCCTTTGAGGTTATATATGCAAATGCAAGAAGCCCCCCCGGCGAAAACCCCGCCGGAGGCTTTTACAATTCAAAGGGAGGTGTTTAGAAATAGACGTTCAACATAAGGTATAGTAATGCGTTCTTATCCTTAGTGTCGTGGTGTTCAAGCTCGAATTGAATCTTGTCCTCACGAGCGAGCCAGCCTATCGCACTGGCGACTTCCAGATCATTGAACCCTGTCAATTCCTTTACTTCCTGCAAATTCCATTTCCGGTGTACGTCTGTGCTTAATAAGCGCCAGAGTTTCCCTGCGTTCTCTCTGATGATGTGCTTATCCATACCTGTATTTTTTATAAGTTTATAAATGGTTTCAAATGGATAATGAAAAGCACTTTTACATCAATAGTGTTACGCACTGCAAACATTCCAGCGTTTATCGTTTATCCTTTTGATACGTTGTATCACTCTTTCCTGATATACAGCAAACCGTTTCGCCGTTCGATGTATATCTTATTCTCACGTGCGAGCCACCCGGCGGCGAGTACGGTTTCATCAGCCGCAAAATTTAGCCTTCTCGCAAGCTCGGCAATGGTTATAAGTCCGGTTTCGCCTAATTTTTCTAAGATGATCCCGGCTTTAAATCCTATATTTGTTTTTTCCATGATAAAATTTATATTTATGTATCAAAAATATGTATATATTCTATTATTCAAAACGTGTAGAAATACAAATTTAAATTTACCCCCCCCCTATTAGTGAAAATTAACAATTTGTATATCAAGCTTTTTTCATCCTCAAAATGGAATGACTATTTTAGAGGGTATTAATTTAGTAATATATAGTTGAAGAACAACGCTCTGAAACATTCCTTGTCACTATTAAACAGGCACAAATATCTCCCCTTTACATCCTCAAAGAGGATATAATACAGGCAGGAATTAACCCCGAATCTATTTGTTCTGATGATTTTTGAATGGCTTAATTTTTGGCGTACTTGTTTTTCCGTCAGCCCTTCGATGTATATCAACCCTTTCATGTTTCCCATTTGTCCGGGCGTGATCTTGAGCGAGCTTAGTAGTTCGTTTAGGTCAAACAGCTTAGGAGTGTTTGACAAAGAGTTTAGGGACTGTTTTCGCTGTGTCTTTTCCATTGTCATAAGGATTTCGCTTGTGCCCTACACCAAGCCAATAAACATAAAAAAAGCGGAAGGGCATTTGCCTATCCGCAGAACAGGGAGTCGAAGCCCTACACGCACAAACAGGAAACACCGCTCCCGCATATGCGGAAGGGCATCTATACTGTTTTCGTAGTGCGTGTTAAATTTTCGACTTTTGTTCTGCACTGAAATCAGCTAAACGCTTTTTTCTTCAATATGTAAAAACACGGTCGGTTTACGACCGCACAAAGATAACAAATTGTTGGCTAAAAGGGTTTATGAACCTTTTATTTTTTTGCCTTATTATCTTAAAATTCAGTGTTTATGAAATACCAAGTTCTTTTAGAACATCCTCGTTTGCGGACGAGAAAAAGCCTTTACAGTGTCTTAACTCTGTTTTCGCTTTTTCCAAGAGTTCGCCTTGCTTTTTAAGTGTTTCTAAAAGGGCATAGTTTTGTTTATCCCGTTCATAATATTTCTGTTCCCATTCTACTCTCTCTCTTATAATCATTGTTTTATCTTCGCTAAGGGAATCAAGTTTTTCTTGGTATTTCCCTATAAGGTGTTCCAGTTCGGTTACTCTGTTGGTCGCTTTTTGCAATATATCCGGTGCAGGGAGTTGTTTTTGTATTGCGGTCTGTTCCTTGACAGCTTGGAGAAGCTGCCGCACCGCTTCCGTTCCTTCATTCGCTTGTTCCATGATCTTTGCGGATTGTTCCAACCGCCCGGTAACCTTCTCCAATGGGGAGAGGTCAAAAGCTTCACCCCGGAGGTCGAACCCGGTTCTTTGGAAGTAATCAACGGATAACTCGACAAATTCTTTGCGAGTTATACCCGTACCGTTTAAATACTCGTCTAATTTTTGGGCGTACTCTTGGCTTATCGCTATGGTGGTAAGCGGTGTTTTCCTCTTTTGCTTGCTTTCCTGTCCTTTTTCCATTGCTATAAAGTGCTATATGTTGTTGCAAAGGTAGTTATATGTTTGGTTATTGCAATTTATTACGCTTTTTATTGCGATTTATTGCAGTTATAGCGAAATAAATCACTTTTTGGGGATTAAATGATATTATAATCTTCTCGCAATACATACCGGATGATAGGGGCTATTTCTTTCCGGCTATAATCGTTCACTTTCTTCTGCATCTTTTCCGTCAGTTCCATTGCTATATCTGGGCGAAGATTAACGGCAGCTATCACCCGTTTTATATACTTGCTGTCACGTGGAAAGAAGGTTGTCAGTATGTTCTGAATTTGCCGGATGCACTCGCCGACCGTCTTGTAATCGGTTTTTTGTTCTTCATCTTTGGTATGGATAAAGAAAAACCATGAAAGGATCTTGCGCCCTTGTTTGTCCTTCACTTGGTAATCAAAATACAGATCGGATTGCCCGTTATCGTATGCTTCTTTCAGCTCTTTTTGAGCCACATCGAGAACCTTTGTTTTAAAATTGCTTGAGTTGTCATAACCTTTTTTGTCCTCTAACATCATCATTTTCTTGAGATCATCCACGGAAAAGAAAAAGGTCTTGTTCGTGCGGTTCTTAAATTGGCAGCAGTATTCATAAAATCGTTGCGAATAGGCACTTTTTAGGCTGATTGCCACCGTCAGATCGTAGCTTGTGAAATTCTCGGCTAAAGCGACTAAATAGGGCATGATCTCCGAAGAAACCTCTACCTCGTAGATGTTTGCCCGTTTGTCATGCTTTACCATTGTGACGTATCCGGTATTCATCCACACATCCTCGTTATCTATCTCTACATCCCGTTTTCTAAGCCGTTTAAGGGATTCGTAAACTTTGGCTATGTTGCTTTTGTCGCTACATTCTGCGAGCAGATCCGGAGTAAGTTTAACCCGCATATTGTTGAATAAATCCCGTTGCCCGGTATTGCTGTCTATAAACAGCCTGCGGACTTCCCGGATGATCTGATACAGACACCGCTTCTCGATAGGATTAAAATCGTATCTTGCTTGTGTTAGGGCGTTGGCTTGAGCCAACATAATAGGTTTATTCTCCATAACTGTATTGTTTTACGTTGCAAATATATGTTATTGAAACCAATTATACAATAAAGTTGCAATATAATTGTTTTAATATCCCCTTTTTTGCGTAAAAAAGTTGCAATAGCTCGTAAAAAAGTTGCAATAGCTCGTAAAAAGGTTGTAATAGATGTCTTGAAACCCGCATGAATAAACGGTTTGAAGCATGCCGAAAAAAGTACTCAAAAGTAACTCAAAATTACCAGTAATACGCACGTGTCGATTTTTGAGATTTTATAGGCGCTTCGCTTGCCATCCGGACGGACCGCGAGAGAGAAAGTGAGAAGAAAATCACGGAAAAGGTAAAGCAAGCGCAGCGGAAGGAAGGAGAATTTTTAGGCGTGTTAAATTTTGTGTAAATATGAATTTTTGTGTATAAAAAGAGAGGCTTCCGGGATGCGTTTTCGCTCCCGGATTTGATATAATATTTTGTTGTATAGTTAGTTACCATAACGCAACTTTACCCATGCTTCCGATTTCAAGTTTAGCACTTATCCCCATAGCCTTAAAAACTCTTGCAATGGTGGAAAAGGTTAAATTCTTACCGTTTTCAATTCGGGAGATTTGAGCACGCTGCACTCCTATCAGATTGCCTAATTCCTCTTGGGTTAGGTTCTTCGACTGGCGAGCCTGTTTAATGGCTTCACCAATTAAGAAAGAGTTTAGATCAGCTTCAAACTGATCTCTTTTGGGAGTGCCTTTTTTCCCTATGTGCTTATCTAATATTTCTTCTTCTGTATAAAATTTCATTGTTTCCATACGCTTTATTTTTTTGAATTAAAATATGCTTTTCTAATATCTTCGGCTTTCGCTATTTCCTTGGGTGGTGGAAAATCCAGCGTATTAATGGTAAATATGATTGTGTCGGCTTTGGGTTTACGCCCCTTTATAGGGTATTTGCAAATCAATTCGTAATCAAACCAAACATCAGAACCACTTTCTTTTATTCTCTCTTGTGCAGGTCTTAAAATTTTCCGGTCTATATCATTATTAGAGTGCTTTTCTGGTATTTCTAAGTCTTTTCTGAATTGAGATATAGCGTAGTAATATTCTCTTCTATCTCGTTGGCTGCAAATGATTTTATAAATCCGTTTTGTGTAGTTACCCCGAAGTCTGAGTGCAAGACCTTTAGAGTATCGAGTTCCGCCGACACCTACACCATAATAAATCAGAAAAGGGATAGCCCAAGGATTAAGATTTACCATGATTTGGTTAGTCCCTTTTATATTGTGTATGTTGGTAATGACAGAACCGCCTGTTGTTTCTATCTCTTTTTTCATTTTGGGATGAAGCCAACGGAACGAGAATCTTTTATTAAGCATATCAATAGCTTCTTTTAGCACTTTATTTTTATTGTTCTTTCCCCCCGCTTCATCGCACATGATAACTACATAAGGCTGATTAAACAAATCTCGTGGAAGTTCTTCTTCTCTTGTCATGTGCTTTTGTATTTTATCACCGATAAGGGTTAAGAGGTTTTCTTGCCACTCTGATACGTTATACTGCCCAAAAGTCACGTTATTAGGCTGTATCAACATAATTTCTTCTTCGGTGGGTGGATCAAATGCTATGATTTCTTTCTTTGCCATACGCTTGATTTTTTAGGTTACGAAGCAAATATAAGCATAAAAACCGACTAATAAAAACTAAAGTCGTAAAAAGTTGTCGGTTTTAGTAATTTGGTCGGCTTTTGTAGCTTTATTTTAGTAATTTGGTCGGCTTTTACCCTGTTTTCTGATTTTTATTGTATTGTATGTCAGTTCATTACAGCTTAAAAAAGGCGTTCTTACAAGAATTCTTCAAAGACATTTCTAACAAGAAAGGGAATTTTAGGCAAATTGAAGGGAAAAGCGTACAAATTACTAAAAGCGTATGAGGGTGGAACAATAGGAAAAGAGAATAGGAGAAAAAGCCAAGCGCAGCGGGGAAAAGGACGGAATTTTCCGGCGTGTTAAAAAATGTATTGTTATATATATTTTTGTAAATTATTGGTCTGGGCGATTTGTATGTCTTTTTGTTATAACTATTTGTTATAAAGCCGTTTTGTGCTATAAATGTTGTTCTTGTCTAAGTTCATCTAACAAGGCTTCTGCCGATTTGAGTTGTATTTTTCCGTCCATGTGGTCTTTAACCTGTTGCAAAGCTCCTTTGAACTCTTCCATTATATCCCTTTTATGCCTCTTGCATTCTTCCGGCTGGATGATTTTGAACTGTCCATCTTGATAGTTGACCGCACCGCAAATCTTTCCGTCATGGTCGCAAATGGTATCATAACCGCCAAGTGTTTCACTTAGCCATAGCATACCGCAGGAGCATTGTGTCTTTATTGTTCCCATAATTATATATTTTTTATTGGTTGTTTGTAGCAAAGATAATGTTTTTTTGCGGTTGTATTCTATAATTTCGGCTAAATTTTGCGGTTGTATTCTATAATTTCGGCTAAATTTTGCGGTTGCAAATCCTTTTTTTGTATCTTTGCAAGAAAACAGGTATGATAAATCGTATAATAAAGGGTTCTATTTTAAGCGATTACAAACGTAGAAAGGTAATCGTTTTACTTGGTGCGAGGCAGGTCGGTAAGACTACGCTTCTTTCTGAACTTTGCGAGGGGAAAGACAGGGTACTTTCATTGAATTGTGACAATGTGGATGATGTGTTGGCTTTGGAGGGAAAGACTACCACCGAGCTAAGGCAGCTTTTATCGTCTTATGAGCTTGTTTTTATAGATGAAGCGCAACGGGTGAAGAATGTCGGGCTGACATTGAAAATGATTGGGGATTTGAAGTTGGAAACACAAGTGGTTGTTACAGGTTCTTCATCGCTCGATATGGCAGACGAGATAAACGAGCCGGCGACTGGGCGACTTATCGAGTACAACCTGTTCCCATTCTCGCTGCCGGAACTCGCTTTGTACAGTTCGGAAAGGGAGGAAAACAGATTGTTGGAAAACCGGATGATTTATGGGCTTTATCCGGAGGTCGTAACGGAGCCGGGTGATGCGAAACGCACGTTGATGACACTTACCAATAATTACCTTTACAAAGATTTGTTTGCTTACAAGGGCATAAAGAAACCGGAACTGATCCAAAAGCTGGTAAGGGCATTGGCTTTACAGTTGGGCAGCGAAGTTTCTTATAATGAGCTAAGCAACCTGTTGGGGGTTGATCGAGGTACGGTTGAAACGTATATAAATCTGTTGGAGAAGTGCTTCGTTGTTTTCCGTTTGGACTCTTTCAGCCGGAATCTTAGGAATGAGATAAAGAAGGGCAAGAAGGTCTATTTCTATGATAATGGGGTGAGAAATGCCGTCCTTTCCAATTTCGCTCCGTTGGAGCTAAGGAATGATGTCGGTGCGTTATGGGAAAACCTCATGGTGAGTGAACGTGTGAAACGAAACGCCTATTCCGGCAACTATGCGCAACTGTTCTTTTGGCGTACCCATGAGCAGCAGGAAATCGACTTGATTGAGGAACAGGACGGTATGTTGCATACATTCGAGTTCAAATGGAACGGAAAGGCAAGGAGCAGCCAGCCGAAAGTATTTGCCAGTTCTTATCCAAGTTCGACTTATGAAGTCATTACACCGGAAAATTATTGGGCGTTCTTGAAATAGGGAAATAACTAAAAATATGATGTTCAATGAAAAGAAAACGTGACCGTTCCGAATCGGGACAACTCAGAAACAAAATCAACCGATGGGTTCGATTTCTGTCAAAAGAAAGGGACTGGGATTATGTCTTCATGCTTGAGATGGAGTACATGAAACTCCGTCAGATGGAAGAATACTTTAAGGAAATGGATACCTTTGTGGGCATCGAATACGTAAGACGGGATTTGAGGATATGCCTCCGGCTGTTGGATATAGTCATGGAAAGGGATGATCTGGATATAAAGCGGAGTCCGCTTAAATTCGTGCCGTTCAAGGGTGATAACGGTCGTAAAATGTACAAACTTGAGGGCGCATCCGAAATAATTTCATACAAAAAGCTGTATGTCAATACAAGAAACGCCGCCCGTTTTATTGAATTTGACTTTACAAGTCCGAATGTGGATGAATCCTCGGAAATAAGCTATAAGGAAAGTCTTCGTTTGCATAAGGCTTGGCATCTGTATAATCTCATCCGAACTTACAGGATGTTCGCATGGTGGGATTAAGTCTTTTGTATCTCTAATGATTTACTAATTGATATGCAAAACTATCATTTGTATTGCATAATGATAGTTTTATAGATTACAATTATTTGTGCTATTATTGGCAGGTTTTTAACCTGTAAACGAAGTAAGCAAGCAGTCATTGGACTAAGTCCAATGCTGAATTTTTATATGGTTGATTTTTAATAGATTAGAATCATGTATGTATGCAAAAAGTATACTTTTGGTATACTGATTTTTTGTAAGTGACTGTATTATTGTTTATTATGGTTGTTTTTTCGGTATGCAAAGACCTATGCACTTCTTTTTCTAATGATATGCAAGGTATGTTTTTGTACGTACAAAAACGTTAGGGAAACATTTATATCAGTGTCTATTTGTCGGAGGTCTTGCATCTATCCGGCTTGCCGGTTCCTGTATGCCGGGGTATTAGGCTCCCCATACTTTGTTGTGCGTTTTTTCTATTTTCCGGCACGAAGGTAGCTACGCACGCCGCATTTGTAAAGGGGCGTTTCACTCTCCGGGTAAAAAATCTCCTGTGCTCGCTTCGCTCGTGCGGTATTTTTTACCCTTCGCCCTTGACAAATACTCTGTGCGGAGTTACCTTTGTGCCGGAAAATAGAAAAATCACATGCCCATTCCGAAACCTCTGCTCCTTTTTGGCTTCTTCAGGAGTTCCAGATCTTCCTCCTGCTGCTTCTTTTTGGGAATAGGCTGCTCGATGTCCGGCGTTTTCTCCACCTGTTGAATTTTTGACTTCTCCGGTTCCTGCCGGGATTGAAGCTCCGCTTTGAGATTGTCCCATTTCTCCTTTCTGATGCGTTCCGCACGTTCCACCTGCCGGGCTATTTCCGCCGGGCTTCCGTTCTTGACAGCGTTAAGATAGTCGAAGCTTTCCTCCGGCTCCCGGTCAAACCCCATGCACCGATCAAAAGAGCTTTCACACTTCCGGAAAAAATCCGTCCGGTCAAAACCTCCCTTCACGTTGCCGCAGTTCTTCTTTCCGGTGTGGTTCGTTTTAGGGCTTAACTTTTTGGTGTTGCTCCGGTCTTTCCGACTGACGATGATATGTGCGTGCATATCGCTGTCACTGTCACCGTCCCGGTTGAAATGGATCTTTGCGTAATATTCCACATCATCGCTTCTCAAGCCTTTTCCGAAACCCTCTGCATAGTTTCTCATCACGTCCTGCCGGATGTACCGCTGCAAGGCTTCCGCACGCTCCTGCGGAGTCCTGCCCATGCAGCGCAGCTCCTTCTCTGAAGGGCTGACGGTGATAACATAGAACTTTGCGTCAGTCCGGCTTAACTTCGCCTTGTTGTTGTCTATCTTGAATGTGACCTCCCTTGCGCTCACGTAGTCCCGGAACTGGTTGAAGAACGGCTGCACCTCCTCCCCTTTCTTCATCCTCTCCAGATCCTCATGCTGGAGATAGTTCGTCACCGCAACACAACTGCCTGTATTGGCGTATGTGCCGTTACCGCCTCCCTGTATCTTCACGTTCATATCTTTTCCCTTTTGTTCTTCTCGTCCTTGTACAAGGCTTTTATATCATCGAAAAGCCCGGCTTTTCCTTTCGCGTCGATGTAGCTTGCGATATAGGAGAAGATCTTCTCCTGCCTTTGCGTCACAGCCTCCAGCCTTGCATAAATGGCTTGTTGGTTCTTCAGAAGCATATCCCTCGACTGACCGACTACCTTTTCCGCCCGGTCCAAAGCCTGCTCCCTTATCCCGGCAAGGCTTGCAAGATCACGCATGAATAGGTCATTGTCCTTTTGGTATTGGCTAAACTTTTTTTCCGTAAGTATCGAGTCCATGCTCATGGTCACTCTCATGCTTGTACTGCCCATGGCTTCACAAGCCGGACGCAAGAAATCCTGCTCCTGCTTCCTGATGAACGCTATCACCTGATCACAGCGTTTGATAAGTTTCTGCATTTCCTTTGCCGGACTTTCATGTTCAACCGGGTTGATGCCGTACTTCTCGAAGTATTCCAGCGCACAGGAAAGGAAGTCTTTCTTTGATACATTATTGGACTTTGCCAGCCTGTCAAGCCCGGGCAAACGTTTTTCGATCAATGGTGACAGAAGTGGTTGTTTCTTTATCCATACAATTGCGATTTTAATTGCTAATTATATTATTAAATCTCTGATTTACAAAGGTATAATTTTAACCACAATTTCAAACTAATTGTGGTTAAAAAACTTAAACGGCTGATATTCAGCCGTAATCCCGTAGGGCAAGAGGAAAAACAGGGCAAAGCCCGGTTTCCTCTTGCTGTTCTTTCGACTGCCGAGCAATCGACGAACACCCTCCCCTGCGGTACGGCGAAAGCTCGTACAAGGGGGACGAGGAGAAGTCGGAGCGAGGCACTAAGAAAGAACCTATTCCACAAACAAAAAACACATCAAAACGGCACAACAGGCTGCATAAAATAAATATATTTTGTTTCGTTATATGGAAACAAATTGTTATATTTGCAACACTAAAAAACTTTATATGGAAGCAAAATCAAGATTCAAGGTCAAATTATCCAACGAAGCCCAAGAGTTTTTAGACGGATTGCCCAACAAGGTACGTGAGAAGATCATTAGCAATATTCGTAAATCCACCTTTGTACTTGATCCTGATTTATTCAAGAAATTGGATGATACGGATATCTGGGAGTTCAGAACGTTCTATAACAAAACCAAGTACAGGCTTCTTGCTTTTTGGGATAAGGGCGATAAGATAAACACTCTGGTAATCGCAACGCACGGGTTTATCAAGAAAACCCAAAAGACACCCCTCAAAGAAATAGCCAAAGCCGAAGAGATTAGAAAAGATTATTTTAATTCAAAAAGATAAAGCGTATGGAAGCAAAGAAATTTTATACACTCGAAGAAATCGAAGATAAATACATCGGAGAAAAAGGTACTCCCAAACGTGATGCCTACGAAGAAGAACTTAACTCTTTTTTGATAGGTGAAGCCATTAAACAGGCTCGCCAATCAAAGAACTTAACCCAAGAGGAATTAGGCAATTTGATAGGAGTGCAGCGGGCTCAAATCTCCCGAATTGAAAACGGTAAGAATTTAACCTTTTCCACCATTGCAAGAGTTTTTAAGGCTATGGGGATAAGTGCTAAACTTGAAATCGGAAGCATGGGTAAAGTTGCATTATGGTAACTGACTATATCCGGGATGCGTTTTCGCTCCCGGAAAACTTCTCATATTACACACAAAAAATCATATTTATACAAATTTTAACACGCGGAAAAATCCTCTCAATCCGTTGCACTTGGCTTTACCTATTTCCACTCTCTTCCTTTCTTCGGAAATTTATCGTATCAAAAACAAGGTGAAAAGTGGAGCGAAGCAACCTCTATAAACCAAAAAAGAAACGCTCCATTGCTTTACGGTAATTTTTAGTTTCTTTTTAGTTACTTTTTCGGCATGTTTTTTTGCTTTGCAATATATTTATATTCAATGAGTTACAAAGTGTCATTTTTGAGAAAAACGAGAAATTTCCGAGAGAAAACGAGAAATTTCCGAGAGAAAACGAGAAATTTCCGTTTTTTTTTGAGAAAAACGAGAAAAAACCGCGAGAGTTTTTTTTTTTTCTCGTTTTATATATTTTATTTTGTGGAAAATATTCGGCGTATGGCAAAGAAAGACCAAAAGAAACGAGATATTATCTTATCTCAAGATAATGCACTCACAACTGCCCGTTATAAGTTCGACCTTATCGAAAAGCGTGCGTTATATTGCATCATTCGCAATATACGGGCAAACTATATCGAACAAGAGGACGGACAAAGAACTTTGTTTGAAAATCTTATAATCACAATCAAAGAGGAAGAACTTCAAAAATGTGGTGATAATACTAAAATGAAGAATATCTATGATGCGCTAAAGCGGCTTAGAAATCGTGATATAGAGATTAATAACGAAAAGATGTGGCTGAGTATCGGTTTTGTCAATTACGTTAAGCATATCAAAAATAAATCATATTTTGAAGTGGAAGTATCCAAAGAGGTACTACCCTATTACGTGGAACTCGCCCAAAACTTCACGAGTTACTCCATGACAGTAGCAATCGCACTCAAAAGCACATTTACCCAACGTTTCTATGAACTATGCTGCCAATATCAAAATAAAGGTTTCTTTTTCTATGCTGTCAATGAGCTACGGGAAATGTTCATGTTGGAAAACAAATATCCACGTTCTTTCGATTTTAAAAAATGGGTACTTGAAACGCCAGCTAAAGAATTAAAAAACCTATATGATGCCGGACAATGTGATTTATACTTCGATTTCGACATAAGGGAAAAGAAAGGTAAAGAAGCACTCTCTTATAACTTTTTCATACACAGCCGTCAAACCGAACAACAAAAGCTATTGGAATACGAAAGTGCCAAACAAGCGATCATCTACATAACAACCACTATTTCGAGATTCTCTAAAAGTGACAAAGGATATGTTAAACGTGTAGTGAACGCTGTACAGTTACACCCGGAAATAGCCGTACAGGTGGCGCAAAAAATACAAAAGAAGTTTGAGCAATATATAGACAAGCCAGCCAAACAAATAGGAGCTATCATCCGGGTTTGCTTAATGGAAGATTTTGGTATAGAATAAAAAACATACAAGTATGAAAACAGGTGATAAAGTTATCGTGCCAGCCGAAATTAACGGCTATGGCAGGGATTTACAGGCAATGGTTACAGAGATAGAGAAGTTTGCTGGGACAATATTCGTAACAGTGGTATTCACCGAACCATGTCCGGAAGCCTACGGAAGAAAAGGAGGCGTTTACCATGACTTCCAGCTAATAACAGAGTGATTTATTTTGCTATAATCGCAATAAATTGCTATAACACATGTAATAAATTGCAATAATAAAACTTATAACTACCTTTGTAACAAAATATAGCATTTACAGCAATGGAAAAAGGACAGGAAAGCAAGCAAAAGAGGAAAACACCGCTTACCACC
>OGPS01001947.1_pt1 | contig 13888 bp, 9 predicted proteins | sample 1552931 | NCBI WGS metagenome assembly OGPS01 (sample SAMEA2580252, study PRJEB22360) | human gut metagenome | biome: human gut; feature: human-associated habitat; material: faeces | place: Denmark | collected 2008/2010 | reverse complement strand
AAGCGGTACCGAAATCGTCGGCGTCGATATCGACATAATGAACAAAGTCGGTGAAAAACTCGGAAAAAAAGTCGTTTATGAAAACAAAGATTTCGCAACGCTTATTGATTATGTTCAGGAAGGAAAACTTTGCGACTGTGCGGCGGCTGGTTTTACGATTACCGACTCACGTAAAGAAAAGGTAAACTTCTCGGTTGAATATTATACGTCTGTGCAGTATGTCATTGTTAAAAAAGGCACGCTTACGACAAACACAACATCGGACGGCAAACAATGCTTGTTCTGGTCGCAACTGGCGGGTAAAAAAATCGGTGTTCAACTTGATACTACGGGCAACATTTACGTTGCAGGCGAAATAAGCGGCTGGGATGCCGAAAATCCCACTGCGGAAGACGGACAACTTGTCGGTACGGGTGCGGAATGCGTGGCGCTCGATGACGCCCAACTTGCTTTCGCAAACCTTAAATCTGGAAAAATCGACTGTGTTGTCGTCGACGAACTCCCGGCAAAGTATCTCATTAAAAACAGTTCCGACTACGACGCGTATCCGTTATATTATGATAAAGATACCGCCACGGAAGAGAAATACGGTATTGCGGTCAACAAAAACAACACGCAGTTGCTTGAAGCAATCAACAGTGTTCTGAATGAGCTTCTTTCAACGGTAAACGAAGCCGGTGAAAACGGAATCGAACAACTTGTGAAAAAGCACTTCGGTATTTAATCAACAATAAAACGTAAAAGTTTTAAGGCAGAATTTATATTCTGTCTTAAACTCTGTTAAGGCTATGGAATTTTTTCAAAGATTAGAAGAACTTTTTAATACCAAGAAATATATGCTATCGTTTGCGGAAGGGTTGAAAATAACCTTTATAATCGCATTTTCCGCACTTGCAATCGGTTTGGTATTGGGCGTTATCGTTTCGCTTATTAAGATTTCCGCAACACGAAGCAAAAAAATGAAATTTGCAGCATTTTTATGCGACGTGTACGTTATGGTAATCAGGGGCACGCCTATGGCACTGCAACTGTTTATAATGGCGTTTGCGGTGTTTGCAATAAGGGGATTCCCGCTTACCGTGACGGCGATTATCACTTTTGGTATAAACTCGGGTGCATATATTTCCGAAAATATCAGGGCAGGTATTCAGTCGGTTGACGTGGGACAACTCGAAGCCGGGCGCTCGCTTGGTATGAGTTACAGCTCTACAATGGCAAGGATAATTATTCCGCAAGCGATTAAAAATGTTATCCCCACAATCGGAAACGAAATGATCGCATTGTTGAAAGAAACGTCGATTGTGTCGATGGTTGGGCTTGTTGATCTTACTATGGCGGCTAAAATCGTAGGTTCGGGACAAAATATGTCAGACTATCTCGTTCCTATGTTGGTGGCGGCGATGTTCTATCTTATTATCGTCTACATGTTTACGATTGTAATTAAACTTATTGAAAGGAGGCTCGCGAGAAGTGATAGACGTAGTTAATCTGACAAAAAAATTCGGAGATTTGCTTGTACTTGACGATATTACTACTTCAATCAAAGAAGGCGAGCGTATCGTGGTTATCGGGCCGTCCGGCGGGGGTAAGTCAACGTTTTTAAGATGTTTGAATTGTTTGGAAGATCCGACCGCAGGCAAGATATTTTTCGATGGAGTGGATCTTGCCGACCTCAAAGTCGATATAAATATCGAACGTCAAAAAATGGGTATGGTATTCCAGCAGTTCAATCTTTTCAATAACTATACCGTGAAGCAAAATATAATGCTTGCGCCTGTAAGTATCGGCGTGAAAAACATGAGAAAAACAAAGAGGTACAATTTCTTTGTTCCGTTCGTTAACAAGTGTTTAACTGTCTTTGGCGATAAGATAAACGCCGTAATCGACAAGCAAAACGCAAAATGCGTCGTAAAAATCGAGAAGAGAAAAAAAGAATTAGAACCCATACACGAAGCATTTGAAGCAACCCGTACAGTCACGAACGTTGCGGGAAAAGACGTTGTAAGTTATGATAAAAAACTTGAAAAAAACGACCTTGCGCTGACAGCGAAAATTGAGAAGTATGAAAGAAAACTGTCGCACAGAGGACATGTTTCAAAGCGTGAAAAATTACCGCTTGAATTCTCGTCGAAGAAGGAAATCAAGGCGCATGCGGAAGAAAACGCGTTGCGACTTCTGAAAAGAATCGGGCTGGAACAAAAAGCCGACGCGTATCCTTCGACCTTGTCGGGCGGACAAAAGCAGCGTATCGCCATCGCAAGGGCGCTTGCAATGAATCCCAAAGTCATGCTTTTTGACGAGCCGACGTCTGCGCTCGATCCCGAAATGGTCGGCGAAGTTCTGGACCTTATTAAGGAGCTTGCGGAAGAAGGTATGACGATGGTCATCGTCACGCACGAAATGGGATTTGCAAAAGAAGTCGGCACAAGGATTTTGTTTATGTCCGAAGGAAAAATCACCGAAGAAAACAACCCGAAAGACTTTTTCGAGCACCCGCAAAACGACAGGACGAAAGAATTTTTAAGGAAAGTTCTGAACGCCTGACCGAAAAAATCGCTTAAACCGCCCATAGGGGCGGTTTTTTATTGTGTTTTAAGGAAAAGTGGGCTATAATATTTGATATGAAAAAACAAGCCGTGAAAAATCTTACCATATTCATAGTGTTGCTTGCGCTGATTGCGGGCGCGTTTTCGTGCGGATTTTTCACAAACGACGTCGCGTATGCCGCCGTGCTTCCCGACGCCGTTTCAAATCAATGGTTTGACGGCGAAGATTATAATAATTTCAACGATACTCTTCAAGCGATAAATAAGATTAAAGATGGGCTTTCCACGGCGGAAAAAGCCGATTTCAAAAATAATCCCGTCCTTGTTGCGGTGATCGACACGGGGATTAACGCCTCGCACGAGTTGTTCGACGGCGTATTGTGCGACGAAGGACTTTGGTATAACGCGATCACTCATAAAAACGGCAGAGATTACATCGACGACACTTGCAATAACGGCACTCTTGTCGGGCACGGCACGCACGTTGCGGGCATCGTCGCGCAGGAAATCAAAAAATACGGGCTTGAAGATTACATTAAGATTTTGCCCGTGAAAGCCGGCGACAGCAAAGGAAGTTTCGAAGCCGTCGCAGTCGTGGACGCAATCAGTTACGTCAAAGATCTTGCGACGCAGGATAAGCAGGATAAGCAGAAGAAGACGATTGTGATAAATATGTCGCTGACAAACATGATAAGATCGTCGGACACTTCATCTTGGGGCAAAAACGGCGCGATTGACGTCATGATACAAAGCGCGGTGAGCGAAGGCGTCATAGTTTGCGCGGCGGCGGGAAACAATGGATATAACTCATCGTCCACGGGGAAAAGCCTCGGAAGCCCGGCGTGCCTTGAAAACGTCATCGGCGTTATGAATTACGGCTACGGCGAAGGTCTTATTCCCGCGCCGAAATCCAACTACGGCGCGGCGTACGACATTGCTGCGCCGGGACAAAAAATAATAAGCGCGGCAAAGTCGGACGAAACCGAGCCGTATTGCACAAAAGACGGCACGAGCATGGCAACGCCTTTCGTATCCTTTGCGGCGGCGGTGCTGGAAATAGGATTCAACAGGAAATCGGCAACCGTTTACGACGTGATGACAAGTACTCCTGCCGTTGCAACAGGCACAGTATCGTACGGAAACGGTGTTTATACCGCAAAAAAACTTAATTTAAGTGCCTTTGTTGACTTTAAGCATATTAAAGAAATCAAAGTCTTTACCGAAGACGAAAGCCTTGACGCGCTTAACCAGAACATTTCGTCGCCGAAAAAAGTCGTCGCTTTTGCAAAGCTCAGATACTTTGACGAAGAAGGCTTTGCGCCCGAAACCGACGTCGCGTACAAGAGCATAAAAATGTACGTCGTGAAAGCCGGCAAAAACGGAACACTTTCGGGCGGCGAAGTTATTTACAGCGTAAACGGCGCAAGGATCGAATTTACCCCGACGGAGCCCGGAACGTATTTTATTTACGCCGCGAACAGCGCGTATATCAACGATACGTCCGAGATAATCACCGTCAAGGTCAACTACGTTCAAACGGTTGAAGACGCACAACTTTCGGTTGTCGGCGATGCCGTCGTGCGCGCCGAAAGCACTGTCGTTTATAAACTTGACAACGCGTATATGCTCGATCCCGAACTTGTAATCGTGTGGGATATTTACGACGAAAACGGGCGACGCGTCGACACGAAAATCGGCACGGAAATTTCCTTTACGCCCGAAACAAAAGGCGAATACACGATAATTTGCAGCGTCGGCGGCAAAACGATTGCGGGATATAAAGTGAACGTCAAAACAAGTGAAAAAACCGTCCGAGCGGTGTCGGGCGGCGTTACGAGTGCGGTTGCGTTTTCGGCGGTTGCTGCCGTATTGATAATCGTGATTGTGAAAATGCTTAAAAGGCGCGCTTAATCTTTTTTTGAAAATTCCTTTTCAAGTTTTTCGGCATAAACGATGAGATAAGTCTTGATGACGTCCATCGTATTTTTGTAAAATTCCATCGACTTTCTGTAAAACGGATCGGGAATGTTGATGTTTTTTCCGATGGCGGCTTTTGAAAGATTGACGTATTTTTTCTTGTACTTAAAAGGAAGCAAAAACCATTGAAGATAACCCATGCCGATAATGACGTCGGCTTCGTCAAACTTTTTCCTGTCTTTAAGAATGAAGTCGGGCTTGAACGCGTCGAGTTCCTCCTTTGCAAAGCCTTCTTCCAGAAGGAGCGCGTAAGTTTTCGGGTGCATCGCGCGCGACTGATTGAAAACCGCCGACGACGTGACGCTTTCGATATTCTTTTTCAGAACGTCGCTTTCCGACACCAGACGTTTGAATATAAATTCCGCATAAGGACTGCGGCAGGTATTTGACGAACAAACGATGAGTATTTTCATATTTCCTCAAAATAATGCGATATGGGCGTATTGTACAATAAAGCGGCAAAAAAGTAAAGCAAAATATAATTGATAAATTATGTACGTTATTATATAATATAAAATATAAAAATCAAGGAAACAATTATGAAAACGGTATTGATAACGGGCGCGTCAAAAGGTATCGGCGCGGAAATCGCAAGGACGCTTGCAAAAGAAGGGTACAACGTCGCGATAAATTTCAACACAAGCGAAAGCGCGGCGGTCGCGCTCAAAAACGAGCTTGAAAAATATACGTCCGTAATGCTTGTGAAAGCCGACGTGTCGAAGTACGACGAGGTCGCAAGTATGGTAAGCGCGGTCAGAAACAAATTCGGAAGTATAACGCACCTTGTGTGCAATGCGGGAATAAGCGTGACGGGGCTGCTCGAAGATATGGATTTATGTCAATGTGACAGTGTTATTGACACAAACCTGAAAGGCGTTATTTATACCGTGAAAGAAGTAATCCCCGATATGGTGAAAAGAAAAAGCGGCGTCATCGTTAACGTTTCGTCGATATGGGGAAAAACGGGCGCGTCGTGCGAGGCGGTTTATTCCGCGTCGAAAGCGGGCGTTATTGCGTTTTCCGAGGCGATGGCAAAGGAACTCGGGTTGTCGGGAATCAGGGTGAACGCGGTGTGTCCCGGCTGCATTGACACCGATATGATGAGAAAAGAAAACTTTACTGCATGCGAAATGCAGACTCTAATCGACGAAACGGCGATAGGCAGAATCGGCACGCCCAAAGTGCGCTGGGCAAGAGCAAGATATTCTTCGGTTTTGCTAGACATTGTTGCCTCCTTCCGGTTTTGAGCATAAAAATAGCGGGCAACCGTTTTATGATTGCCCGCAGGGATGTAATATTATTTTTCAAAAATCCGACCATGAACGACGTAATCAGACAAAAACTGAAAGACCTTCCGCAAAGCCCCGGCGTATATATTATGTCGGACGCTTCCGGCACGGTCATTTACGTCGGGAAAGCGGTCAATCTTAAAAACAGAGTAAGTCAGTATTTCCACTCTTCCGTAAAAACCGAAAAAACGATGAAACTTGTCGAAAACATCGTCGATTTTCGTTACATTATGTGCGCGACCGAAGAAGAAGCGCTCGTTCTGGAAAACAATCTTATCAAAAAGTACGCGCCGAAGTACAATATTTTGTTGAAAGACGACAAACAATATCCTTTCATCAAGATTAACGTCAAAGAAAAATTTCCGTCGGTGCAGGTCGTAAGGAAACTTGTCGACGACGGCAGCAAATACTTCGGACCTTATATGGTCGGCGTGAACACGAAAGATATTCTGGAACTTATCGGCAGCGCATTCCCCGTGAGAAGTTGCAATAAGGATTTGTCGCACCTTCCTTCGTCGCACAGACCGTGTCTGATGAGTCATATTGGACGGTGTCTTGCGCCGTGCTCCGGAAACGTTACCCGCGAAGAATACGGCAAGGTAATTTCCGACGTAATATCGTTCTTAAAGGGAAACGACGAAGAGATAAAAAAAGTCATTGAAAAGAAAATGTACGACGCGTCGGCAAGGGAAGATTTTGAAAGCGCACTGTATTTCAAAAACCGCCTGCACACGCTCGATAAACTTATCCGTCAGCAAATCGCCGCACTTCCGAAAGACTACAATATGGACGTGTTTTCGGTTTTGGACAACGGTGTATATACCGCCGTATCGGTGCTTATGGTGCGCGGCGGAAAGCTTGTCGGCGGCGACAATTATCCCGTCGAAAGCATAAATTCAGGCTTAGTAAAACCTGTCGAAAATGCGGAAAACAAAGCCAAAGACGAACTTGAACTTAACAGGAATCTTCTGGAACAATTCATACTGCAATACTATGACAATATGCCGGACGCGCCCGACGAAATCGTCATAAACACGACTTTACCGTCGGAAAACGCATTGTTAAGCGTGTTATCCGATAAATTCGACAAAAAACTTAATATCATCGTTCCGCAGCGCGGCATAAGAAAACAACTTGTCGAAATGGCGGAAAACAACGCGAAAAACTATCTTGACACCTTTGTCGTAAAACAACTGAAAAAATATAACCTTACCGAAGGCGCGGTGCAGAAACTGCAAGAGATTTTACGTCTTCCGTCGCCGCCCGCTCGTATGGAGTGTTTTGACATTTCGCATTTCAGCGGGACGGACGTCGTGGCGAGCATGACGGTGTTCCAAAGCGGCGAGCCGAAAAAAAGCGCGTATCGCCGTTTCAAGGTGAAAGTCCAGCAGAATAACGACTTTGAAAGCATGCACGAAACGTTGCTTCGCCGCCTTTCGAAAATCGGAAATTCCGAGGACGAAAGTTTCAATGCGCACCCGGATCTTATCGTCATCGACGGCGGAAAAGGTCAACTTTCACGCGCGCAGGACGCAATGCGGGAAGCGGGGGTTTACGTCAATATGATTTCTCTTGCCGAAAGCGACGAAATAATATATTTTCCCGATAAGTCGGAAGGGCTTTATTTGTCGCGCCGTTCGCCTGCGCTTGCGCTTTTGATGAGACTCCGTGACGAGGCGCATCGTTTTGCGGTGGATTACGCCACTCGCCTGCACACAAACCGCTTAAAGGTGTCGAGCCTGAAAGACATCGAAGGCATCGGCGACAAAAAAACGGATATTTTATACAATCATTTCAAAACCATTGACAGAATCAAAGCTGCTTCCGTCGATACGCTTGCGTCCGTCAAGGGCATTTCGAGAGGCGACGCGGAAAAAATCCGCGCATTCTTCGACGGCAAAAATCAAAAATAATTTTTAAGCCTAAAAATCGTTGTTGAAATCGTAAGGATAATATATAATAGTATTTACTTAATTTGAGGTAATGCTTATGAATTATAAGTTTATCGCTTGCGACTACGACGACACGTTGCTTCCGAAAAGCGGCGTGATAAGCGATTTCACGAAAGACACGATACGCGAATATATCGCCCGCGGCGGCAGGTTCGCGATTTGCACGGGAAGAATGTTCAAAAGTATCGTAAAAATCGCGCGGGAATTCGGTCTGCACGGCGAAATCATCAGTTATCAGGGCTCTTTAATCAAAAATATCGACACCGAAGAAACCCTGCTCGTCAACGATATCGACAAAGACCTTGCCGTCGATTACGTGGAATTTATGAAAAAACAAAACGTGTTTCCGCAAGTGTACGTCGGGGACAATCTTTGCGTCGAAAAGGAAAATCCGTACAGCGTGGATTACGCGCGGGTTTGCGGGGTGCCGCTTAACATCGTCGGGGATTTCAAAGAGTTTTTCAAAACGACGGACGCGCCCGTGAACAAGGTGTATTGCAGCATGGATTCGTCGATAACGGAGCAGGTCAGAAACGCCGCGATCAAGGAATTCGGCGACAGGCTTTTAATCAACAGTAGCAAGCCGTACAACGTCGAAGCGGTCGACGCGCACGCGTCTAAAGGAAAAGCGGTCGAGTTTCTTGCAAACAAATACGGCATAAGCCTTTCAGACACGATGACTTTCGGCGACAACCTTAACGATTTGCAAATGATCGAAGTCGCGGGGATGGGCGTTGCGGTCGGAAACGCCGTTGACACGCTGAAAAACGCGGCTGATTATATCGCGGAAAACTGCGAAGACGACGGCGTCGCGAAAACCATAAGGGAGTTTTGCTTTTAGGAGATAATTATGAAAATCAATGTCAATACCGGAATCGAAGAAACAAGCGGCGAAATTATCGCTCTTCGCGATTTCGCAAACCTTCTGAAACTGAAAATCATTTATATGAATACCGCGCGGCAAATCACGTTGCAAACGGTGAGCGTCAACCGTCCGGGGCTTATTCTTTCGGGCTTTGACGACTATTTCGCAAGAAGCCGCGTGCAGGTGCTCGGCAACGCCGAAATGTACTATCTTTATCAGATGACCGACGAAAACCGCCGTGCAGCGCTGAAAAAACTGTTCAAAACGGAAGTCCCGTGCATCATAATTTCAAGGGGGCTCGAACCGTGCAAGGATATGCTTGACCTTGCGAAAGAGTACGACACGCCGGTTTTGCAATCGAACGCGATAACGTCGGAAGTCGTCAACGATATCATCAATTTCCTGAACGATTTTCTTGCGCCGAAAACCAGAATACACGGAACGCTCTTGGACATCGACGGCATCGGGGTGCTGCTTACGGGCATCAGCGGCGTCGGTAAAAGCGAAACCGCGCTCGAACTCATTCACAGGGGACATATGCTCGTCGCGGACGACGCTGTCGAACTGAAAGTCATAAAGGACACGATACAAGGCTCCTCGCCCGACAAGATTCAGGACTTTATCGAGCTTCGCGGCGTCGGATTTATCAACGTCAGGAACATGTACGGCGTTGCGGGCATTTTAAGAAAAACCAACGTCGACCTTGTTATCGAACTTGTCGAATACGAAAAATCGCAAAACTATGAACGAAGCGACGCGCCGATGCGTACTTATAACGTTTTGGGCGTCGAAATTCCGAAACTTATCGTCCCGGTCATTATGGGCAGAAACCTTGCGATTATCGTCGAAGTCGCGGCAAAGAATTTCCGCTTGAAGCAAATGGGCTACGACGCCAACGAAGAACTTATCGAAAGAATGCACGGGGATTAACCTTTTTCGTCCGTTTTCATAAAATGGTAAAATGGACGGGATCAAGGTAATCGAAAACGCCGACGGGAAGAAATATTCGTCATTTTTAAGCGGCGGAAAAATCAAAAAACTGTATCTGCCCGAAAACGAAAACGAAGTCGTAAGGGCGGTTGAATATCTGACTGAAAAGAACGAGAAGTTTTTTATTCTCGGCAACGGCACGAACACGCTGATATCCGACGACGGCGTCGGAAACGTGATTTGTCTTAAACGCGTGAAGGGCATCGAAGTCCGAGGCGCAGAAATTGTCGGGCGTTGCGGCGAAACGATGAAAAGTCTGTTTCGCGCGGCGGAAAGAAACGGACTTTCGGGGCTTGAAGAACTTTCGGGAATCCCGGGGACGCTCGGCGGCGCGTTAATGATGAACGCAGGGGCGTTCGGCGCGGAAATCGGGGATTATGTCACTGAAATAACCGTTTTACACGGCGGAATCGTGCAAAAAATCCAAAAATCCGACCTGTGGTTTTCGTATCGGGACAGCGTAGTGAAAAAGAAAGGCTACGTCGTTCTGTCGGCAACACTAAGGTTGAAAAGGAAAGACAAAAATCTTATCGCGGCGCGCGCGAAAGAGTGCGAAACAATACGGCGGGCGGCGCAACCCGACAGTCCGTCGCTTGGAAGCACTTTCAAAAAACACGACCTTGTGAGCGCGGCGTATTATATCGACGCACTGGATCTTAAAGGATTTTCGGAAGGCGGCGCGAAGGTGTCCGAAAAACACGCCGGGTTTATAATAAACTCGGGCGGAGCGACAAGCCGCGACTACAAAATACTGTCGGACGCGATTTCGGACAAGGTAAGATGCGCGTTCGGCGTAAGTCTTGAAAGAGAAATCGAAATAATAGGAAATATATGAAATTTTACGGCGACTATCACACACATTCGGTTTACAGCGACGGACGGGCGAAAATATCCGACGCCGCGCTTTACGCCGGGAAAATCGGGCTGAAAGAACTTGCGGTCACCGACCACGGGTTTGCAAACGTAACGCTGTCGCTGACGGAAAAGAAGTTTGAAAAAGAAATAATCGATGTAAAAAAGGTAAGGGAAAACCTTGAAAACGTCAATTTGTTACTTGGTGTGGAGGCGGATATCGTCGACACGAAGGGCAATCTTGACGTGACGGACAAGCACCTTATGAATATGGATATTCTTGTCGCGGGGTTTCATCGGTTCATCAGAAGCACGTCGGTCAAGGATTATTTTTCATACGTCCTTTTCAATGGGTTCATCACCGACGTTTTCGGCACGACCGCAAAGAAAAAAGCGGCGGCGACCGACGCGTTTATCGCGGCAATCGAAAACAATCCCGTCGATATTTTGTCGCACGTAGGGAACCACGCGATCGTCGACGTAAAGGAAGTGTGCAAAACCGCGGCAAGGTGCGGCACTCTTATCGAAATCAATATGAAACATCTGCCGCTTGTCGAAAGGCTGTTGCCCGAAATGCTTGATACCGACTGCAACTTTATCGTGAACAGCGACGCCCACAAGTTAAGCGCAATCGGCAATTTTAACAGGGCGGAAGAAATAATAAAAAAATACGACGTGCCAAATACCCGCGTCGTAAATCTTGACAAAAAGCCCGAGTTCACAAGGCTTGCCGACTGGAAGAAAAAACATGGAAAAACTGAACTTTAACAGATACGCAAAAAACGAATTACTGACGACGGAATTTGAAAACAAATGTTGCGCGACGGCATGGCTATCCGCCGCGATAAAAGCAATCGGCAGTTTAAGAATACTGAAAAACAAAACCGAGCTCGTTTTCGAGTCGCAGGACTACGAATATATAAAATCGACGGCAATCGCCGTCAAAACGACGTACAACGCGGAAATCGACGTTGACGTTACGAACGTGAACACGGGGCTTCAAAAGGGCAAACTGTACGTTATGAAAGTGCCGCCCGCAATCACGCACGATATGTTGTACGACGCCGGCATTATCAGAAAAACGAAAGACGGCTATGACTTTGTCGAAGGTATCGACAACAAGGTCGTGATGAACGAGTGCTGTGCAAAGACGTATCTGAAATCGTTGTTCGTTGCGACGGGCTCTGCAAACGTGCCCGAAAAACTTATCGGCGAAGACGCTGATATTGAGTCATCGGGAAGCGGGTATTATCTTGAATTTGCGCTTGCGGACGAAACGTATGCTTTATCAGTCAAAAAACTGCTGTTAAGTTTCGATATTGTCGCAAAAACGGTGGAACGAGGCAATAAGTTTATCGTGTACGTCAAGGAAAGCGAAGTCATTTCAAACTTCTTTGCGCTGCTCGGCGCGTCCGAAACGGTGCTTTATATGCAGGACGTAATGATTGAAAGGCTTGTCAACAACAACGTCAACAGAAAGAGCAACTGTTCCGTCGCGAATATGGACAAGACGGCAATCGCCAGCACGAAACAACTTCTTGCGATTGAAAATATCGAAAAGAATTTCGGAGTGAAAAGGCTCAGCGAAGAGTTGCGAGCTCTTATCTCGCTGCGAAAAGAATACCCCGAGGCAACGCTTGATTTCTTTGCCGAAAAACTCGGCGTGAGCAAAAGTTGCATCAACCACAGATTCAGAAAAATAATCTCGATTGCGGAAGAACTTTCTGCCGCAAACGACGCGGAGAGCAAAAATGAGTAATGAATTCGTCCATCTTCATTTGCATACCGAATACAGCCTGCTTGACGGCGCGGCGAGAATCTCGGGCGAAGGGAAAAAATCCCCCCTTGCCGAAGCGTTGAAAGCAAAAGGAATGACCGCCTGCGCGATTACCGATCACGGCAATATGTACGGCGTTTATTCTTTCATCGAGGCGATGAAAAAAGCGGGCATAAAGCCCATTATCGGCAGCGAGTTTTACACGGTCAGGGATATTAAAAACTGCGATCCGACCGAAAAACGCCATCACCTTATTCTGATTGCGAAAAACAAAACGGGATACGACAATCTTATGAAACTTTCGTCGATATCGTTCAAGGACGGTTTTTATTATCGTCCGCGTATCGACATGAACGTTTTAAGGCAGTATTCCGAAGGAATAATTTGTTTGTCCGCCTGCGTGCAGGGCGAAGTGCCCCGTCTGATTATCGAGGACAATTACGAAGGCGCGAAAAGGTCGGCGCTGGAATTCAAAGAAATCTTCGGCGACGATTATTATATCGAACTTCAGGACCACGGCATTGCGGAAGAAAAGAAAGCGTTGCCCGAACTCGTAAGGCTTGCAAGGGAAATCGGCGTGAAAGTCGTCGCGACAAACGACGTCCACTACATTGAAAAGAACGACGCCGACATGCAGGACGTGCTGATGTGCATCAGTATGAAAAAGCAGCTGACCGACTCCGACCGCATAAGGCTTGAACCCGAGGAATTTTACCTTAAATCGTACGACGAAATGCACGACAAGTTTTCGTGGATCGAGGAAGCGCTTGACAACACCGTCGAAATCGCGAATAAAATCGAATTCGTTCCGGCAACGGCGGCGCCTGCCGGGCATTACGAAATCCCTGAGTTTGCAACCCCCGCAAAATACGATTATCTTCCCAAGGAAAACAACCAAAGGGAAGCGGCATATCTTCGCGACCTTGCGGAAGAAGGCATTGCGAAACGATATAAAGTCGTCACGGACGAGGTCAGGGAAAGGCTGGAATACGAGCTTGGCGTCATCATCAAGATGGGCTTTGCGGGATATTACCTTATCGTCTGGGATTTCGTGAATTACAGCAAAACTCACGGTATTCCCGTCGGACCCGGGCGCGGAAGCGGCGTCGGAAGTATCGTCGCGTACGCAATCGGCATCACAAACGTCGATCCCTTGAAATACGACCTGTTCTTTGAAAGGTTCTTAAACCCGGAAAGGGTGTCGATGCCCGACTTCGATATTGACTTCTGCACGGTCAACAGGGAGCGCACGATCCAGTACGTTCAGGAAAAGTACGGCAAAGACCACGTCGCGCAGATTATAACTTACGGCACGTTGTCCGCACGTGCGGTTATTAAGGACGTCGCGCGCGTTTACAGCATTCCTTACGCAGACGCCGACAAATGGGCAAAGGCGATAAACGACGTCGTACATATTTCGCTGTCGCAGGCTCTCGGTCGCGGGCCTTACAAGGACGACGAAGAAAAAGCAAAAATGCTTTCGCCCGATTTCATAAAATATTACGAAGAAGACGTCACCGCAAAAACGATAATAGATATGTCGTTGCGCCTTGAAAATATGCCCAGACAAACGGGTATGCACGCGGCGGGCGTTTTGATTTGTCCGCGTCCCGTGTGGGATTTCGTACCTTTGCAAAGGA
>OGPS01001941.1_pt1 | contig 13926 bp, 17 predicted proteins | sample 1552931 | NCBI WGS metagenome assembly OGPS01 (sample SAMEA2580252, study PRJEB22360) | human gut metagenome | biome: human gut; feature: human-associated habitat; material: faeces | place: Denmark | collected 2008/2010 | reverse complement strand
AATTACTTTAATGTCTATTTTACTAAGATAATTATTAATAATTAAAATTCTAAATGTATAAAAAAAATATAGTTTATATATATTGTCTTAATAATTATTTAACTATATTTTAAAAATAAAGTAGGGTAATAAGCCTTACTTTAATATCTCCCCTTCTCTACACATTCATTTTAATTTTTACCATACGTTTCTAGCTTGAATTTCGGCAATTTTATCAAATACTTCTCCAGCATTATGTTCGGTAATTTCATCGTATCCTAATTCTTTTAAAGCTTGCACTTTTGCAGTGTTTAATTCTTGTGTTCTACTTAGTTTTTCAACGTTTTTTTGTTCTATTTCTGCTTCCCATCTTTTATGTGATTCCATTAATTTGCTTCTTGATGCCCCTCCATTATTATATAATGTCATAGCTGAATACATGATACTTTCAAAGATAAATTGTCTTTCTTCTTCAAAATCATAAATGTTTGGTTTTACAAAACCACTCGCTTTGGCAACATAGGCTAACATATATCTTAATTCTTTGGTATTACTCATTGATTGTAAGAAGTGATATACGTAAGTTAATGTTATATATGTCTGTTTTGTCTTGTCTTCATTTAGCATTTCTTTTAATAGAAAGACAATATCACTTAATATTTCTTGCTCTTCTTTTTTAAAACCTTCGATACCTGTTAATAGTTCGTCTTTGTTTTTATTGTTTTTTTTATTACTTAAACGAGCATCTATTTTATCCAGATAGGCTCGATCTATTTTTATATCTATAATTTCTTCCATAGTTCTAACATCTAGTAATTTAAATAATTTATTTCTTTTTTCTTTTGGTAATTTATCAAGATTATCTCCATCTAAGTAATTGTATACCATTTGTCTAGATACTCCTAAGTATTTAGCAAAATCCACTTTTGATACATTTGCTTTTTCTAATATTTCTTTAATTTTTTCTACTGTACTCATAATTATGCTCCTCCTAATTTATATATAAATAATTCTCACTAAAACAATTATAACAAATGATTATCATTTTGTCCATAAGATTACTTGTTTTTTTATGAATTGACAGTTAAAATAGGTACCAAAGTTTTTTATGTTCTTTTCTTACTTCTTTGATAATTCCTCCACCAAGGCACTCTTCTCCACTGTAAATGACACATATTTGTCCTGGTGTAACAGCTTTTGTTTTATCATAACGGACAGTAACAGTGCCATTTACATCTTCTATTTTACAACAAATATCGTTTTGACGGTATCTAAATTTACAATTACCTGTATTTGGCAATTTATCTGTCAAGTAATTGAAGTCTTCGATAACGGCTTCAGTTGAGTATAAATATTCGTTATCTTCACCAAAGGCGACATATAATATATTTTTTTCGACATTTTTGCCTACGACAAATAGTTTATCATCGTTTCCACCTAGATTTAATCCTTTTCTTTGTCCTATAGTGTAATACATTAAGCCAATATGCTTACCTAATACTTCGTTATTTTCAATATTGACTATGTTACCTTCTTTGTTTGGTAAATAGTTTTCTAAAAACTTAGTAAAGTTTCTTTCCCCTATAAAGCATATTCCAGTTGAGTCTTTCTTTTTAGCGGTTATTAAATCGTATTTTGAAGCTATTTCTCTTACTTTAGGTTTTTCTATATTACCAAGTGGGAATAATACATCTTTGAAGTTTTCTTTTTTTACCATTGATAGAAAGTAGCTTTGGTCTTTGTTTTTATCATCTGCTTTATATAGTTTGCCATCCATTATTTTTGCGTAGTGGCCTGTTGCGATGTAATCAGCCCCAAGTTTTTTTGCTTCTTTTTGGAACATGTCAAATTTTATGTATCTATTACACATGACGTCAGGATTAGGCGTACGACATGCTTTTAATTCTTCTAAGAAGTAAGTAAATACATAATCCCAATATTCTTTGACAAAGTCAATTCGATGTAAAGGGATATCAAGTTTTTGACATACTACTAAGGCATCGTTATAATCTTTTTCCTGAGGACAGATGTCATCATTTAGGTTAGGATTACCTATTACGTCATTATTAATCATGCTATCCCAATTTCTCATAAAAAGGCCAATGACATTATAGCCTTGTTCTTTTAATATAATAGCCGCAACAGAACTATCTACTCCCCCACTCATACCTAGTACTACTGTTTTCATTTTATCACCAAATTTCTATCATTATTATATCATTAAATTTTATTATTTAAAACATCTTTTAATATTTTATAGACACCATCGTTGTTATTCGTATCAGTTTTTAATTTTGCATGTTTTTTTACTGAAGCAATTGAATTACCCATGGCTACACTGTAATTTACTTTTTCAAACATGGATATATCGTTATAACTGTCTCCAATGGCCATAGAAGAGTTTAAATCAATTTTTAAATATTCACATAGTTTAGAGATAGCATTGCCTTTACTAACGCTTTTATTGACAAGATCAAAGTAAGAATATTTATCTATTTTGATATTTTTGTCTAATAGATGTTTAGAACAATTAACTATTTTAATATCATTAAGTTTAAGTAATTCTTCTTTTACCTTAAGCATTTTATGATAGTCATTATCTAAGATAATGGACTGTACTATTTTGATATTTTTTAAGATTTCTTTAAAATTTTTTATTAATATTTTTTTATTTGTTCTTTCTTTATTTGTATATTGATAATTTTCTGCATTGAAATTAATAATAGTATCATACTTAGAGGATATATCTAATAGCTTTTGAATGGTACTTTGTTTAATTGTTTCTTCATTTATTACTGTATTATCTTTATAATTATAAATATCTGCTCCGTTAGAGGAAATAATATATGGGCTAGCATGGCATTTTAAACTGATATTTTTTGTATAGTTTCTGTTTCTTCCAGAGCATATTACTATGATTATTCCTTTTTTTGTTAGTTTTTTAATAATATATCTAGTAGTTAAGGATATTCTTTTTTTATCATTTCTTATAGTACCATCAATATCTATAAATATAATTTTAATTTTCATTATATCACCTATATAATTATTATACAAAATTATTTTATTTATAACAAGTATCTTTTTGGGTTTTTGCTATGATGTAATACTACCTTAGTTTTGTTTTTTATATTTAGGTGATAATGGTATTAATATGAATACTCCAGTGAAGAAAAAAGTTAAAAAAATGTTAAAATACTATTGATTAAGTGTAAAAAATATGTTATTATTATTAAGCAAGCGGGCCCTTAGCTCAGTTGGTTAGAGCAATCGGCTCATAACCGATCGGTCGTAGGTTCGAGTCCTACAGGGCCCACCACTTGTATTTTATTTATATGCGGGTGTGGCGGAATTGGCAGACGCACTAGACTTAGGATCTAGCGGTTTATCCGTGGGGGTTCAAGTCCCTTCACCCGCACCATATTGATACTAAACTCGAACTTTTTATTTTTTTAATTAGTTCGAGTTTTAATATACTCTAAAACATGATAAAATACTTATAGACTAAAAGAAAAATAATTATTTGGAGGATAAAATGAAAGAAATGTTTAAAAGTGCTGTCCATATAATAATAATGGATAATGATAAAATACTTTTACAAAAAAGAAAAGGCTCTAAATTATGGCCTGGATATTATGCACTTCCAGCTGGACATATTGATAAAGGAGAAAATCAATATGAGGCTTTAGTAAGAGAAGCAAAGGAAGAGTTAGACATTGAAATTGATTTAAAAGACATTACTAATTGTTACGTAGTATTAAGAAGAAATTTTTTCGAAATTGACGGTAAAGTGCTTGAACCATATATTGATTATTATTTTGAAGTATCTATTTACACTGGAACTCCAAAAATAGCAGAACCTGATAAATGTGAAGAATTAGTTTGGGCAAGTATTGATAATTTACCAGAGCCATTTATAAATTATGAAGGAGAATTTTTGGCAAATAAAAAAAATACTACTTATGACTGCAAAACTGATGGAGCTTACATAAAAAAATAAATAATCTTGGAGGCAGTAATGGAAGAATTTAAAAATATAATGAACATAATGAATGATATAGAATGTTGAAAAGAATGCAAGAAATTAGATTTCCATCACCCAGATTATTATATTATGATAATAGTTGTGAATTATGTGAATCGCCATACATGTTTATGAGTTATATTGAGGGAAAAACATATTCAAAAATCAAAGAAAAACTAAGTGAAGAAGAAATAGCAAAAATAGAATATCAATTAGGACTATTAAGCAAAAGGATATGCTTAATAAAGGTAAATACTAACATAATTTTAAAAAGTATGTTATAATCATATTAGTGAAAAAAGAAAGTGAAGAAATATTATGAAAGAATTTAAACAACTTGGAGCTTATGGTTTAATAATAAAAGATGGTAAAATTTTACTTATTAAAAAATTTGGAGGTCCTTATGATGGTAAACTTGATTTACCTGGCGGAACAATAGAGTTTTGTGAAAGACCAGAGGAAGCATTAAAAAGAGAATTAATGGAAGAAGTTGGCATTGAGGTAGTTGATTATAAATTGTTTGATGCCGATTCAGTATCTTTTGAATGGCAATTTAAGGAAGACATTTTAGTAAAAGTGCATCATACTGGTATTTTCTTTACAGTTTCAAATTTTCATAATGAAATTAGGAAAGAAGTTAGTGTTGATGAAGTTAATGATGATTCACTTGGTGCAGAATTCTTTAATATTAAAGAATTATCAAAAAAAGAATTATCTGCCATTGCTATAATGGAATTAGAGAAATTAGGATATGAACTTAAATAAAACACTAATTAAAATTATGTTATAGTTTTAATAGTTAGTAGTTATTACTACCTAAATATTTGTGCCTAGCAGTTGTTATACTTCCACCATAAGGGCACCATTAAAGATTTATTCGAACTAGAAATAGTTCGTTTTTTCTCGTTTAAAAATATATAGTGACCGAATATATTGATATTTTTAATAGATTTTAAAAAAGAATACTTTGAAATAAAAAAAAGAGTTTATGCTCTTTTCTCATAAACACTAACTTGTTTTTTGTCTTTACCCTTACGTTCAAATTTAACATATCCATCCATAACAGAATATAATGTATCATCTTTACCTCTTCTTACATTATTTCCAGGATGAATCTTAGTTCCTCTTTGACGATATATTATACTACCACCAGTAATATATTCACCATCACTGGCTTTAGCTCCTAAACGTTTTGATTCAGAGTCTCTGCCGTTACTAGTGGAACTTTGTCCTTTTTTGTGGGCAAATAATTGTATGTCAAAATAAATAAATTTATTTATCATAGTTCCCTCCTATATAAAATTTTAATGTTTTTGGAGTACTTTTCTTCTAATTGTGATAAGGATTTAATCATGTTATTAAGTAGCATAGTATTAATTTTAGTTTCCTTTATAACATCTATTTTAAATTCATTATCATTCATAGTTATTTTTATAGTATTATCTTCTAAGGCACTGATGTTGTTTATGGTACATAGTGCTAAAGCACTTACTGATGCACATACTATATCTTTGCCATATATATCATAATTAGCGTGCCCTTCGATTAGAATACTTTCTAATACTCCTTTTTTTTCAGTAATTAATACTTTTATCATTTTAATACCTATTTAGAAATATTTTTAATTTCTACTTTAGTGTATGGTTGACGGTGTCCTTGTTTTTTACGATTACTTCTTTTCTTTTGTTTGTATTTGAAAATAGTAATTTTTTTCTTTTTACCGTGTTTTAAAACGACACCTTCGACACTAGCACCTTCAACAAATGGGTTTCCTACTACATCATCTATTAAAAGTACTTTATCAAAAATAACTTTTTTATTAGGTTCAACATCTAATTTTTCAACATAGATAATATCTCCAACAGAAACGTATTGTTGCTTGCCACCTGTTTCAATAATAGCTTTCATATTTTACCTCCTTAATTTTATTTAATAAGACTCGCTTTTAAGGTGGAAATAATTCACTTATACCTTTTCAATGCGGTTGAGTAAACAACTTTGAGGTCCTACAAACATTAATGATTTTAGCATATTTTATTGTTTTTGTCAAATAAATTACATAAAAAAGTACTTTCTTTTATTAGTTTTTCTTTATTTTTTATGATGTGGGTGTGTTCTTTCTTGAAATTGTTTTCACTTTCTACTAATAATAGTTTGTTATATTTTAGTTTATATAGATATCTTTCTAATAGAAACTTGTTGAAGTAATATTCTATATTTTTGTAATATAAATAGATGTTTTTTAGAAGTAATGTTAGTAAGATAATGTAGCTATAATGAAATTTATTTAGATTTATTAAGATAATTATCAGGGCTATGAGTGAGATATAGACGCTTAGGTAACATGATTTTTTATAGGAGAAAAACTTGTTTAAAAAAATATTTAATATTTTTGAACCGTCAAGTGGTATGATAGGTAAAATATTAAATATGAGCATATTTATATTATACATTTTATATATTTCAAAGATGTTTTGTTTTATTAGATTGTTTTTATATAAGAATATTATTAGTAGGTAATATATTATTTGGAATATAAATCCAAATATAGAGATGAGGAAACTATTTATTAGTTTTTCGTTTTCTAATGTGTTTGTTTTTATCATTCCTCCAAAGGGGTATATAATTATTTTTTTTATTTTGTTTTTAAAGAGTAGCATCATAATAATATGACCAAGTTCGTGAAATAAGATAATGCTAGTTAGTATTAGTAATACTTTGAAATAACCTGTTAAAATGAAACTTAGGGCTATTATTAGATAACTATAATGAAATTCTATTTTATTTAAGATATTCTTCATAATTTAAAAATACTCCGTTTTGTGAATATGTTAGGTAAAAATAATCGCCTTTGGCATTGCCAAGTAAGGTATGACCTTCGACGTAGTCATAGAGTTTAACACTTTCATTTTCAATATTAGAATACCATATGTCTATGCCATTCATTCCTTGAATGATGATGGTATTGCCATATCCTTCTTTTTCTCCTATAAAGACAACAATACCACTTTCTAAAATGGGTACTAGGTAATTGTTATCAACGCTTAGTTTTACTCCATCTAAGTACTTTGATTCTTCTTTATAAGTTAATTTTTCATTGAATACTAATTTTGTTTTGTCAAGAGGTGTTTCAAATGGTAATACTCCACCTAAATATTTATCGTAGAATTTTTTGATTCCTGTAAATGATATGTTATCATTATAAATATTTTTATATATTGCTTCTTTATATTTGTTATTACTTTTAATTAGTATGGAGCATATTAAAAATAAAATGATTGTTATTAAGACACGATTGCTTAAGTTTTTTATGTATTTTATGCTGGTTTTGTTTTCTTCTACTTTTTTGTTTATACATTTATAATTAAAAATATCCATAATATCACCTAGTAAATATTATGTATATTAAGTTGTTTTTATTCTATTTTATATTTTTTAAACTGAGTTTGTTTAATATAAATGTGAGTATTATGCTATATATTATGCTCATTATAATGGAACATATTAAGATATGTAATAATATACTTATGTTTATGTTAATGTAATTGGTCATTATTAGTATTAGGTATGTTAAGATATAATAGAGACATACATTTATAAAGCTAATTAAGGCATTATATAGGATATTATTTGGTAGTTTGGAATTTAGTAAGATAACGTTTAGTCCTATTATAATAAAGATGAATACATTTAATAAGAAGGTGTTGGTATAAACTATATCAAAGCATAATCCTGTTAATCCTATTAATATGATATACTTTTTTTTGTTGCTGAAATAATTTGCTATACAAGATAAGGCAATAACGGAATAAATGGTATTGAATAAGGATATATGTAAGGTTATAGAGGTGAAGTAGTTACTCATGATGCCATCTAGGAAAAAGGATATTAGTAATATTATTAAATAGGTAATCATTGGTAATTGCTATCCTTTCTTTTTAAGATTGTAACATAATTTAAATTGTTGAAGTCGGCACTTGGTTTTACTTTAATTATTTTTGATAAATCATATTCGTCGGTTGATATTGATTTAACTGTTCCAATTAGTATTCCACTTGGGAATATTCCTCCTAAACCACTTGTATAAATGGTATCTCCAATGTTTACACTGTCGGTATTAGAAATCCCTTCGATTAAGATTGCGTTTTCTTTTGTGTTATATCCATATATTAAACCATATAAGTTTTTGTTTTCACCATTTATGATAACAGATATTTTGCTATTTGTATCGCTCGTGGTTATTAATTTAACGGTTGAGGTGAAGTTGGTTGTGTTTATGATTTTTCCAATTAATCCCTTACTATTAATAACTATCATATCATTTTTTACACCATTATAACTCCCTTTATCTAGAGTAATACTGTTAAACCAGAAGCCTATATTTCTTCCTGTAACAGTAGCGTTTAGGTAGTCATAATCAGTTAAGGTGTATTCTATTTTTAGTTCGTCTTTTAAGGCTTTAAGCTGTCTTTTTAATTCATTATTTTCGGTATTAATGGCTTCTATTTTTTCTAAGTTATTTTTTAATATTTCATTTTCTTTTCTTACTTTTCTTAAATTAGCAAAATCACTAAATAAATTTTTTGTATAGTTTATTGGGGTAATTAGAATTTTTTCAGTGTAAGTAAATGTGTCTTTTATTATTTTTTCAAATGTATTAAGTTCTTTTTTGTTTTTAAGAGTATAAGAAAAGAATGCTAGAAATAAAATTAATGCTAATATTATTAATAAAATTATGTATCTACCTTCAATTCTTTTCTTATTTTTCCTCATATTAATCACCTGTAACATTATTATATATTAAAAATCATTCATTTTAAAGTATTATTTATATTATTTGTTATTTTTCGATATTTATTTATTTTAATAGTTTGTTTTCATAAAAACTAAAATAATTATTATCTCCTACGATAATGTGATCTAGTAGTTTTATTTCATGGATAAGGGCTATTTCATGTATTTTTCTTGTTAATGATATGTCTTCTTTCGATGGTGTTACATTACCTGATGGGTGGTTGTGCACGCATACTATGGATGCTGATGATAATATATAGGCTTCTTTAAATATTTCTCTGGGATGAACTATACTTTTGTTTAAAGTACCTACGAAAAGTTTTTTATTTTCTATGATGTTGTTTTTGTTATCTAAATATAATACATAAAATTCTTCTTGTTTTTTATCTTTTAATAATTCATTAAAGTAAGATATAATGTCAATGGGATTTTTTATATTATATTTTTTTAAATTGTTATTAAAATTATATATTCTTCTACCTAATTCAATTGATGCAAGTAATGTTATTGCTTTGACTTGCCCTACTCCTTTGATGCTGGTTAGATTATTTATTTTCATATCTTTTAATTTTGTTATATCTTTAATACTGGATAGAATTTCTAAACTAACGGCATTGACTGGTATATCTTTTGTACCTGTTTTTAAAATAATAGATAATAGCTCTTCATTGGATAAGTTTTCTACTCCGTATTTCATAAATCTTTCTCTCGGTAATTCATTTTTTGGTAAATCTTTAAATTTAATGTTGTTCATGTTATCACTTCTTTCTTATCTTGTATATTAATTATAATACGAACAAAGTTATATGTCAAGATAAAATGTAACAAATGTATGTTTTTACTGATAACAGCATAGCAAAAGAGACATGAAAAAAACTAGTATTTAAAACTAGTTATATTTCTTGAATAATAGATATAATCATAGGATTACATTCGGTTTCTTTGTATAAAAATTTGCTTAGTTCTTCACGAATTAAATTTTTTAATTTTACATAGTCAACATAATGAAATCTTGTATTAGTGGTTATTAAATCACTTACTAATTTAGACATGTCTCTAATTAAAACAGTGTTATCTTTTACATAAATGAAGCCTCTTGTTAATATTTCAGGTCCTGCAATTATCTTTTTGTTTTCTTTATTTAAGGTAACAGATACGATGACAATACCATTATCTTTAAGTAATTCTCTATCTTTTAAGACAATTTCACCAATGTCATCAGGCATGTCTCCATCGATTAGGATAGGTTCACAGTTAATATGTTCAAACCTATTATCTAATTTTCCATCTGTAATAGATACAACATCACCATTTTGTTTTAATAAGATATTTTCTTTTGGCATACCTAGTTTGTAAGCAAGTTCCCCGTTATCAACTTGGAAACGATATTCTCCTTTAATTGGGAAATAATATTTTGGTTTCATTAGGTTTAACATTAACATTAAATCTTCTTGAGAGGCATGAAGTGATAGATTGTTTTTTGGAGATAAGGTTATGATGTTAGAACCTGTTTTAGCAATGTTATCAAGCATTTCATAATATATTTTTTCTTTACCTACATATACTGGTATTGCAATAAACATTGTGTCTGTTTCTTTTAATTTGATAAATTTATCATAGCCATTTACGATTTTAACAATGTTAGAATATGGCTTTTCTTTTTCGGTTGATACTAGGATAATAACATTGTTATCATTAATATTGCTTAAATCTCCTATTATGTCTTTATTTACATTCAAATAGTTATTAGTAATGGCATCGTTTATTATATTTTGTAACTTTTTTCCCATTATTACTACTTTTCTTTTTGTCTTTGATACTTCATTAAATAGTTCTTGTATTCTATATAAATGGGATGATAAGGTATTAAATATAATTCTGCCTTCACAGTTGCTTAATGCTTCTTTGATTAGACTACCTATTCTATGATTTGGGGATGTAAAACCAGGTCTACTTGCAAACATTGACTCACTTAGGAGACATAGGACGCCTTGTTTACCAATGTAAGCTAGTTTTCCAACATCTGTTTGATAAACATCTGTCATCATTGAATCGAATACAAAATCACTAGCATAGAAAATTACACCATCATCGGTATAAATAGCAAAGCCTAGGTTATCTGGAATAGAATGGCTTAGGCTAACCGGAAATATGTTGATGCCTCCTACAGTAATGGTTTTGTGTGGTTTGATTTCAATTAATTTATTTGTTGGAATATGACTTTCTTCAAAATTCTTTTTTATAATATCTAAAGTGAATTTCGCGGCATATATATTCACTCCATCTAAACTTGGAATAATGTCTTCTAATGCCCCAATATTTTCATCATGACCATGTGTTAAAAAGATCCCTTTTATTCTATTAATATTTTCTTTTAAATAATCAGTGTTAGGAATGATATAATCTATTCCTAATGCTCCTGAATCCATGTATTTAAGTCCGGCATCGAAGATAAGGATGTTTTTATTTATTTCAATTACAAACATGTTTTTACCAGTTTCGTTTAAACCACCGAGACTAAACATTTTAATTTTACTCATTTTTCTCCTTTCATAAATTAATAAAGTATAAAGACAATATAGATTATATCATATAAAAGAAAAAAAGACAAGACAGTCTTTTATATTGGTTGCTATCGCGGTTATAGTTCTTTAAAGTTCTTTTATCGTATGTAGATAAATAATAGTAAATAATTTTCTATTCATTTAATAATTCGTTTAAACCTATAATATTAATGCCTTTTTTCTTAATGAAATCAATGATAGTATTTAGTTCTTCTAACATATTATTAGTTAATTCAAGTAAGATAATATCTCCTTTAGTAATATCACTTTTTATATTACTATAAAAGTTACTATTAATTATTTTACTAGGATATATTGTATGCATTTTATTTTTGGTACAAATATTTAGGGTATCTGTAAACATTTCTTTGGTTAAACAATAACTTGATCTATTTTTGGCATTTCTATTAATAATGTTATTACCTAATATGATTAAATCTTTTTGATAAATACCTTCATTACCAAAGTTATATATTTCGGTATTTGTTAATTTATATAATTTAGATATGTTATTATTTAGATAATCAGTGGTTATGAATAGATTTACTGTTATATCTTTATCTTTGGCAATTTTAATTAAATTATCTAGGTATTTATCTTCCTTGATAATAAATAGTAAGGCAATGCTGTTTTTAATACTATTACCTCTTATTATGTATTTATCATAGTTATCGCATAAACTAATACTAGGTTTAATATCATCATAAATGATGTTTTTTTCATTAAAGAAACCTATTTTTTTCATGTTATCATATGTTTTATTAATATTTACTTCTTTTCCTCTTATTCCTGGAATGATAGTGTTATATTTAATAGTAGCATCAATTGGTTTGAGATAGTAATGGTCTTTTTTATTTTCTATTTCGACCATGATAGGATCTTGTTCGTTTAATACTGTGATGGCTTTTTCGGTATAAAAGAAACTGAAACATATTAATACAAATAAACCTATAAATTGAAATATCTTTTTCATATATTCACCTAAAAAATTATATGCTAATTAAAAAAAGATAGAAATAGTAATTGTTACTTTCTTCTATCTTCTTTCTTTTTAACAAGTTTTTTAGGTTTGTTTTTATTTTTGTTGTTATTATAATTATTTATAATGTTATCATTTTCTTTATTATAATTACTGCAATTATTCATGTCTTTATCTTTTTCAATATAAGTAGTTTGTTCTTGAATTTTAACGACAATAATGTTTTCATTTAAAAATTCTTCAATTAAGAGACTTTTAAATTCATGATAATATTTTAATTTAGTATGTATACTAATAATATCAATTAAGATATTAAAAGAAAGATTATCCCTAATATTATATTTAGGCTTAATTAAAAAATTATATTCTTTTTTGATATCATTAAATGCTTTCTTAGTAATAATATAATCTACTATAATATTATACCCTTCTATTGCCAAAATTACTTTACATAACAACCATATAAAACTCATAATATATCAACCTCAATACTATTATAACATAGGTTTTATCTTTTTATGAAATAATTTTCATAGATATTGTAAAATTAAGATTTTCTTATTTTATTGAGAGGACTGTACGAAAAGAATGAGTTTCTTTACTTATTCCAGTGCTATATTCACCATTTATAGGGAATCCAAAACTAAATATACCACCATACGACATAGTATCATAAAAATTACCTCCACGAGTGAACCAGGGATTAGAAGAATTAACAAAGTCCGCGTAATCACTATACCAGCCGGCTGTCTCTCCTGTTGCATCTCCTAGGTGGCTTGCTGATACACTACTTCCTGAGTATATATCTATATGCTCTGCTGGTACTCCACTTATGGTTAATCCTGAACTTCCTGTAGTTTTATTATAATTTCCCATTACATATTCATATGCTCCACCTGACATATCATATACTCCTGTAATATTTCCTGTGGTTGATGCAAGCATTCCTGTGGATGTATTATATGTATTACATGATGTTGATCCCATTCCACTTTTGGCAATACCACACCCTGTTCTATAATTATAATTGTTATTCGCACCAATTTCTATTATCCCTAATCCATAATTACTTTGTTTTAAATATGCCACTGCTCCCCATTCGATATTTTTCATCATATGGGAATCACTTTGATTTATTCCATTACTTGTTATATAATCTGTTGATCTAAATATTAACCCTGTACTATACATATTAGCTACATTTATATTTCTTAAAGATGACACTCCTGGTTTTACTCTAGGAGCTGTAGTACTACCAGATACTTCAAATTTTGCTACCCATATTCCTTTTAATTCTGTTTTATTACCACTTGCATTTATCATTGTAAATGCTGGATGTGTATACCAATTTCCATTTGCTTTGTTTTGACAAGATTCTGATCCATTAGTATTATATGTACATGTTACGGTTCCTGTGGTACTTGTTCCATTTTCAAATGTTACATCTATTAATTGAGCACTTGTTCCACTTGCATATGTGGCATTAAATAATTTATATTTATATCTTGGTATCCATACAAAGTATGCTAAAATATCATTTTCTGGTATTGTTGTTCCAACATCTGCATTCATATATGTTTCTCTTT
>OGPS01001939.1_pt1 | contig 13936 bp, 10 predicted proteins | sample 1552931 | NCBI WGS metagenome assembly OGPS01 (sample SAMEA2580252, study PRJEB22360) | human gut metagenome | biome: human gut; feature: human-associated habitat; material: faeces | place: Denmark | collected 2008/2010 | reverse complement strand
CCGCAGCCTCCAGCGGCTGGCCGGGGTTGGCGGTGATAAAGGCCGCCGTCAGGGCAGAGAGCTGGCAGCCCGTGCCGGTGATGGCGCTCATCATCGGGTGGCCGTTGCGGATGCAGTAGGCTTTTGCCCCATCGGCCACGATGTCAATGGCACCGGTAATGGCCACAACGGCACCGGTCTTTGCGGCAAATGCCTTGGCAAAGGCCACCGCGCCGTCCAGGTTTTCCTCGGTGACCCTGTCGGCCACATCGGCATCCACGCCCTTGGTGGTGCCCGCGCCGGAAGCCAGCGTCTTTACCTCGGAGATGTTGCCCCGGATGACCGTGAACCGCACCTCGTCCAGCAGGCGGTAGGCCGTCTCGGTGCGCAGGGCGGAAGCGCCCGCGCCCACAGGGTCCAGCACCACGGGGTGGCCCAGTGCATTGGCCTTTTTGCCTGCCTTGAGCATGGATTCAATGGTGCGGCTGTTCAGTGTGCCGATGTTGATGTTCAACCCGCCGCAGATGGTTGTGATATCCTCCACCTCGGCAGCATCGTCGGCCATAATGGGCGAAGCACCGCAGGCCAGCACCATATTGGCGCAGTCGTTCACGGTGACGTAGTTGGTGATATTATGAATCAGGGGGCTTTTGGTGCGGACATTGGCAAACTGCTCTGCAAACATGACGCACCCCCGTCAGGAAAGGCTGCTCTGCATGGAACGCAGGGCACCGGAGTGCTGCAGGCTGTACACCAGCACGCCAGCAATGACCGCACCCACGGCGGTGGAGATGAGGAAGGGCACGATGTAGGCATAGAACGCGATGTCACCGGCGCTCTTGCCCATCAGGCAGATGGCCACCGGGTAAGCGCACAGGCCGCCCAGAATGCTGGTGCCGAACACCTCGCCCACCAGGGTGGCGATCAGGTTTTTGGTCTTTGCGTAGACCAGGCCGCAGAGCAGGGCACCGAACATGCTGCCCGGGAAGGCCATCAGGCTGCCCAGACCCAGGATATTGCGGAGCAGCGAAGCCACAAAGGCCACGCCCACGCCCCACCAGGGGCCCAGCAGCACGGCGCAGAGCACATTGACCATGTGCTGCACGGGGGCGCACTTGCTGCCGAACATCGGGAAGCTGAACACGCTGCCCACCACGCACAGGGCGCAGAACATTCCAGCGAGAGCCAGCTTTTTCACAGAGAATTTTTTCATTGGAAACTCCTCTTTCTCAAAAAGCGGTCGAGGCTTGCTGGCCTCCTCTCACGCCGGAACACGGCTTCCCATCGCAGTTATTTCAAGGCTCAGGGCGCTCCCCCTCAGCCCGGAGCCGCCCGTTGCGGCGGCTTGCGGCAACAAAAAACAGGAGACACCACAGCGGTGCCTCCTGCAAAAAATCATTTTCCTATGACTTCCTACGGCGGCATTATCCGCATCAGGTCAAGGGTCGAAGTTTGGTTACTTCCTCTCAGCCCGCCTCACGAGCTCCCCTGTGTTTTGTTTTTCGTAGGGTATTGTACACCCGCCGGGGCAAAAAAGCAAGAATAAGTTTTTCTTTCGCCTTTTTGCTGCCTTTTTGCCAAATCGCTTTTACAATTTCCCGGATTATGTTATACTTGTCCCGAATTTCGCAGCGCCCGGGGGAGCCATTCCCCGCTTTGGGGCACTGCCCGGCACAAAAGGAGATTGAAGTTATGGGTCTCATCAAAGCAGCCATGGGCGCGGCATCCGGCGTGATGGGCGACCAGTGGAAGGAATATTTTTATTGTGACGCTCTGCCTGCGGAGGTGCTGGCTGTCAAGGGCCAGAAACGGACCAATGGCCGCTCCGCCAACCGGCACGGCAGCGAAAACGTCATCTCGGACGGCTCTGTGATTGCCGTGGCCGACGGCCAGTGCGTGCTGATCGTGGAGCAGGGCAAGGTGGTGGACCTCTGCGCTGAGCCCGGCGAGTACACCTACAGCACCGGCACCCAGCCCTCCCTGCTCAGCGGCGGGCTGAAGAACATCGACAGTGTGTTTGCCGAGCTGGGCAAGCGGTTCAGCTTTGGCGGGCAGGCCGGTTCCGACCAGCGCATCTACTATATCAATACCCGGGAGCTCACCGGCAACAAGTACGGCACCCCCAACCCGGTGCCTTTCCGGGTGGTGGACCAGCGCGCCGGTATCGATATCGACATCGGCATCCGGTGCTTCGGCGAATACAGTTACCGGGTGGTCAACCCCATCCTGTTTTACACCAATGTCTGCGGCAATGTGGAAAACGCCTACACCCGCGACGCACTGGACGGCCAGCTCCGGACCGAGCTGATGACCGCGCTGCAGCCCGCCTTCGCCCGCATCAGCGAGCAGGGCATCCGCTACTCCTCCCTGCCCGCCCACACCACCGAGCTGGCCGATGCGCTGAATCAGGCCCTGAGCGCCAAGTGGAGCAAGCTGCGGGGCATCGAGATCGTTTCCCTCGGCGTGTCCGGCGTCAAAGCCAGCGAAGAAGACGAGCAGATGATCAAGGACTTACAGCGCAGTGCCGCCTTCATGGACCCCACCCGCGCGGCCGCCCACCTCGTCGGCGCACAGGCTGCGGCCATGCAGTCCGCTGCCGCCAACACCTCCGCCGGCCCCGCCATGGCCTTTATGGGGATGAATCAGGCTGCCGCTGCGGGCGGCGTCAATGCACAGACCCTGTACCAGATGGGCGCCCAGCAGCCTGCTCAGCCCGCTGCCCCGGCGGCGAACGGCTGGACCTGCTCCTGCGGCCAGAGCGGCAACACCGGCAGGTTCTGCACCTCCTGCGGCAAGCCGAAGCCCGAAGCCCCGACGGTCTGGGTGTGCAGCTGCGGCGCGAAGAACAGCGGCAAATTCTGCTCCGAGTGCGGCAAGCCCAAGCCCGCCGCCAAGTGCCAAAACTGCGGTTTTGAGCCCGCCGACCCCGCAAACCCGCCGAAGTTCTGCCCCGAATGCGGCAAGCCCTTCGGCGCATAAGAGAGGCAACTGTCCATGGCTGATAAAGTAACGAACTACCAATGCCCGGCCTGTACCGGCCCGCTGCACTTCGACAGCACCACCGGCAAGCTGGTGTGCGACTACTGCGGCTCGGCCTATGAGGTCGCCGACATCGAGGCCCAATACGCCCAAAAACAGCAGAAAGCCGACGCAGCCGCCGCTTCCGACGAGAAGAAGGCTGCGGCCCGCCACGCAAAAGCGGCCGGCGAAGACCCGGTCTGGAGCGAAGCGGAGGCCAGCGGCCTTTCCAGCTACTCCTGCACCACCTGCGGCGCGGAGCTGGTCTGCGACGCCACCACGGCGGCCACCACCTGCCCCTACTGCGGCAACCCCACCGTGCTGGGCGGCAAGCTTTCGGGCAAGCTGAAGCCCGAATACATCCTGCCCTTCAAGATGGACAAGAACGCCGCCATCGCCCAACTGACCAAATATTATAAGGGCAAAGCCTTCCTGCCCAAGGCGTTCAAGAGCCAGAACCACATCGCCGAGATTCAGGGCGTCTACGTGCCCTTCTGGCTGTTCGACGCCGAGGCCGACGCCCGCGGCAGCTACGACGGCCAAGTGAGCGAGAGCCACCGCGAGGGCGACTACCGCGTTACCACCACCCAGCATTACGACGTCCGCCGCGAGGGCACGGCCACCTTTGCCCGCGTGCCGGTGGACGGCTCCAGCAAGATGCCCGACGAGCACATGGACTCCATCGAGCCCTTCGACTACAGCGAGCTGAAGCCCTTCTCCACGGCCTACCTGCCGGGCTTTCTGGCCGACCGGTACGACGAGGACGCCAAGACCTGCGCCGACCGGGCCAAGACCCGCATCGAGAACTCCACCGCCGAGGCCCTGCGCCAGACCCTGTCCGAGTACGCGGTGGTGGACACGCGGGAAGAGAACATCAACGTCCGGATGAAAAAGGCTCACTACACCCTGCTGCCGGTCTGGATGCTCCACACCCGGTGGAAGGAGCAGGACTTCCTCTTTGCCATGAACGGCCAGACCGGGCGGCTCATCGGGGACCTGCCCGTGGACAAGGGCCGGGTGGCCGCGTGGTTCGCCCGCATCGCCCTGCCGCTGATGGCCATCCTCATCTGGCTGCTGTACTTATAAGGAGGTGCGCGGAATGAAAACTCTGACTTGTCCTCTCCGCCGCCTCGGTGCGGCGCTGGCCGCCGCTGTGCTGGCGGTCTGCCTCAGCCTCCCGGCCATGGCTTCGGCTCCGCTGGTGCGGGATGACTACGGCCTGTTCGACGGCGACACCCTCAGCGCGCTGGAAGCTGGCGCCGAGGAGGCCGCCGACGGCCACGACTGCGATGTGTATTTCCTCACCGTGGACAGCATCGGCAACGAAGACCAGCGTGCCTACGCGAAGAACTACTACCGCGACAACGATCTCGGCTCCGGCAGCGACCGCAGCGGCATCCTGTTCATGATCGCCCTCGGCTCCCGCAAGTACGTCACCATCACCTACGGCGGGGGCGTGACGGCCTTTACCGATTACCGCATCGAGCAGATCGAAGATGAGGTCGTGCCCATGCTGTCGGACGGCGACTACGCCGACGCAGCCCAGACCTACATCGACCTGTGCGCCGATACGCTGGATTTCTACGCCGAGAACGGCGAGCCGCTGGATTACGACAACGACCCGGACGGCGGCCTCGGCATCGTCGGCATCCTCATCGTGGTGGGCATCCCGTCCCTCATCGCCGCCATCGTGTGCAGCATCCTCTATGCTCAGATGAAGACGGCCAAGCGGAAGACCGAAGCCGATGACTACATCGGGGCCGGGCTCAAGCTCCGGGTCCAGCGCGACCACTACACCCACACCGACCGCGTGGAGGTCTACGACCCGCCCCACGAGGAAAGCTCTTCCTCCGGCGGCTCGTCGGTGGACAGCGACGGCTTCGGCGGTTCGTCGGGCGGCTCCTTCTAAAGCGCAAAAAGACCGGTTTCGCAGCTTGCGAAACCGGCCTTTTTCTTTATCCTTCGATTGCAGTACTGCATCCGCACCAGCGTCATGAAGGGGGAAACGCCCCGCCCGTCCGCGAGGAATCCGTTCACCCCGCGTTCGCCTCCAGATAATCTGCCACATCGCCGATGGTCACGAAATTGCGCAGTTCCTTTTCGGGGATGCGCAGACCAAACATTTCCTCAAGATCCGCCACAACGGTCAGGATCTCCATGGAGGACAGGTCAAGGTCGTCCATCAGGACGCTGTCTTCCCTCACGTCCTCCGGGCTGATCTCTGCCACGTCCTCAAGGATCGCGAGGATCTGGGACACGATTTCTGCTCTTTGCATCAAAAAATCTTCCTTTCCATGATGGATTTCAGCGTCGCTGCAAGGGCGCGCTTCTCCGGCGCGGCCCCCTGCGGCCCGGTCTCCCATTCTGGTCCCGGCCTTACCCGACGTCACACAGTTTTATAATACCCGTTTTACGGGGCAATTGCAATATTTCGCCGGTCAGGTTTACAGATTTTCTACAAAAGCGTTTCTTACCTGCGCAGCAGCTTGCCCAGCGCGTTGCGGGGCAGCGGCTCTGCGGTGCACTCCACGGCGCTGATCCGCTTGTACAGCGGCAGGGTGCGGTTCAGCTCGGTGACGAAGGTGCGGACAGTCTGCTCCTTCTCCGGCTCGCAGCAGATGACGGCACCGATCTTCTTGCCCATCTCCTTCACGATGCACTCCTTGATGTCGGCGCACTTGCCCAGCAGCTTTTCCAGCTCTTCGGGACTGACGTTCTCGCCGCTGTCGAGGATGATGAGGTTCTTCTTACGGCCGGTGATGTAATAGAAGCCGTCCTCATCCACGCGGGCGAGGTCGCCGCTGTGGAGCCAGCCGTCCTTGTCGATGGCCTCGGCGGTGGCCTCCGGGTCCTTATAATAGCCCAGCATGACCGCGCCGCCCCGGACGCAGATCTCGCCGGTCTCGTCCAGCTTGACCTCGCAGAAGCCGTCCGGCTTGCCCAGTGCCCGGAGGTGTTCGCCCTCCTGCACCACGTTCAGCAGACCGTAGCCGGCCAGCTCGGTCATGGAGTAGCACTGGTTGATGTAGATGCCGTGCTCCACGAGGTAGTGCAGGATCTGCGGGTCGAGGATGGCGGAAGAGCAGCTCAGGTTCCACAGGCCGTTCAGCTTTTCCTGATTGCCGCGGCGGATCTCGTTGTAGATCATCTCCACCAGCACCGGCGGGGTGGACATGGCGTCGCTGTGCATCATGCTCATGTCCCGGCGCATATCGCGGGGGTCGGCGCAGAGGTTCAGCGTCCAGCCCTGAATGCCGTAGGCGAAGTAGCAGATGAAGCCGGACAGGTGGAACATGGGCACCAGCGTGAAGTGGCTGAAGAGCTGATCCATCTCCTTCGGGGCCACTTCGGGCATGACCTTCTGGCCGTCGATGTACATCTTTATGGCGGTGAAGTAGTTTTTCTCGCTGAGCATGACGCCCTTGCTGCGGCCGGTGGTGCCGGAGGTGAACAGCAGCATCCGCAGCCCGTCGGGGTCGATGCGGTTTTCAAAGGCGGCGGGTTCGCTGCCCTCGTAGGCGTTCATGGGGCGGAGCTTGTCGCCGTAAGCAGCCTTCAGCTCCTCGGCGTAGCCATAGTCGATGCCGTCGGTGAAGATCAGGGCGGGCTCGCTGAGGCCCAGCTCATATTCCAGCTCCGGCCAAGTCTTCTTCTGGTTCAGGGTCACGATGACGGCCCCGGCCATCATGGTGCCGAAGGCCACCACGCCGTACTCATAATTGGTGCGGCTCAGGATCGCGATCCGCTGGCCCTTGAGATCGGCAACATTTGCCTGCAGATAGCCGGTCATCTTCCGGATGTCGGCCACGTACTCGCCGTAGGTCTTCTCCTTCACGGTGGTGGTGGCGTCGTCCACCCAGCGGAACGCCGGGCGGGAAGCAAACTTCTCCTGCATGGCAGCGACCATATCATAAACCGTCATCGGCATCTCTTTTTCCGAAACCACGGCACAGCACTCTTCTCTGGTCATCTTTTGCACACTCCTTATTCGTTCGGTGTTCCCCGGCCGCCGCCCAATTTCAGCGGCAGCACAGCTTTCGTCTCCCAGTATACAGCACGTCGGGAGCAAATGCAAGTTTTAATTGCACAAATATGCAATTTAAACTTGCACTCAACTTGTGCAGGGAGATGGGATTTGCTCCCATTCGTTGCGCAGGGGCGGCTGCTGTGGTACACTTTGCACAGCCTTGGGGGCTTTTTTTGTTCTGCCCGCTTTCATTGACAGAACCTCAGAAAAGCATTATACTTATTTATAACGATTTTGTAACTTTTAACATCTTGCGCCCGAATTTCGGCAATCAGCCACCTCCAAGGTGATCTGGCGCAAAGGAGGGCTTTTCATGGAGGGTACCAAACCCCGCACGGCCAATTCGCTTAGCATGTTCGACCTGCTCAAGGGCATCGGTATGTTGACCATCGTGTTCGCGCACACCGGTGAGCTGTATCCGATGGGTTCCGGCAGCATCAACCTGCTGACCTTTTGTATGTTCGCCTACCGCGAATCCCTGATGGCCGCGTTCTACATCGCCAGCGGCTACGGCTTCCGCAAGCGTTCCATCGGCAAGTGCATCGACCAGCAGGTGACGACCCTGCTCAAGCCTTACATTTATACGGGCATCGCCACCACGGTGTTCCACTTTCTCATCCACTATCTCTGCTACGGCTCCCTCCACAACGCCACCTATGAGACCGGCAAGGTGCTGGGCGGCTTTGCGCTGGGACTGCCCCACACGGCGGAGTATTTCGGCCAGACCTTCTTCTCCTGCGGGCCCATGTGGTACTTACTTTCCCTGATGATCGCGTGGGTCCTGCTGGACCTGATCCTGAATATCTTCCCCGAAGCCTACACAAACTGGGCAGTGCTGGGCACCATGCTGCTGGGCTGGGGCATCTGCATCACATGGGAGGCCCCCTTCTGCATCGGGCAGGGCATGGTCACCGTTCCGACGCTGTACGTGGGCTACCTCGCCAAGAAGCATAAAATTTTCGACAAACCCCTGTCCCGCAGGTTGAAAAACACCCTGATGGGCTGCGCGGCCGCCGTGGCGGTCCTTGTGCTGCTCACCCAGAGCACCGACTGCGTCTCCATGGCCCAGTGGAACTTCGGCCCGGTGAGCATCCTGCTGGACGCCGGGGCCGGCCTTGGCATCCTGTCCATGGTCATCTGGTTCCAGCGCCGGGTGGACAACTTCGTGACCCGCGGCATCCAAGCCATCGGCCGCCGGTCTCTGTATATCTTCTGCATCCACACCGTTGAGCTGACCGCGATCCCGTGGTATCTGATGCCCCAGAAGTTTGCGGCCCACCCGGTGCTGGGCGTGGTCTTACAGTTCACCCTCTCCATGGGGTCGGTGCTGCTGTTCTGTGAGCTGCTGCTCCGCTGGAAGGATCGGAAATTCCGGCGCACCGTGGCAGCCAAGAACCGGGAAGCACAGCCCCGGCAGTATGCGGCAAAACACTGATTTTTTTGCGGGTCTTTCCCGCTGAAGTGAAATATATTATGATGAGGAGAATCCAGTCATGACCAACGAAGCTCCTGCCACCACGGCGGCCCTGCAGGGCCGGATCGCGGACCTCGAACAGCAGCTCAAGCTCTCGGACGAGGGCGTTTCCCGGCTGGCCCAGCGGTGCCTTGCGCTGGAACAGGAGGTGCAGGCCTGTGCCGCCGCCCACCCCCAGCGCGAGATGCGCACCGACTCGCCCACCCTGCTGCAGCCGCTGCTCTATTACGATACCGGCTTCGGCTTTTCCGAAAAAGATACGTTGACCGCCCCCGACTGCACCACCGACCAGCTGACCGGGGCCGTGACGGCTACGTTTGAGCTGCCGGTGGCGGCCCAGAAGCTCCGCTTCGATCCGGGCGAGCTGCCCTGCTGCGTGACCCAGCTCCTGTTCTCCGACGACCGCATCGTCTGGGAGCCCGCCAACGGCACCAATCTGCAGGGGGACACCACCCTCTTCCTCGGCGATGACCCCAACTACCGGCTGGAGGGCCTGAGCCAGTACCCCGCCGGGATGAAGCTGGTGGTGAGCTACTGCTACTACCCGCTGGAAAAGCTGGCGGACGAGCCTCTCTTCTGCGCCCTGCTGGAAAGCGTCCAGCTCCTGCAGAAGAATAAGAACGGCGAAAAGCAGCACATCGCCGAGCTGGAACAGGCTGTGGCCGCCCAACAGCAGACCGTAGCCCTGCTGCACCAGCAGATCGCCGAACTGCACCAGAAAAACGCCGAGGTCGCCGCCCGCTGCCAGTCCTACGAGACTTCCTTGGAAGGCGTGCTGAACAGCAGCAGTTGGAAGCTGACCCTGCCGCTGCGCCGTCTGCTGGGGTTGTTCCGCCGCAGCCATTAACGGGAGGGACGCCATGTACAGCAGTTACAGCTCCCTGCAGCAGAGCCAACTGGCCGCGCAGGGTTATTACGATACCCAGAGCACCTATCTTCTGGTCTACGCGCCGGGGCGGAACACCGCGCTGCGCGCCACCCTTGCCGACCAGCTCCACCGCAAGTTCCGGCTGGCGGATACCCTTGGCTCCGCCTTGACCGAGGGGGTGGACGGCGTGCTCCTCGTCAGCGAGGACGTGGAGTGCATGTCCACCGCCCTGATGTGCTTTGCAAAAGCCTTGCAGGACGGCGCAGATTACGCAGTCTGCAACGCCGTCTTCGGCTTCGGGGGGGCCACGGCCCTCTACCAGAGCCGGGCCCATCTGGCCCAGAACCGCTGCGCCCTCGTCAGCCGCCCCCTGCTGGAGCGCTGCCGCGCCGCCGCCAAGGACCCCGAAAACGTCACGGAGCTGCTGGCGCTGGCCGCGCAGTTCTGCGCCCACCCCGCCCGCATCCCACAGGCTCTGCTCCACTACGAGCGGGACATCTGCGCCGAGGATGCGTTCTCGGCCACGGGCAAGCGGGCCTTCCTCATGAGCCATGTCCTCGACATGACCGGCGCTCCCATCGTGCTGGTCAGCGCCGTGCCGGTGCTGCGCAGCATGGGCTACGAAGTGGTGGTGCTGGGCCCCAGCGATGGCGGGGCGCTGCAGCTCTTCGTGGACGCCGGGGCCGCCGTCATCACCCGGCCGGGCATCCGCGCCACCCCGAACCTCTGGGGGCTGGCCCTCTGCACCGACCTTGTCCTCGTCAACACCGTGGTCATGGCCCGGACGGTGCGGGCCCTCAGCGGCACCGCCGTGCCGGTGCTGTGGTGGCTCCACGATGCCTTTGCGGGCTACCCCCACATCGCCCACCAGATCCCCACGAAGCTGGCCGAGAATGTCCGGCTGTACTCGGTGGGCCACCACGCCGCCAACGCCATGCACGCCGTCCGGCCCGATTTCCAGATCGGCCAGCTCATCTACGGCTTGCCCGACTATGCGGCGGAGGATTTCCCTCGCTGCGACCTCGGCTACCCCGCCGACAAGCCCCTCTTTGCCACCGTCGGCTCCTTTGAGCGCCGGAAGGGCCACGACATCTTCTGCGCCGCCATCCGGCTGCTGCCGGAGGAGGTGCGGAACAAGGCCACCTTCCTCTTCGTCGGCAAGGCGGCAGACAAGGAGATGATGGACGCCGTCCGCTCCCTGACCACCGACTGCCCGGAGAATGTCTTCTACTGCAAGCAGCTCAGCCGGGACGAGATCAAGAACCTGATGGAGCAGTGCACCTGTCTGGTCTGCGCCTCCCGCGACGACCCCATGCCCACCTTCGTCACCGAGGGCCTCATCTTCGGCAAGCCCTCCATCGTGTCGGAGCACACCGGCACCGCCGGGGTCATCACCGAAGGGGTGGACGGTTTCACCTACCCCGACGACGACCCGCAGAAGCTGGCCGCGCTGCTGGAGTGGGCCATCTTCCACCCGGAGAAGCTGGCCGCCATGAAGGCCGCCTGCCGGAAGCTCTACGAGACCCATTACTCCAAGCAGTCCTTCGAACAGACCCTCACCGCAGCGGTGAAGGAACTGACTGCTAATCACTGATCTACGTTTTCCTTCGTACAACCTCTCAGTCAATGCTTCGCATTGCCACCTCCCCTTGTAGGGGAGGCCTTGGCAGTCCATGCAAAGTTTCCGGTTTCGCCAGAGGCTCCCCTACTAGGGGAGCTGTCGAGCGGTAGCGAGACTGAGAGGTTGTACGGAGGATTTTTTATCATTTCCCACAAACTGCTGAGAAAAATTCGATACAAGTTCACAAAACCGGGGTGCTGGCGTGGTATACTTCAACCAACAGTACGAAAGGAGCTCCACATCCATGAATCGACCTGCCCCCCAGCAGCCATCCCGCAAAAAGGCGGCCCTGTCCATCACGATCCTCGTGGTGCTGACCGGCGTCGTCTTCTGGATCTTCAAGAGCCACTGGGCCGAGATCTCCTCGGCGCTGGCGCAGTTGAAGTTCTGGCAGGTGGCCGTCGTGCTGGCCGTCGGCCTGACCTACCCGGTGCTGGAGGGCCTTGTCAGCTACGTCATCGTCCGGAGCCGACTGCCCCGGTTCACCCTGCGTCAGGCGCTGGAATCGGCGTTCATGGGCAGCTTCGGCAACGTCATCTGCCTTGGGGCCGGGTCCATGCCGATGCAGTCCTACTACCTCTACCGCAGCGGGCTGCCGCTGGGCCCCGGCGTGGGCCTGATGACCCTGCAATACGTTTTCCACAAGACCACGGTTCTGCTCTACGCCACGGGGATGCTGCTGCTTCAGCGCCGGTGGCTGGCGGCCAACACCTCCGGCGTGATGAACTACCTGCCCATGGCCTACTTCGTGGTGGCGGCGATCATCGTGGGGCTGGTGCTGCTCTGCGTTTCGCCCCTCATCCAGCGGCTGGCCCGCTGGGCGCTGGGCTGTCTGCCCAAGACCGAACAATGGCAGACCCGCCGGGAAACGTGGCTGGAGCAGCTGGACACCCTCGGCACCGAGAGCCGTCACCTGCTGGCCGACAAGGGCCGCTGCGTCAGGATCTTCGCCCTGCACACGGTCAAGCTGTTCCTGCTGTTCACCCTGCCTTTCCTCTGCATCCGGTTCATGGGGCTGCCCTGCGGCCTGAGCTTCTGGCAGGTGCAGCTCCTCACCAGCCTGATGCTCTTCCTCTCCAACGCCCTGCCCAACGTGGCGGGCATGGGTTCCATCGAAACGGCCTTCCTCCTCGTCTTCAGCTCTTTTCTGTCCAATGGCGAGGCCGTGAGCACCCTGATGCTCTTCCGCATCGCCAGCTACTACTTCGTCTTCGGCTTCAGTGCCGTTGTCTCCCTCTTCGCCCAGAAGCATTTGGAGGAGCAGCCCCGCTGACCCGGTGGCGCGGTTCGCTTCCCCGCGAACTCGGCCAGCCTCCCAGACAAGCAAGTTAAATGGCCAAGTTCGGTTTTTATAACGCAGCTTCGTTCAGAATCGAACTTCGCCAGCTTGGCCAACTTCGATTTCAGTTGGCGGAGTTGGAACTTCGCCAACCAGAGCAACTCCGCCAAGTTGGCGGACATCCAATATATAACATAGCTATATTATTATTTTTGAACTTGGCCATTAGATTTTCTACAGTAAGGGCAAAAATGCAGCCCATCGCACTTCTGATTCTTGTTGACATAATTGCCTTACCAGCGTATAATAATAACAGAAGACAGCAATGTCTCAAAATAGTGCCCGCTCCCCGATACGCGGCCGATAAATGGTCGGGATCACAAATATTGCCGCTCCCCGGTATGCGGCTGATAAATGGCTGGGACAAAAATGTTTGCAGGGCCTCGTCGAAAGACGGGGCTTTTTAAGTCCCCATCCGTTTGGATGACCGCATCGTGGAAGATGTCACAAAAAATGCCCGCGAAGTGCTTGCCATCGCCCGGCGAGGCGCAAAGGTCATCTTCCCGGATGTATTCAAACTTTATCAGGAGCTGGAAAAGACACTATAAAAACAAAAATCGGGGCACGTCGGTGGTCAAGCGACATGTCCCGTTTTTGTTTTCTGTTTTCGTGAAGGCTGCCGTACCAGAGCCGCCTTCACCGCGCAGGAGGGAGCGGAGCAAACCAGAATGCCGCGCCCTGCCAAAAGAAAAAGAGAGTATGGAATGGAGGAATCGGAACCCTTTGCAGAAGGTCCCGCAGCCTTGGTTAGATTTAACTAACCTTGCCGTGACAACAGGATACCATAGTTTGTCATGACTGTCAAGCCCCCTTTTGAACTTTTTTCGGAAAAAGTTTTTTCCGGGAAAATTGGGCACTTGTGCTAAGAACCTTTTGCCGCTTTTGTGTAAAATCCATCCATTCCCTCTTGCTTTTTCGAGGGATCATTGCTATTATAGTGTCAAGGCTGCCGGGCGCGGAACGTCACGCGCCTCGCCGCCCATTCGCCCGCCCCCAGAAAGCCGCATTGGATGCGGTTTTTCAAAGGCTCAATAGTTAGATAATGCTAACTGCCAATGGAATGGCAAGGAGCAAGGAGGTTCCAATGATCGATTTTGAACAGTGGGAAGGCTTTGAGGGCCGTATCTGGAAAGAGGAAGTCAACGTGCGCGACTTCATCCAGAAGAACTACACCCCGTACGACGGCGACGAGTCGTTCTTGGCCGGTCCCACCGAGGCGACCAACAAACTGTGGGGAGCTTTGCAGAAGCTCCAGAAGGAAGAGCGCGCCAAGGGCGGCGTGCTGGATATGGAGACCGAAGTGGTCAGCAGCCTGACTGCATACGGCCCCGGCTACATCGACGAGGAGCTGAAGGATCTGGAGCAGGTCGTCGGTCTGCAGACCGACAAGCCCCTGAAGCGCGCCTTCATGCCCTACGGCGGCATCAAGATGGCCGAACAGGCCTGCACCACCTACGGCTATCAGCCCAGCGAAGAGCTGCACAAGATCTTCACCGACTACACCCGTACCCACAATCAGGCGGTCTTCGACGCTTACACCCCGGAAATGAAGAAGGCCCGCCACACCCACATCATCACCGGTCTGCCCGACACCTACGGCCGCGGCCGCA
>OGPS01001923.1_pt1 | contig 14061 bp, 9 predicted proteins | sample 1552931 | NCBI WGS metagenome assembly OGPS01 (sample SAMEA2580252, study PRJEB22360) | human gut metagenome | biome: human gut; feature: human-associated habitat; material: faeces | place: Denmark | collected 2008/2010 | reverse complement strand
AGACTTAATCCATCTATTCCTCGGTTGGCGTCAGGAATAGCTCCTTGGATACAGGATATAATGCGTCAGCCCTTGTGCGCTACAGATACTGTGGCGTGAGCCGATAGGAGGCTATCACAAGAAACGTGGCGACGGAGGTATCATAACCTTCGTCGCCACTTATTTTTGGCAGAAGTGCTTTGACTAATTAGAGCACCCCTTGGTAAGTAATGTCTGACTGTGCTGCTTAGTTCGCCTTTTTAGCCATCTTCTTTTGGTGTTGCTTACCTACAGCCAGCACAGCGATGTAGCCCACGATGCCAGAGATAAGGCTACCTACCAGGATGCCCAGCTTAGCCTCACTGAGCCAGTCTAAGTGTAGTTGTACATCGTACGACAGACTGGCGATAAACATGGAGACTGTAAAGCCGATACCGCCCAATATGGACACTGCAAAGAGCATCGCAGGGTAGACCCCCTCAGACCACTCATGCTTCGTCAGGCGGATATAGATATAGGTAAAGAGAAAGATGCCGATAGGCTTACCGATGAATAGCCCCAGTGTAACTGCAAAGGGGAGTGCCGAGATACCGCCCATAGCAAAGGTCGAGAAGTCAATCCCTGCATTGACAAAAGCAAAGATGGGCAGGATCAAGTAGTTTACCCAGTCCGTGAGCGCATGCTCTAGGCGCTGCACAGGAGGAATAGCCGATGCTGCAGCCTGGCGTAGACTATTGATCATCGCAATGTCAGCGCCCTCTAGATGGGTCGCTTCCCCCTTCTTAGTACTCTCCGTAGCAGGGAGCATTCTAGAGATAGCCCCAGCGAGACTACCCAGCTGGTGACGTGATACAGACGTGGTCATAGGCACTGTCAGAGCCACCATCACACCTGCAATGGTCGTGTGGATCCCACTCTGTAGGAAGAAAAACCATACGACAAAAAGCCCGACCATGTAAAGCCCAATATGGCGTCCCCCCACACGTCCTAGGAGAGCCAGGAGAGCAACGACCGCCAGGCCCAGTCCGAGCATCAGCAGGTTGATGCCTGTGGAGTAGAAGAGCGCTATCACGATGATACCGCCTATATCATCAGCCACCGCTAGCGTAGTCATAAAGACACGTAGCGAGACTGGCACATGATCATTCAGTACCATCAGTACAGCCAGTACGAAGGCTATATCTGTAGCCATTGGGATAGCAGCGCCTCGGCTAGCATCACCCGATGGAGCGATCAGCAGGAAGAGGAGGATTGGTACGATCATACCTCCGATAGCCCCCACGACAGGCATCATAGCTTTCTTGACTGAGGAGAGCTCTCCTACGAGAAGCTGCTGCTTGATATCTAGCCCGACGACAAAGAAGAAGAAAACCATCAAGACATCATTGGCAAAAACCAAGAAGCTCATCGGCTCGCCATGAGACTGAAATATGTCCAGTCCCAAGATGTTTAGGTTGATCGGTATAGTGAGCAGTGTGTGGTATAGCTCCCTGAGCGGGCTATTGGCCACAATGAGTGCTACGATAGTCGCAATAAAGAGTACGACGGAGGAGTCCACCTTACGGATGGTGAACCGCCTGACAGGTCTTAGGATGCCACTAGTTTGAGACATATGCTATGGTTACTTTGTTTTTACGTGGTCAAAGTTACGCCTTTTTTGCGCACTCATCAAGATTTAGGTGCTGCTTGCCTGCCCGCTTCTCCATTGGGATAGTCGATTCCTTTAGGTGTGAAAGGAGTCTTCTTTAGGTGGCAAAAGAGTTTCACCCCGATGAAACTCCAGTTTCTTCCCGATGAAACTCCAGTTTCACCCGTATGAAACTCCAGTTTCTTCCCGATGAAACTCCAGTTTCACCCCGATGAAACTCCAGTTTCACCCGTATGAAACTCCAGTTTCACCCGTATGAAACTCCAGTTTCACCCGTATGAAACTCTATGACTCTAGGGAGGAAGGCTGTTTGGAGTGGGGAAGGCGTGGGGTGAGAAGATAGAAATACAGATAATGAAGAAGGCGACCTAAGCATGCTTAGATCGCCTTCTTGGCTTTGTGGAGCTTCTCTTATGTGGAGCTTATTTAGCACCTCCCAAGTGGTGATTTAGTACCCATTAACTAGGGGACTAGTAGCTAGATCATACCTGCTTCATCAGCTGCGCCAGCCTGTGCGGTGACGAGCTAGCTACCTTGACTTGCCACTGTAATAGTCGTGGATGAGGCGCTTTGCCTCGGCGAGGTCGACCTCTTCGTTGCCGGTGATGCCTACACTTTGGGGCGAGGGAATCTTGATCTCGGTGCCGAGGGGAATGTTGTCGGGGTCCTCGATCTGCTCCTTATTGGCTAGGTAGATGTAGATCCAGTACTCACTACGACCTAGGTAGCGACGTGCATAGCGCGCCAGATAGTCGCCAGCACCGAGGGTCACGGTCGTGAGAATCTCCGGTTGAGCAGTCGTGTCGGCAGGTGGTGTGACGCTATCGATGGGTGCGACGGTGTCTATCGTCGGAGCCACCTCAACGGGTGCTGTGATGCTGGGTGGTGGCGTGGTGCGTGAGCTCTGCGTCTCTTGTCTGCCGAAGACGAAGAACCACAGCAGTAGTGCCATTAGTAGAACAGAGACTAGCGGGATGACGATCCAAAGCCACAGCCTGCGATTCGATCGCTCTGAAGTGGTGGGCTTGCTCTCTTGTGGCTCCTCTCTTCGATAAGGTGGGGGCGTGGCAGCAAGGACTTCGGCCTTGTTGCTTTCGCTAGTTGGAGGAGGTGGCGGAGTAGTCTCCTCAACCTTTGGCTCGTTGAAGGGTGGTGGCGTAGTGGGAGTTTCGGCTTGAGATTGAGGCGTCCAAGTGGGCGGAGTGGCCACTGGTTGGGGTACGTCTGCACTCTCGGCGATACGGCTGGAGATGGTGGACGAGTAAGCCTTCTCCAGGCTCTCGGCTGGGTGCTCCTCGACATCTGGCCAGTGAACGCCCTCCTTGAGCAGTGTGGGGGCAAACATCTCGAAGGGTTTGTTGACCTGTCGGAGCAATTCGTCAGAGGGGGTGAAGGCGTAGCTGGTCTCACTTTGATCTCCTGCACCTGCGATGGGCTGTGGAGCGAAGGTGCCTAGGGGAGCCCACTCTAGGGTATGACCTAGTCGCTCGTGCATCTCAAAGAGCTTCGTGACACTGCTGTAGAAGCTTTGGATCGTCTGCGGTATCTGGGTCGCCCCTTTTGCAAGAAGTTCGCCAAGCTCCTCTGTAGAGAGCGGTTGCTCTTGGTTGGTGATGCGTGGCGTGAGTCTCGGAGACATCAAGTAGCGCTCTCCACTAGGCAGTAGGGCGATGAAGGCATTGTGGCTCTCTGCGGACCAGAGACCGACGCTGCGCATATAGCTGGTACTCCCCTGAGTGAGTCGCCCGATGAGTAGCGAGGAGAGGTCGCTCCATAGTTGCTGGCAGGTGGTCCGTGCCAGCTGGCTCTGCTCGGCGACCTCGAGGATCCACTGTTCGGTCGTAATCATAGGATGAGATGCTCTGGAGATGTAGTCGCAATGAGGTCGTACTCCTCAACGCCTGTAATCTTGGCCTGGTAGAAGGAGCCGACATGGAGCGGGTTGTCGCTACTGAGGATCACTTCGCCATCCACCTCGGGAGAGTCGTACTGTGTGCGTCCGACGTAGTAGTCTTCCTCTTCACGGTCAACGACTACCTCCAGTGAGGTGCCAACCTTACGGCTATTGATGCTGGCAGAGATGGTCGCTTGGAGAGACATCAGAGCATCGTACCGCTCCTGCTTGACCTCTGGCGGGACATCGTCTTGGTAATGCTTGTAGGCGTAGGTCCCCTCCTCGTGGGAATATTGGAAAGCTCCGAGTCGCTCGAAGCGCATCTGGCTGACGAAGTCGAGGAGATCGGCAAAGTCTTCGTCCGTCTCTCCTGGATGACCTACCATCATCGTGGTGCGCAGGGCTATGCCAGGCACTTGCTTGCGGATGCGCTCTAGCAGGGCAACAGTCTCCTCACGGGTGATCTGCCGACGCATCAGCTGAAGCATATGGTTGCTGCTGTGCTGGAGCGCGAGGTCGAGGTACTTGCAGATGTTGTTATGCTTCTCCATCACATCAAGCACTTCGAGGGGGAAGTGATTCGGATAGGCGTAGTGTAGTCTGAGCCAGTGAGCGCCATTTACCTGAGCCAGGCGGTCGAGTAGGGTGGCAATGGCTTGCTTTTGGTAAAGGTCTACGCCATAGTAAGTGCTATCCTGAGCGATGATCTGAAACTCTCGACAGCCTGTGAGAATGCGCTCCTCGACCTCCTGGACGATATCTTCCATAGGACGGGAGTGATGACGGCCAGTGATGAGCGGTATGGCGCAGTAAGAGCAGGTTCGGTCGCACCCCTCAGAGATCTTGATGTAGCTGTAGTGGCGTGGCGTGACGCTAGGCGGAGGTGTACGATAGGATAGTGGCGTGGCATCGTCTGCGCTGAGTGCGGGACCTAGGTCGGTGATGAGTTGCTTCCAGTCATACTTGCCATAGATCTTGTCCACTTCGGGAAGCTCGGCGGTTAGTTCCTCACGAAAGCGCTCGCCAAGACAGCCCATCACATAGATAGCCCGAATGCGTCCCTCTTTCTTCGCCTCAATAAGGGAGAGGATCAGGTTTATCGACTCCTCTTGAGCGGTCTGTATGAAGCCACAGGTGTTGACGACGGCTATCTCGCCGGTCAGCTCCTCGGGGTCGTGCCGTAGCGTGTAGCCGTACTGAGCGAGCCGATGCATGAGCGCATCGGAGTCGACGAGGTTCTTAGAGCACCCTAGACTGATGACATCGATTTGGTTGGCAATCATCGCAGAGCTGCTACTGGGCTAAAGCTCATCTCCGAAGATGGAGTCGACAAACTCGCGTTTGCGAAAGACTTGCAGGTCCTCAATCTTCTCGCCGAGTCCGATATACTTGACAGGTACCTTAAACTGGTCGGAGATACCGATGACGACACCGCCCTTTGCCGTGCCGTCGAGCTTCGTGATGGCAAGTGCAGAGACATCGGTGGCTGCGGTAAACTGCTTCGCCTGCTCGAAGGCGTTCTGACCCGTAGAGCCGTCGAGGACGAGGAGTACTTCGTGTGGGGCGTCGGGGACCACCTTTGCCATGACACGCTTGATCTTAGAGAGCTCGTTCATCAGGCTCACCTGGTTGTGTAGACGACCAGCCGTATCGATGATGACCACGTCGGCATCTTGTGCCACAGCTGACTGTAGCGTGTCGAAGGCTACCGAAGCGGGATCCGAGCCCATCTGCTGCTTGATGACTGGCACGCCGACACGCTCTCCCCAGATCTCTAGCTGCTCGATGGCGGCTGCACGGAAGGTATCTGCAGCGCCCAGTACGATGCGTTTGCCCTGTTGCTTGAACTGATAGGCGAGCTTACCGATGGTGGTTGTCTTGCCAACGCCGTTGACCCCAACGACCATAATCACATAAGGGTGCGCATCTGCGGGGAGTGTGAAGCTCTCCCCATCGGTCGTGCCATTCTCCGCAAGGAGTGCAGCTACTTCGTCACGCAGGATGCTTTTTAGCTCGCTCGTGCCGACATATTTGTCTCGAGCCACACGCTCTTCGATACGCTTGATGATCTTGAGCGTCGTGTCCACGCCCACATCACTCGTCACGAGTATGTCCTCTAGGTCATCGAGGATCTCATCATCGACCTTGCTCTTGCCAGCTACGGCACGAGTCAGCTTGTCTACCATCGAGGTCTTGCTCTTTTCTAGACCTGTGTCGAGTGTCTCTTTCTTCTTTTTTGAGAATAGTCCGAATAGTCCCATAGTTGGTCTCTTTCTTTAGGTTTAATGATTAGTCCATGCGAGACTTGTAGTCCGAATAGTCAAAGCTACGGAGCGTCTTCACCGAGCCATCGAGATGACGTAGCGCAATGGCGGGATGCTGTACGCCGTTGAACATGTTCGTCTTGACTGTCGTGTAGTGTAGCATATCCTTGAGGACGAGCGTCTCACCGATCTCCAGCGGATGGTCGAAGGTCCAATAGCCCATATAGTCACCGCTCAGACAGCTGTTGCCCCCTAGGCGGTAGCTGTGCGTGCCAGACTCGGGCGTGTCGCACTGTGTCGCACCCTCCACGACTGGATGGTAGGGCATCTCGAGACAGTCAGGCATGTGGCAGGCGAAGGAGACGTTCATAATAGCCGTCTTGATGCCGTCGTTGGTGACAATGTCCACCACCTGAGCGTAGAGGTCGCCCGTCTGCCACGCGAAAGCGCTGCCCGGCTCCATGATAACTCGCAGGTTCGGGTGACGCTCACGGAAAGCGCGTAGCAGCGCCACCAGATGCTCCGTATCGTACTCACGATGCGTCATCAAGTGTCCGCCACCGAGGTTGAGCCACTGCACCTTGTCTAGAATAAAGTCAAAGCGCTCCTCGAGACGCTCCAATACGGACTCTAGCTGCTCGTCATCACCCTCGCAAAGGACGTGCAGATGCACCCCTTCCAGTCCAGTCAAAGCACCATCTTGCTCCATTTGTCGTAGCGTCTCGGCACTCACGCCGAAGCGTGTCCCTGGCATGGCGGGGTTGTAGATCTCCGTCTTGACAGGTGAGTAGGCTAAGTTTAGTCGCAGACCATAAGAGATGTGCTCGGCTGCGTAAGGCGAGGCAGGACCGAAGCACTGCCACTGGGTGGGCGAATTGAGCGTGATGTGACTACTGTAGCGTACGAAGTCCGCGATATTGTCCTCGCTGTAAGCAGGTGTGTAGGCATGCACGGGGGCTCCCATCTCCTCGTAGCCTAGGCGAGCCTCCCACGGCGAGCTAGCTGTGCTAGCGTGGATGTACTCCTTAAATATAGGGAAGGTGCGCCAGAGAGCGTACGCCTTGAAGGCTAAGATAATCTCCACGCCCGCTCGCTCTGCTACGGATCGTATCAGCTCGAGGTTGCGTCTCAGGAGAGACTCCTCTAGGAGGTAGTAGGGTGTGGTCATCTTGTGGGGTTGCATACGGAGCATTGTACTTAATCTCCTGCAAAGGTACTAAATAGCAAGTGTAGCACCAAAAAGCACCTCGACCTCCTTGCTGACTATGACGCTAGGGGGCTTTTTTGTATCTTTGCGACTGATTCAAGAGGAGAGGTGCAATTCCTTACCGGTGGTATAGTCCACAACTCCCATAGCGGGACTGATATGGTGTAACTCCATAACCGACGGTGATAGTCCGGATGGTATTCGAATCAAGATGTCGCTGACCCTATCGGGGCTTCGGCTCTACAGGTCGACGCATCTACTTTTGTGTACCACAGATCCTCGTGCTTTTTATATAATCTCAAAGTAACAAGGAAATGGGACAGACCAAAACAATTTCCCCAGCCGTAGAGGCTCGCATCCAAGCTGCCGTCCAAGCCCTCAGAGATGGGCGTGGCATCCTACTCGTAGATGATGAAAACCGTGAGAACGAGGGCGACATCATCTTCTCCACAGAGAGACTTACTCCACAAAACATCGCACTGATGATCCGTGAGTGCAGTGGCATCATCTGCCTTTGCCTCAAGCCGAAAAAGTGCCAAGAGCTCAACCTCCATCAGATGGTACAGCACAACACTTGTGTCAACAACACCGCCTTCACGATCTCTATAGAGGCCAAGGAAGGGGTCACGACAGGTGTCTCAGCACATGACCGCTACGTCACCATCACAACGGCTGCACGAGCTGACGCCAAGCCTGAGGACTTAGTGCACCCAGGACACGTCTTCCCGCTACAAGCCAGAGAGGGCGGCGTGCTAGAGCGTCGAGGACACACAGAGGGTAGTATAGATATAGTCTCTATTGCAGGGCTAGGTGATACGGCCGTCCTCTGCGAGCTAACGAATGAGGATGGAACCATGGCACGTATGCCAGAGATCCAGAAGTTTGGCGCAGCGCACAATATGCCTGTCCTCACGATTGAGGATATCGTCGCCTATCGTCAGCAAAGCTAAAACTACTTGTCAGTAAGACCAATAAAGAAGGAGACCATCACCCACGAGTGATAGTCTCCTTCTTTGCTCTGTATTCTCGCCGCGTATCAGTAGATACGGTAGGCATTACTAATGCCTGGAGCTTGCTTGAGTGCTGCGCAGAGCTGCTCCACTTGCTCAGCTGAGTGCACCTCTAGCCCCACCTTTCCTCCGAAGATGCCGTCTTGCGTCTGGAGCTGTACAGAGGCGATGTTGATCAAAAAGTCTTCTGTGATCACCTGTACGATCCCGTTGAGGATACCCTTAGAGTCGATACCTTCGATCATGATCGAGCCCGTGAAGAGGGTCGCGCCCTGATCGCCCCAGATGGTCGAGAGGAGCTTATTGCCGGTGCTACTCTTGAGGCGCATAGCCTCGGTACAGGTGCGCTGATGCACCACTACTTGGTTGTCTATGACGAAGGCGACCACCTCGTCTCCTGGGAGCGGATTACAGTCGTCTGCCATGACGTAGTTGCTCTTGATCGCGTCGCTCTGTAGGAGGTAAGGCTTCTTGTAGTCTATCTCACTGATCTGAGATATGGTCTCTGTGGGCTTGGGCATGGATTCTTGCTTGCCTATGAGTGCCTCCTTGACCGACTTGAAGAAGCGATTGCTCTTGCTCGACTTGATACGCTTGTAGAGAGACTCCACTAGATTGACCGTTCCAGAGCCAACAGCGTAGAAGAGGTCCTCACGCTTGTGAAAGCCAAAGAGTGCTGCCACGAGATCCATGTGTCCCGCATCGACAGAGAGATCGTGCTGCTCGAAGTAGTTGATCACACTCTCCTCACCTTGGCTGATTAGCTTGCGACGCTCTGTACGGAGGAACTCATTAATCTTACTCTTAGCCTTGGCCGTCTTGACATACTTGAGCCATAGTGCTGAGGGCTTTTGGTTGTTACTAGAGATGATCTCCACCTGATCACCACTCTGTAGTGTATGGCTAAGAGGTACCAGCTTATGATTGACCTTAGCTCCGATACAGGTCTGACCGAGTGTCGAGTGGAGTGCATAGGCAAAGTCCAGTGGCGTACTCTCGTGAGGAAGGGTGATCGGGTCTCCCTTGGGGGTAAAGACCATGATGTCATCTCCGTAGAGGTTGAGCTTGATCGTATCGAGGAAGTCCATAGCACTCGAGTCTGGATTCTCCAGTAGTTCGCTGATCTGGTCGAGGAACTTGGTGATCTCCTGATCCTCCTCCACGCCGTCAGACTTATACTTCCAGTGAGCTGCTAGTCCACGCTCGTCTATCTCGTCCATCTTGCGGCTGCGCACCTGTACCTCGATCCACTTACCCGTGGGGCCCATGACTGTAAAGTGTAGTGCTCGGTAGCCATTGCTCTTAGGCTGTGCTACCCAGTCACGAGTCCGCTCGTTGTTGACACGATAGAGACTCGTGATGTCGGTGTAGATGCCCCAGCAAGTCTCCTTGACATTGAGTCCAGGTGTCTCCTCAAAGATGATGCGCACGGCATAGAGGTCGTATATCTCCTGAAAGGGGATCTGCTTCTTCTGCATCTTCTTCCAGATCGAGTAGCAAGACTTGACACGCGTCTTCATCTCATAGTCCAGTCCACGAGCCTTGAGAAGAGGGTGAATAGGCGTGCTAAACTGCTTGAAGAGCTCCGCACGAGACTGCTCCGTGTCGATAATCTGGTGGCAGATATCTTCGTAAGCTTTCGGGTGCTCATGCTTGAAGACTAGCTCTTCTAGCTCCGTCTTGATGGCAAAAAGTCCTAGCCTATGTGCCAGCGGAGCATAGATGTAGAGAGTTTCGCCCGTTATCTTGAGCTTCTTATGCTCAGGCATCGAGCTCAGCGTACGCATATTGTGCAGACGGTCGGCAATCTTAATAAGTATCACACGAATGTCTGCATTCATCGTTAGGATCAGCTTGCGAAAGTTCTCAGCTTGGAGGCTCTCTATGTTTCGCTCAGCCAGTATCTCGCTACTTATCTTGGTCAGCCCGACGACGATCTGAGCCACCTTGGGTCCGAAGAGCTGCTCTATATCCTCCTCTGTGTACTCCGTGTCTTCGATCACATCGTGGAGTAGCGTAGAGACAATTGAAGTAGATCCGAGTCCGATCTCACGGCACACGATACGAGCTACTGCGAGCGGATGCATGATGTAAGGCTCTCCGCTCTTGCGCCTGACCCCCTCGTGAGCCATCCGTGCGAAGGTAAAGGCACGCTGTATCACCTCCACCTTTTTGCGGTGATTCGAGTGCTCATAGTCATAAATTAGAGCATCGTACTCACGCTGTATCATCTCCTCGTCGGAAAGTGTCGAGTTACTATAATCTACGGGGTAAATGTCTTCCATAGTAAGGGGAACAAAAAGGGTTAGACAGTAGCTCTATTGTTATATCTAGCCAGCTATAGGCATCTTCATAAAGAGACAAGAGGGTAGATGCTCCTCGAGCCATCCCTGGAGATAGGTGATGGTCTCACGCTCTATTGTGGCATCCTGCTCGGGGTACACATTATATATAAGGTAGCGCACCTCAATGCCTCGATGCATGCAGGCATCGATACTGAGTAGGGTGTGGTTGATACTACCCAGCTTGCCATTGGTGACGAGTGCTACCTGTGGATTCTCTTGCTGTGCTATGTAGTCTATCGTGAGGAGATGCTCAGTAAGTGGCACCATCAGTCCACCGGCACACTCTACGAGTAGCGGCTTAGCACCCAGCTCTTGCAGATTACGGGTAGCCTCGTTGAGTCTCTCGGGATCTATCTCTCCACCATCCATACGTGCTGCAAGGTGTGGCGAGCAGGGGTAGCTGTAGAGGTAGGGACAGGTGAGTCCCTGGCGATCCCACTCCGAGAGCGGCTCCCCGAGTAGACGACGATGAGTCTCTATATCTTCACTGATCTCGTGACATCCCGTCTGGACCAACTTCATCGAGGTACATGCTGTATAGCCAGCTTCTCTGAACGTACGTATGAGGAAAGCAGTACCATAGGTCTTGCCTATGTCGGTGTCGATGCCACATACGTAGAGCCGATCAGGTGGGGATAGTAATTGTCGTGTGTTACTCTTCATAGCATTATCTACTAAATGGAGGAGGATAATCCCCTCCATCTACAAAGGTACAGAATAGCTATCAATCGGCGAACGTAGTAATTCCCAACCGCACATCCCAGTGTCAAGTGCAACACGGCTACAAATGTAAGAAACAACCCCCGTAGTTCAAATCTTATAATCCTTCTCCAGCAACTACTACAGAATCCAACCCGTGCAATTGGGGTCCGATGCATTGCTCTACAGAGATGCTCTTACCAGTAGACTCAGGATAACTAGAGACTGTTGAAAAAACTCCTCGGACTAGATTTAGAGCGAGAGTTTTTTCAACAGTCTCGTAGATATTAGATTATATCATAGATGCCTTCAGATTAGACATCTACCTCTTTGATCACAGAACTATCATTGTCTTTTTATCTCCAACTCGAACTAGGTAGGTGCCATGTTCGGGCAATGATATCGTAGAGGCATAACTACTCAAGATTAGCTCTCCCAGTGGAGTATAGACTTCAACAAGATCTGATGTCGCCTTATTGATCGATAGTACCAACCCATCTACAGAGTATGTCAGCTTAGTTGAGCCTTCAAAAGGAATTAACGGCATCCCTGTGATTTTCTCTTGAGGGATAATTGGATAACCCCGATTGACCCACTGCTCATCTTGAGCAAAGCTACTACCAAGTTCTTCTAGTATCTTCGCTCCTCTTAGATCACTGTCAGATACGGGCGTTATACCTTTTATTTCGCCATCAGAGGAGGTCTTTTCGACCGTTAGTCGAGTCTTATCATAGTAGCAGTTGGAGACTTCTAGCTTATCTTTGTCTTCTGCGACCTTGCCGTCCAAGCCTCCTATGAATGCTCCTTTCATAAACTTGAGAGCATCACCTGTGATGGCTCCTGTGGCATATAGGTTTTTCAAAATAGGCTTGTCCGCAACAAGACCAATAGCAGCGCCGATGTAGCTTGATGAACTCTGAATGTTTGCATTGACATAGCTATCAGTGATTACGGGCTTTTTATCTTTATCTCCTCCTTCCTCTGGGACGCCTACATAACCTGCTAGTCCTCCTACATTCATAGTGCCAGAAGCTAGTCCAGCGAAGTAGGACTTAGTCAGCTCCCCACTTCGTAGCACGGCCACGAGTCCTCCGACTACACTTGTCCCTCTCACAGTAGCGAAGGATCCGCAGTGCGTCATACGCCCCTCTAGATAAGAGGCTATTGATCCACCCTCGAAGTCCCCCTCAAAGAGGCAGCTCCGCGTGAGGTATAGGTTACGGACCTCTCCCTTAGGACCAATACAGCCAAAGAGCCCATGCCCTCCTACAGTCAGAGACTCATTATTGTTGTAGTATTGGTACAGGTTCATGATGTAATGATTACGTCCATCGTATATACCACTAAAACGCTTTGAGTCGTCTTGATAAGTTTGCTCACCACCGTCGGGGCTTGTCACGTATCCAGCGTCAAAGATTCCGATGGGGCGGAAGTTTCCTTTCTCCTTCCCTAGTTCCCTAGCTCCCATATTCAGATCAGCCGTTTGGTAAAAGTAGATGCCAGCATAGTCATTACCCTCGTTCACCTTCTTAGCGAGATAAGCAAGATGCTGAGGAGACTCAATGAGATAAGGGTCTTCCGCAGTACCGCTACCCTTAACCCAAGTAGAGGCTGTACCATCCCATATCTCACCGGTGAACTGATCTTCAATGTCAGAGTAGCCATCATAGATGTTACGACCATTATTGCGTCTACCTAGATTATCGTAGACAATCCAATTTTTAGTTTTAGCACTCTGTACGGCAGTAGGACGACACAAGTTTTCCTCACCGTAGTCCTTACTATCTATTACATAGAGTTCTCCTGGACGAGGAGCATTCGTAAGACTAGGCAACTGCTCTATGATCTTCTCTAGCTCGACGTCTGAGATGCGATTGCTGTATAGACTTACGTACTCTAGTACGCGATTGTTTGATAGGTCTATGGTGGTAAGCCTATTTTGGTCACATATCAGTGAGTCAAGGTGCGTGTTATGACTCACATCAATCTCCGTAAGCTTGTTGTCGTAGCAAGCTAGTATGGTGAGCTTGTTATTCGTTGGCAAGGTTAGCTTCGTGATGTTATTGCCATTGCACTTTAGCTCCTCAAGATCCTTAAAGCTAGACAGATCCCACACTGTCGAGAGGAATCCTGTACCACCAGCCAATGTCAAGTCGGATATATGATTCTCTTTAGGCCAAGTTATGCCGTTGATAGGATTGTATGAGAGAATGAGCTTCTGTAGTTTGTTACAACTGGATAGATCAACCGCACTAAGCTTGTTGGTGCGAAGGTCTAGGTTTTCTAGCTGAGGGGCTGTAACTATATCCACAGCTGTTAGGGACATGTCGGGGACTTTCAGCGAAGTAATATTTCCGTAGACTGTGACCGTCTGAGAGGTTATCTCTGCACTAGTACCATAGTGAAAGTCAATCTCAGACTCACCATCGTCTTTGGAGCCGTTATTATTCCAGTCAATCCAGACGGAGGCCCTGTCGGCTTCATTAGCTTTGAGCTCTATAGACCAATTGCCAGAGTTGAGCCCTTTTTGTGTGGTCAGCGTAATCTTACCCTGAGCGTGAGTGAGACATACCGAACAGCAGAGAGCTAAGAGTGTAATTATCTTTCTCATATTCATTTGTTTAGTTTAGTGATGCTCTGTGGATATTCAAAAGTGAACTAAATGCTTTAAGCGACTGCGCTAATGTACAAATAAAAAAACAAACAAAGGACTTTTGAGGTGCACACAGAAGGATTTCGAAATAGTTCGCTGGAAAAGGATGCCTTTCCCACGAAGGCAAGAAAAAATTCTTCGGAGGAATGAAATGAAACTTCGGAGGAATGGAATGATAAGTCCGAAGAATTTTTCCGTTCCTCGCTGGGGAATAAAAAATCTTCAGGGAGGAATTGGAGGATTTCCTCGCTGAAGAATTAGCCGATGGAATGTACGACGGAGCAAAATGTGCGCATGACAGAGTTGTGGCTAATTCCTATTTTGAGGTGCTGGGGGAGAAGCCACCCACAAAAAGACTAACT